>Ga0209960_1001348_pt1 | contig 33607 bp, 32 predicted proteins | sample ThiBiot_500_plan_2_FD_183947 | JGI IMG/M metagenome (GOLD analysis project Ga0209960, IMG submission 183947) | Wastewater bioreactor microbial communities from Cape Town, South Africa - Thiocy_expt_500_plan (SPAdes) | ecosystem: Engineered > Bioreactor > Thiocyanate-remediating >... | reverse complement strand
TTGAAGCTAATAAAAGAGCAATTTCTTTTCCTAAACCTTGGCTTGCTCCAGTAATAAGAACATGCTAATTAAGTTCACAATTAATTGTATATTGTTAATTAGAGTATAATGAAAAAAAAAAAAAAAGGAGTGTATGAAGAATACCTTTCTTTCAAAATTGTATCTCTTTGAAGGCCAAAACCGAGGCCAAATAAGAATCAAACCAAAAGCAACAATTCCAACAACTATTCCTAACATTATCTACAAATAAAAAACAAAGAATTCAGTCATAAAGAAAAAACAAAAAAGCATCAAACAATCAATGAAAACTTAATTAGTGATTTCAATTTCAATTTCAATGTACATTGATGTAGATTTTTTCCAATTAATCATCATCTGGGTCCAATCAAATAGATTCTTGATGAAACTTTAAGCTTGTAAGCTTTTAAATCTGTTAAGTCCATACAATTTGAAATAAAAATTTTTGTGTTCGCAATTTCATTTTTCTTTGCTTAGGCATGGTAAAAAAAAAAACAGGGGAAGGGATTTATCAAAAAAAGAAACATTCATGAGAAAAATCTCAAGATAATACAAATTCAAATCAAACTTTATGAATCTTTATGAAAAAAGTTTATAAAATCCTATTCAAATGAACAAATTTCTAATTAGAATTGTATCAAGCATAAGAAATTTTCAACAAAACAAAAAATTTTTTTGTCCACCATTTTTTTTTTCGAAAACAACATGGCGGAAAAAGTTTTTTCAGATTTTTTGATTTTTTTTGCCAATTTTTCGACCTGATCCATGATGTATCATCGCAGCTGCACCACTTCTCTGCTTCTTTTCCCTCAACGAACTTTTCTTCAAACTCTATTCAAACGACATCTTAGTGCAGGGATTGTAGGGATTCCAAATGTAGGAAAATCAACTCTTTTTAATGCTTTGACATCATCTGCACTTGCACAAGCGAGCAATTTCCCATTTTGTACTATAGAGGTATTGATTTTATTTTATTCTTGATTTTTTTTTTTTTTTTTTTTTTTTTTTTTTTTTTTTTTTTTTTTTTTTGATTTTGATATTAAATTATGTAGACAATAGTAAATGGAAAATACATAAATTGACTGACTAATAATAATTATTAAAGCCAAATGTTGGGGTCATTTCTGTCCCTGACTCAAATGTAGATCTCTTGGCAAAGTATTTCAATTCAAAAAGGAAACTTTACTCTGATTTCAAACTTGTTGATATTGCAGGACTTGTAAAGTATGGCTTTTTGAATTTTAATTAATTAATTTTAACTCTTAATATTCATCATGATAATTTCATTTTTTTTTTTTTCTTCTAGAGGAGCAAGTAAAAATATTGGATTAGGGAATAAATTTTTGTCTCATATTAAACAAGTTGATTCTATTTTACATTGTGTTAGATGTTTTGAGGATGTAGTTGTGACTCATGTTGAAGGTGGAAAAAAAAAAAAAAATAATTGATTAATTTTTTGATTTTTTTTAATTTTGAAATTTTATTTATCATTTTAGGTGGAGTTGATCCAATTAGAGATATTGAAATTATAAATACAGAATTAATATTAAATGATCTTCAAACAGTTGAAAATGCAATGAGTAGAATTGGGTATAATTTTCGTTTGAAAACAATAAAAAAAAACAAAAAAAAAACAGCAATTCAAAAAGTTTTTGATTCAAGAAAGAACATAAAATAAATAAATTAGAAAAAAGAAAGGTCCAGGAGATAGTGAAATAAAAGGTAAAAGAGAATTTCTTGAAAAATGTTATGAATTACTTGGACAAGAAAAGCCTGCAAGAATGATTCAAGTAAAACCAAAAAGTCATGAAGAACAAATTCTTCAAGAATTAGGATTATTAACATCAAAACCTACATTATTTATTGGAAATTTAGATGAAGATCAAGCTAGAAGATATTATGCAGAAAAAAAGAAAGATAAACATATTGAAGCAGTTGAAAATTATGCAAAAAATAATAATGCAGAAGTTGTTTTTGTTTGTGCAAAAGTGGAAGCAGAATTATATGAAATGTCAAAAGAAGATAAAAATGAACTTTTACAATCATTAGGAATGGAAGAATCATCTCTTTCAGGTTTTGCTTTGATGATTTTTTTTTTCTTTTGAATGAAAGAAAAAACTAAATTAAAATTTGATTTCTATTTATTTAGTCGTTGCAAAAAAATCCTATTCTCTTCTTGGTTTACAAAGTTTTTATACTGTTGGTGTTCAAGAAAGTAGAGCATGGAAAATTAATCAAGGAACCACTGCATCTAAAGCTGTAATTTTAATTTTTCTTTTTTATTTTATCGAAAATTTTTTTTATTTAATTTTCTTTTCTTTCTTTCTTTCTTTTTTTTTCCTCTAATGAAAAAAGGCAAGTGTCATCCATTCAGATATTGAAAAAGGATTTATTCGAGCTGAAACTTACTCACTTCAAGATCTCATTCAATATGAAACTGTTGATAAAATTAAAGCAGCTGGAAAACTTAGACTAGAAGGAAAAGATTATATTGTTGATCCAAATGATGTTATTCATTTCTTATTCAATGTATCAAAATCAAAAAAATAATCAAAAAAAAAAAAAAATCAAAAAATTTACTTATTTTCTCAACAAATATAATTTACAAAACTAGATAAACAAGGTATCAATTTGTTTCTTTATACATTTCCTTTTTTCATTCTTTTTGTTCAGGTTCATGAAATCGAATTGATCCATCCCAACTTGTTGTCAAAATCAAAGGAAGATAAGGATGCCAACTTACATCTCTAACAATGTCAGTATGACCAGTTAATTTTCCAAGACATTTTCCTGTTAAAACATCATATATAACACCATCATTTGTTGATGAACCGGTGACAATATATCGTTGTCCTGTTGTTGAAGAAGGAGAAAAATAGGCTCGAATGAGAGTATGTGAAATTTGATGTTGACCATAATATGACATGATTGAAGAAGGTTTGGATGTTGGGGTCTCAGAACTTGGTTCATTAGAAGAAATATTTCTCATATCCCATAATTGAATTGTTTGATCTTTTGAAGTTGAAAGAAAATATCTTCCATCTTTTCTAGAGCAAAGATGATTTACTCCATCTGTGTGATTTCTAAGTTTATGAATCTATAAATAAAATTAAATCAATTAGGCGTTGAATTTTTTTTTCTTCAAAAAAAAAAAAAAAATTACTGGAGTTTTTCCAACTCGCCTATCCCAAAAGAGAATAGTTTGATCATCAGAACCAGTTAGAATAGTATTTAAATTCTGAAAAAAAAAAAGTTTAATTTTAAAAAAAGAAAAAGCAAGAAAAAAAAAGAAAAGAAATTATACATCTTCAAAGAAAATTGCAGAATTTACATCTTCTTCATGTCCTTCAAGTCTCGCAACACATTGATTTAAATTTAAGTCATAAATATAAGAATAAGTATCAGAACATCCAGTTAAAACTTCTCCTGAATCTGGTGAAAAATTAATTGAAAATAATCCAAAACTATCAGTTTGACAATCAATTGCTTTATGAACTTCCCAATCTTGGTAAATACTAACCAAATAGAAATAGGGAGTTGATCTTGTTGAATATATAATCCTAAAATAAATTAGATTTTATTGGAATTTACTTATTAATATTTGGAAGAAATAAACAAACCATCTTTGATCAGGAGAATAATCAGCATCAAGAGGTCTAAATCCTAATATGATAATTTTCAAAAATTAAGATTAGTTAATTTTTGAAAAAAAAAAAAAGGAAGAAAGAAGAATGTCAAATACCCCATCCCATTCTTGTATCTAAAGCAGCAATTTCGCGAGTTACCTTCCAGTTTGATGTATCAAATAATCTAATTTATTTTATGAATTTATATATTTGTATTGTTTGTTTCTCTAAGAAATAATGAATAATTCACCTCAAGCGATTATCACGAGAAGCACAAAAATACATATCCCCATCAGGTGAAAATTTTCCAACAAAAAATGAGCTTCCAGTTCGAATAAGTTCATTTCCTTTTGATATTGGTAAAATAGAATGTGTGAGTGATTTAGGAGGATTACTCAATCCATGTTCTCTTCTCTGTAAAAGTTTTGGAAGACTTTGAACTTTTTTTTCACTATATATTTGAGATTAAAAATTAAAATCAAAAAATCAAATCAGAGTTTTGGAAAATAAACAAAAATTACTTTTGGAATGGTGAATATCCTGTTTGTGATTGAATCTCCAAAAGAAGGTCATGTTCTTTCAGCTGTTTCTGAGTTCGATGAGGAAACGCTAAAGGGATCAATTGAAGGTGCTCTTAATGCTATAATATTATGAGATAAGATTTTTTTGTTAGGTTCACTATCAAAACAATTCCACAATCAATTCGAAAGAAATACAAGAATGAAAAAAAAAAACATGAAAGGAAAAAAAATAAATCAATCAATAATTGCTTATGATGAATGAAAGATTTTTTTATAAAATAAAAAATTTGGTGAAAAAAAAAAAAGAAAGAAAGAAAAAGATGAAGGTTTACTCCTAAATAAACGAAGAATATCTGCATTCATCTCTCGATTGTTTATTTTTTTTTTTCTGCTCAATTTTTTTTTTCGCCATTTTTTTTTTTCTCAAATTTTTCCTCACCAATTTTTTTTTTTCCTCACCAAACTTCTTATCCTTCTTATTGGAATCTTATCCTTTCCCATCCATCATTTCAATAATCATAACCCTTTCTTTAACACTTTTCAAACATTCAATTAGAGCTAAAGATTATTTTTGTATTTTATTTATTGAGGAAAGAAATCTTTCAGAGAAATCTTTCAGAGAAATTTTTTGAAAAAAAAAGTGAAAAAAAAAATAACTGATTTCTTGAATATTTTTAGAATAGTTTAGAAGCTTTGGATAAAAGAAGATAAGAAGATAAGAAGTTAAGATGAGATTAAATCAAATTGAAAATGAATAAAAATTAAAATTAATAATGAAGAAATAAATGATAAAAAAAGATTCTATTTTTCAAAGATTCCATTGATCGATTGTCTTTGAGATCTATTCGTACAAAAAAAAAATGAGAAATGCATAAAAAATTATTCATTTTCTTTCTTTTCCTTCATGCATAAATAATATTTAATAACATTTATAATAACACTAACTTCTTCTTTTTTCTATTATATTTATAGTTTATTTCTTAAGTACATCTTAGAAATTAGAATTGACTTTGGGGAACTAAAAAAAGATGGAGAACGAAGAAGAACTCCGCCGTTTGGCTGAGTTTATAGAAAAGTCTGGGGTCTTGCTTGCAGAGGCAGACTCTTCAATTTTATCTCAATATTTATCTTCGAAATCTGCTCAAGCTATTTTATCTACATTTGCAAAAGAACCTGTTCCATTGTTGGTTCTCACTCCAAAAAATGAGAGTAAAGGAGAGACAAAGGAAGATGGAGTTGAAGTTGGAAATCAAGAAAAATCATTCGAGTTATCTTTGGATGGACCTAAAGATTCAGTGAATTCTGGGGTAGCATTCATTAAACGTAACTCTAACTTTGAACTTGATAAACCAATCGCTTCTCAACTTTATGTTCTTGTTATTAATGAATCAAATCCTTCCGATTTATTCGCTTCTTATATTCATAATGCTTTCACACCTTTTTTCAATTCTTATGCTGCTAAATTTCCATCAGAAAGCTCAGATAAATTAAGTATTATTTTCTTTTTTCTTTCTTTCTTTCTTCCTTTTAATTTTCTTTTAATTTTCTTTTAATTAATTTTTCTTCTTTTTTCTTTTTTGCAATTTTTCAATAGAAATTCAAGATGTCAAAAAGAAAATGACAGAGCTTGAATTATCATTAGCTCGTTTACAACAAGATATTGAAATTCCTGAAGTTGTTCTTGCTATTCATCCTGAAATTCAAAAAATAATTGAAAAAGTAAAAATTTCAAATTATAATTACTCCAATTCTTTTTCTTTCTTGAACTCAAAAAAAAAAAAAAAAAAAAGGAAAAAGGAAAAAAACCTACCTTAGCATCAGTTGATGGGGACCTCATTAAAGATAGCAATTTTTTAAATGCTCTTCAAAATGGAATAAATGAATGGACCAAAGAAATTCAAAAAGTTACCAAACTTATTAATGACCCAATGAAAGGAACAGCTCTCCAAGAAGTAAATTTTTGGGCTTCATTGGAACAAAATCTTAAGAAAATTGATGAAAAACTTGAAGCTCCTGAAGTTGGTGAGAATTTTTGATTGAGATTTTTTTTTTTAAAAAAATTTTTTTCATTGATTTTTTCTTTTTTCTTTTTTTTTTTTGGTTAGTCTTAACAAAGGAGATCCTTCAACCTGCAAAACGTTTTCATCAAATTGTTTTTGATTCAAATACTGAACTTAAAAAAGCAAAAGAACAAGGTTTTTTTCTTTTCTTTTCTTTTTGTTTGTTATCATTTTTATCCTTTTAAAAAAAAATTTCAAGAATTAACTAAAATTTTTTTTTTTTTTCCCTTCATTCTCCATTAGCTTCAAAATATAATCAAGTTTTAAAAGATATTCCTTTAAATGAATTATTATCAGCACCAGATTTTGAGAAAATTCAAGAAGCTATCATCCAAATTTTCCAACAATTCACAAAAAAATTAAAATTCGGTGATTACCCTCTCTCAAGAGCTTTTCAATTCATTCAAGCCATTTCAAGAGATTTAAGTGATAAATTAACCAAAATTCTTGGAGGAAAACAATTAATGGCCCAAGATTATGATGAATTCGAGAGAGCAGCAAAAGGATGTGAAGCTGTATTTAAAGCTTGGACTGATAATTACAAAGATTTTGTTGCAATGTCTAGAGATCCAAATAGAAGAAAAGAAGATTTCAGACCAAGTCAAGTTACACTTGAACATACTAAAATTCAACAAAGACTTGAACAAATTCGTACATTTAGAAAACAACATGAACAATTAACAATGACAGTTACAAGAGTGATGAAGTCCTTTGATCATGAAACCATTTCTTCAATTGAAGCTGAAGAGGGAGGAGAAGATAAAGAGGAAATGACTTTTGATACTATTGATGTTACAAAAGAAGTTGAACAAGCCTATAGCCCATTAAGGACTCTTGATGTCTTGGATATCTCTCCTGAAGGAACAAATTTGTGGGTCGAAGCTGAGGCACGTTATAATGAAAAAATTGCACGTGTTGAGACTCAAATCATCTCTCATCTAAGAGATAAATTGGCCACTTGTAGAAATGCAAATGAGATGTTTAGAGTCTTTTCTCAATTTAACGCCCTCTTAGTTCGTCCAAAAATATTTGGAGCAATTCAAGAGTATCAAACAAAATTAATTGGAATGGTCAAAGAAGATATTAGTCGATTACAAGAAAAGTTTACTATCAAATACAAAAATTCTGAAGCTGCAACTATGAGTCGTATTAGAGATATTCCAGAAGTCTCAGGAACAATCATTTGGGCACGTCAAATTGAGAGACAATTGAAAATGTATATTGATCGAATTGAAAAAGTTTTTAACAAAGGATTGGACACTGACTCTCAAAAGTTTTTATCAGAAAGTAAAACCTTCCAACAGAGATTGGATATGGAACCAATATTTAAGCAATGGTGTGTTGATATTGAGGCACGTGATTTAAAAATCTCTGGTCCAATTTTCTCAATCAACCAAATTAGAGCTCAAGGAAACAAACTCCAATTGTCAATTAATTTTAATGATCAAATTATTTCACTTTTCAAAGAAGTTAGAAATCTCTCATGGCTTGGTTTCTCAGTCCCTGTAAAGATTTCTCAAGTTGCTAAGGAAGGAAAAAAAATTTATCCATATGCAATCTCTTTAATGGAAACAATTAGAATGTATAATTTGACTTGTCAAAAAGTTGAGGCATCAGATCAAGGAAGTCGTGATCAAGCTCGTGTTAGTTCTTTAATTGCAGGATATAGAAAGGAAGTTCAAGAAAAAATTTCTCAAGGAATGTCACTTAGATGGGATACATTATTCCTTGATTCAAAACAATCAGAAAAATTGACTGGATATGTTCGAGAACTTGCAAATATTGTTTCAATTTTTCAAGATAAAGCAGATGAACTTTTAGTGAAAACTCAAGAAATTAATCAAAGATTAATTCAATGAAAGATTGTCCATATTCATTTGATAAATTCAAAGTAATTTTGAAAGAAATTCAAGATTTGGTAAAATTTAAATTTATTATTATTATTATTATTTTTTTTTTTTTTTTTTTGAATTTTTTTTTTATTTTATTTATTTTTTTAATTTTTAATTTTTTTATTTTTTTTTTTTAATTTAAAATTTTTATTTTTTTTTTTTTTAACTTTCTTTTTTAAATTAATTTTTTAAAACAAATAGATCGATAAATTTATTTTGGGTTCATATACAAATCTTGAAATTTGGGTTCAAAACTTAGATAATAAAGTTGAAGAAATTTTATCAGGAAGATTACAAATTGCAGTAAAAACTTGGATTGATAAATTCCTTCAAAATGAAGTTGAAGATTTCCAAGATTTCACTCCAAGACAACGATCTCAATCAAAATCTAAAGTTGAAGGACTTGAGGGTCAACCATTATCATCAATGAGAATTCTAACACATGAAATTAGAATGAAAAATCAAACAATGTATTTAGACCCACCTTTAGAAGATGCAAGATCTGAATGGATTTCTCAATTATACGCAACTTTAGGAATGGTTTGTGATTTACCAAGAATTCAAAGTTCTCGTTATGAGATTTCAATGAAAAAAGAAGATGATAAAACAGAAATCACCTATCGTGGATTATTGACAAGACTTTTGGATGGTAGTTTACAACAAGCTTATCAAGTTATTGAACAAAAATTACAAGAAGTTGGAGAATATGTCTCAACTTGGTTGAAGTATCAAGCTTTATGGGATCTTGATCCAAATGCAGTTTACTCTAGATTAGAAGATGACCTCTCTAAATGGCAACAATTACTTCAAGAAATTAAAAAAGCTAGAGGAACCTTTGATACCTCTGAGACATCTTTATCTTTTGGACCAATGGTAATTCAATATGGAAAAGTTCAATCTACAGTTAATGCAAAATATGATTCTTGGCAAAAGGAAATTCTTAACAAATTTGGTTCTATTCTTGGACATAATATTCAAACATTATATTCAACACTTAATCAATCAAGGGCTACACTCGAGGATCAAAGTTTGGATACAGAATCAACAGCTGAGGCAGTTTCATTTTTCACTTTTGTTCAAGACCTCAATAGGAAAAAACCAACTTGGGCAAATATGGTTGATAACTTTAAACATGGTCAAAAATTACTTGAACGTCAAAGATATCAATTCCCTGCTGATTGGAAACAATATGATACAATTCAAGGAGAATGGACAGCATTAAATGATATCTTAAAACGAAAGAATGAAGAAATTGAGAGTCAATTAGAAGCATTAAAGGCAAAGATTAGTCAGGAAGATATTGCTGTTGAGAATCGTATTACAAACTTTTTATCAGATTGGAACAAATCTAAACCAGTTCAAGGGGATACAAAACCTGAAGTTGCTAAACATACTTTATCTACATTTGAGAAACAGATCACAAAACTTCAAAATGAATTCAATCAATTACGTCGTGCCAAAGAAGCATTGGATTTAGATATTACATCAGAGAACAGATTAAGTGATGTGGAAGAGGAACTCAAAGATTTAACAAATGTTTGGACTGAACTCTCCAAGGTCTGGGTCTCAATTAACGAGCTTAAAGATACTCCTTGGAGCTCTGTTGTTCCAAGAAAAATTAGAACTTCCCTTGATAATTTATTAACTCAATTGAAAGATTTATCAACTCGTTTCAAGAGTTATGCAGCTTATGAGTATGTTCAAACAACACTTCGAGGTTATCTTAAAGTTAATGTTTTAGTAACTGAATTAAAATCTGATGCTTTGAGAGAGAGACACTGGAAAAGTCTCTTTAAACAACTTAGAGTTGATGGAAAATTCATTTTATCTGAAATGGCACTTGGTCATCTTTGGGGATTAGATTTACAAAAAAATGAGAACATTGTGAAAGATGTCATTCTTGTTGCCCAAGGAGAGATGGCTTTGGAAGAGTTCTTAAAACAAGTTAAGGAATGTTGGCAAAATTATGAATTGGATTTAGTTAATTATCAAAATAGATGTCGTTTAATTCGTGGTTGGGATGATCTCTTTTCAAAATGTAATGAACATTTGAACTCTTTGGGAGCAATGAAACTTTCTCCTTACTTTAAAGTCTTTGAAGAGGAAGCCCTTGCTTGGGAAGAAAAATTAAATAGAGTTAACATGCTTTTTGATGTTTGGATTGATGTTCAAAGACAATGGGTTTATTTAGAAGGAATCTTTGCATCTTCAGCTGATATCAAACATTTACTCCCAACTGAATCAAATCGTTTCCAAAATATTAATTCAGAGTTTTTGGCTGTCATGAAAAAAGTTTATAAGGCACCTTATGTTTTGGAAGTCTTAAATATTGCTGGAATTCAAAGATCACTTGATCGTCTTGCTGATCTTCTCTCAAAAATTCAAAAAGCTCTTGGTGAGTATCTTGAAAAGGAAAGAGCTTCCTTCCCTCGTTTTTACTTTGTTGGAGATGAAGATTTACTTGAGATTATTGGTAACTCAAAAGATGTTATTAAAATTCAAAAACATTTCAAAAAGATGTTTGCTGGAATTTCAAATATCATTTTGGATGAAGATGGTTTAATGATTTATGGTATGGCTTCAAGAGAAGGTGAAGTCATCAACTTCAAACGTCCAATCTCATTGAAAGATAATCCAAAGATTAATGAATGGTTAACATCATTAGAAAAAGAAATGCGTTTAACCCTTGCAGATAATTTAGCTGAAGCAATCTCAGAACTTCTCACATTTTATTCTTCTCCTGATGGAAGTGATATTGAATTTAATTCAAAGAAATATTTAGATTGGATAGAAAAATTCCCTGCTCAATTAATTGTCCTCGCTTCTCAAGCCATTTGGACAGAAAATGTCGAGAGAGCCTTGGGTCAAGTTAAATCAAAACCAAATTCTTTAGAACAAGTTAATGTTAAACTTCAACAAATTTTAACTTTCCTTGCTGATACAGTTCTTCAAGAACTTCCACCTATCAAAAGAAGAAAATGTGAACATTTGGTCACTGAGTTAGTTCATCAAAGAGATGTTGTTAGAGCTTTAATCAACAAAAATGTTTCTTCAACTACCGATTTCGAATGGCTCTATCAAATGAGATTTTACTTCAATCCAAAAAATCCAAATGTTCTCACTCAACTCTCAATTAAAATGGCAAATGCTTCATTTGATTATGGTTATGAATATCTTGGACTCTCTGATAAATTAGTCCAAACTCCATTAACAGATCGTTGTTATTTAACATTAACTCAAGCTCTTGAATTAAGGCTTGGAGGTTCACCTTTTGGTCCAGCAGGAACAGGAAAAACAGAATCAGTTAAAGCACTTGGAGCTCAATTAGGAAGATTTGTTTTAGTTTTTTGTTGTGATGAAAACTTTGATTTCCAAGCAATGGGAAGAATTTTTGTTGGTCTTTGTCAAGTTGGAGCTTGGGGTTGTTTTGATGAGTTTAATCGTCTTGAAGAAAGAATTCTTTCAGCTGTTTCACAACAAGTTCAAACTATTCAATTAGCATTAAAAGAGCAACAAGGTTCATCAAAGATTGAAATTGAACTTGTTGAAAAGAAAGTTACTGTTCAACCTGAAACTGGTTAATTTTTATTTTTATTTATTTTATTTTATTTATTTTTATTTTTATTTTTTATATTTTATATTTTATTCTTATTTTTATTCTTATTTTTATTTATTTATTGATTTTGTTTTCATTATTTTATTTTTTATTTTATTTTTTTTTTTCTTGAATTTTTGATTTTAAAAAAAACATCAAAATTATAATAGGAATTTTCATTACAATGAATCCTGGATATGCTGGACGTTCAAACCTTCCTGATAATTTAAAAAAATTATTTAGAAGTATTGCAATGACAAATCCTGATAGAGAATTAATCGCTCAAGTTATGCTTTATTCTCAAGGTTTTAGAACTGCTGAATTATTAGCTTCAAAAATTGTTCCTTTCTTTAACCTTTGTTTTGAACAATTATCTTCTCAACCTCATTATGATTTTGGTTTAAGAGCTTTGAAATCTGTCTTAGTTTCAGCTGGTAATCTAAAACGTGATCGTTTAGCTCAATTAAGAGAATCAGGAAGTCAAGAACTTGAAGATGAAACTAAAGGTGAACAAGAAATTTTAATTCAAAGTATTGCTGAAACTGTTGTTCCAAAACTTGTTGCTGAAGATATCCCTCTTTTAAAGAGTCTATTATCTGATGTCTTCCCAGGTGTTCCTTATCTCCCAGCTGATATGAGCAAACTTAAAAATGAAATTATTCAAGTTTGTAAAGAAAGAAATCTTGAACCTTCTGACTCTTGGATTGAAAAAGTTTTACAACTCTATCAAATTCAAAATATTCATCATGGATTAATGATGGTTGGACCTTCAGGTTCAGGAAAATCAACAGCTTGGAGTGTTTTATTAAAAGCTTTAGAAAGAATTCATCAAATGGAAGGAGTTTCTTATGTTATTGATCCAAAATCAATCTCAAAGGATGATCTTTATGGTACCCTTGATTCAACAACAAGAGAATGGACAGATGGACTTTTTACTCATATTCTTAGAAAAATTGTTGATAATGTTAGAGGTGAGCTCTCAAAACGTCATTGGATTATATTTGATGGAGATGTTGATCCTGAATGGGTAGAAAATTTAAATAGTGTTCTTGATGATAACAAACTCTTAACTTTACCAAATGGTGAGAGATTAAGCTTACCCCCTTGTGTTAGAATTATGTTTGAAGTTCAAGATCTTCGTTATGCTACCCTTGCAACAGTTTCAAGGTGTGGAATGATTTGGTTCTCTGAAGAAGTTGTCTCTTTCTCAATGATTTGTCAAAATTATTTGAGTACTCTTAAATCACAACCATTAGATGAATCAGATGAACTTGGTGGAACTTTAAAACTTCCTTCAACTTCTTTGAATCAAGAAGATCTTCAAACTCCAATTAAGAAAGCTTCAAAACCTGGAGAAACTGGAGAAGAAACTATTTCTCCAATTTTATCTGTTCAAAGAGATGTGGTCACTATTCTTGAACCTTACTTTAAAGCTGATGATGGTTTAGTTAAGAAGGCATTAGATTTTGTATTTGGATTTGAACATATTATGGAAGCAACTCGTATTCGTTTACTTGGAACTCTTTTTGCAATGATTAATAAGAGTATTAGAAATGTTCTTGATTATAATGAACGTAGAGTTGATTTCCCCATGCCTTCTGATCATCTTGAAAAGTATATCACAAAAAGACTCATGTATTCATTAGTTTGGTCATTCTCAGGAGATGCAAGACTCTCTCAAAGAATTAAACTTGGAGAATTTATTCTCTCTTTAACATCTGCAACTCTTCCAGCCTCAAGTGGAGGAGGAGTCAAATCAATTATTGATTATGAAGTTAATGTCTTAAATGGAGAATGGGCACTTTGGCAAAATAAAGTCCCAGTAGTTGAGATTGATACTCATAGAGTCTCAGAAGCTGATGTTGTTATTCCAACTGTTGATACTGTCAGACATGAAGAGGTTCTCTATACTTGGCTCTCAGAACATAAACCATTAATTCTTTGTGGACCACCAGGATCTGGTAAAACAATGACCCTCTTTGCTGCTCTTAGAGCTTTACCTGATTTAGAAGTTGTTGGATTGAATTTCTCTTCAGCTACCACACCTGAATTAATTCTAAAGACCTTTGAACAATATTGTGAATTTAAGAAGACACCTCAAGGAATTGTTCTTTCCCCATCCATGTTAGGTAAATGGATTGTTCTATTTTGTGATGAAATCAATCTTCCAGCTGAAGATAAATATGGAACTCAGAGAGTTATTTCTTTCCTTAGACAAATGGTTGAACATGGAGGATTTTATAGACCATCAGATAAAGCTTGGGTTAAACTTGAAAGAATTCAATTTGTTGGAGCTTGTAATCCACCAACAGATCCTGGAAGAGTTATTTTATCTCCAAGATTCCTTCGTCATGCACCTGTTGTTATGGTTGATTACCCTGGAGAAGATTCCCTTCGTCAAATTTATGGAACATTTAATCGTGCACTCTTGAAACTTGTCACACCTTTAAGATCTTATGCTGGACCACTCACTGATTCCATGGTTGAATTTTATACCCTCTCTCAAAATCAATTCACAACTGATCTTCAAGCTCATTATATTTACTCACCTCGTGAACTTACTCGTTGGGTTAGAGGTATTTACCAAGCAATTAAACCCTTGGAAACACTTGATTTAGATGGTCTTGTTAGAATTTGGGCTCATGAAGCTTTAAGATTATTCCAAGATAGATTGGTCACAAAGGAGGAGAGAATTTGGACAGATGAGAACATTGACTCAATTGCTTTGAAACATTTCCCTTCAATCTCTAAACCAGCTGCTCTAGGTCGTCCAATTCTTTACTCTGATTGGCTCTCAAGAAATTATATCCCAGTTGGTCAAGATGAACTTCGTGAATATATTAGAGCAAGATTGAAAGTCTTTTATGAAGAGGAACTTGATGTACCCTTAGTCTTATTTAATGATGTCTTGGAACATGTATTGAGAATTGATAGAGTTTTTAAACAAGTTCAAGGACATCTCTTACTCATTGGAGTTAGTGGAGCTGGAAAAACAACTCTCTCAAGATTTGTTGCTTGGATGAATGGGCTCACAGTCTTCCAAATCAAAGTTCATAATAATTATACAATGGAAGATTTTGATGAAGATCTTCGTTCTGTTCTTAAGAGATCTGGTTGTAAAGGAGAAAAAATTTGTTTTATTATGGATGAGAGTAACATTCTTGATTCAGGGTTCTTAGAGAGAATGAATACACTTTTAGCAAATGGTGAAGTACCAGGATTATTTGATGGTGAAGAACACTCAGCTTTAATGGCTCAATGTAAAGAAGGTTCTCAACGTGATGGATTGATGTTAGATTCTGCTGATGAACTCTATAAATGGTTCACCACTCAAATTATGAAAAATTTACATGTTGTTTTCACAATGAATCCTCCTGAAGGTGGATTAGGAAATAGAGCAGCAACTTCTCCTGCTCTCTTCAATCGTTGTGTTCTTGATTGGTTTGGTGATTGGGCTCCTCAAGCTTTCTTCCAAGTTTCTCAAGAGTTTACAAATAAATTAGATTTAGATGTTCCAAATTATATTCCACCTGAGAACTTCCCAGTTTGTTATGAACAATTACCAATGCCACCCACTCATAGAGATGCTATTGTTAATGCTATGGTCTACGTTCATCGTTCTCTAGTTGATGTGAACCAGAGGTTAGCAAAGAGACAAGGAAGATTGAATCATGTTACACCAAGACACTTTTTAGATTTTATTAATCATTATGTGAAACTTTTTAATTCTAAACGTGAGGAGCTCGAGGAACAACAACTTCATTTGAACCAAGGTTTGAAACGACTACGAGAAACATTTGATAATGTTGAAGAACTTCAAAAGAGCTTAGCAATTAAGAATATTGAATTGGAAAAGAAAAATCATGCAGCCAATGAAAAACTTCAAAAAATGCTTCAAGATCAACAAGAAGCAGAGAAGAAGAAAGCAACATCCCAAGAAATTCAAAAAGCACTTGATGAACAAAGAGCCATGATTGAAAAACGAAAGGCAACTGCTTTTGAGGATTTAGCAAAAGCAGAACCAGCTGTTAGAGAAGCTGAACAATCTGTTGGAAGTATCAAGAAACAACATTTAGTTGAGTTAAGAACAATGCAAAATCCTCCTAAATTAGTCAAATTGGCTTTAGAATCAGTTTGTGTACTTTTAAATGAACCAACAGATACTTGGAAATCAATTCAAGGTGTACTTAGAAAGGATGATTTTATTAATAGTATTGTCAAGTATGATACTGAAAAGATGATGACTGAAGCAATGAGACAAAAAATTAGAACTGTATATATGACGGATCCTTCCTTTACTTTTGAGACTATTAATCATGCAAGTAAAGCTTGTGGACCCCTTGTTCAATGGGTTATTGCTCAAGTATCTTTTTCAGAAATTCTTCATCGAGTTGAACCACTTAGAAATGAAGTCGCTGAACTTGAAGCTAAAGCAAATGAAGCTGAACTCAAAGCAGTTGAAATTAATAAAATGATTCAAGAATTAGAAACTAATCTTACTCAATACAAACAAGAATATGCAATTTTAATTGCAGAGACAAATCAACTTAAATCTGAGATGGAACAAGTCAAATCAAAAGTTGAGAGAGCAACAAAACTCTTGAAATCCCTTTCTTCTGAACGTGAGAGATGGGGAATAAGCTCAGAAACATTTGAACAACAAATGGGTACTATTGTTGGAGACGTCTTACTTTCAGCTGCATTCTTAGCTTATGCTGGTTTCTTTGATCAAAGGTATAGAGAAAATCTCTTCCATAAATGGACTGGTCACTTACATCAAGCAGGAATTCAATTCAAACAAGAAATCTCTTTAACAGAGTACCTCTCAACAGCTGATCAAAGACTTCATTGGCAATCAAATGCTCTTCCAGCTGATGATCTTTGTAATGAAAATGCAATTATGCTCATGAGATTCAATCGTTACCCACTTATCATTGATCCATCTGGTCAAGCAACTCGTTTCTTAATGAATCAATTCCAAGATAAGAAAATTACAAAGACTTCATTTTTAGATAAATCTTTCCTCAAGAATTTAGAGAGTGCTTTAAGATTTGGAAATCCATTAATTGTTGAAGATGTTGAAAATATTGATCCAATCTTAAATCCTCTCCTTAATAGAGAACTTAGAAGAACTGGAGGAAGAGTTTTAGTTCGTCTTGGTAACCAAGATATTGATTTCTCCCCAGCATTCACCCTTTTCTTAGCAACTAGAGACCCAACAGTTAATTTCCCACCAGATCTTTGTTCAAGAGTTACTTTTGTGAACTTTACAGTTACTAAAGCCTCCCTTCAATCTCAATGTCTTCATCAAGTCTTAAAAGCTGAGAGACCTGATACTGATCAAAAGAGAACTGATCTCTTAAAACTTCAAGGTGAATTCCTTCTTCGTCTTCGTCAACTTGAAAAATCCCTTCTTGAGGTCCTCTCCTCAACAACCTCAATTCTTGAAAATGATGTTGTCATCACAACTTTGGAACAACTTAAAACTGAAGCTGCTGATATTACAAAGAAAATGGAAGAGACTGGAACAATCATGACAGAAGTTGAACAAGTTACAGCAACTTATACACCTTTAGCTCAAGCTTGTTCTTCAACTTACTTCTTAATGGAACAAATGAGTCAACTTAATCACTTTTATCAATACTCTTTAGATTTCTTTTATGATATCTTCCAATATCTCCTTCATACAAATCCACATCTTGAAAATGTTACTGATTATCAAGCTCGTTTGAAAATACTTTTTAAGGATTTATTCTTATTAACATTTGAGAGAGTTTCAAGAGGTCTTCTTTATGAAGATCATTTAACTTTTTCAATTCTTCTTGCACAAATTAAAATTCGTGGAACAACTGAACAAATTGAAGAAGATGAATTTGAATTATTATTTACAGGAGGTGAAGGTTCAGCATTAAGAAGTGAAGCAGAAACTGAAACTATTGAAAGTGTTCAACTTTTAGATGAAGAACAAACTCTTAGAGTTCTTGAATTTTCAAAATATTCAATTCTCTCAAAACTTCAAGAACATATTTCTCAAAATCAATCAGTTTGGAAAGAATTTTTGGATTCCCAAAACCCTGAAACAAATGTTCCTGATATTTGGGGACGTGGTGAAGAAATGAGTAAAAATTTATTTTATTGTTATTTATTTATTTATTTATTTATTTATATTCATTTATTTATTTATTCACCTTCAAAAATAATAAAAAAAATTTAAAACAATTAAAAAATAACTCTAGTGACAGTTCAAGATGTATTTAGAAGAGCTTTAATTGTTAAATGTCTTCGTCCTGATAGAGTCCTTCCTTCTCTTCGTTTATTTATTGATAAAATCTTTGGATCACAAATGTTAAGTTCAAAAGATCTTCAATTAAATAAACTTGTAACAGATGAAATTAAATCTAATACCCCAGTTTCATTCTGTTCAGTTCCAGGTCTTGATGCTAGCTCAAGAGTTGACGCACTTGCTCAAGAATTAAAAGTTTCATGTACATCTGTTGCAATTGGATCTATTGAAGGTTATGGTCTTGCAGATAAAGCTATCTCAACAGCAAGTAAACAAGGAGGTTGGGTCTTATTGAAGAACGTTCATTTAGCACCTCAATGGTTAGCCCAACTAGAAAAGAAGATTCATAATTTAACACCTCATCCCACTTTCAGATTATTTATGACAATGGAAATTAATCCCAAAGTCCCTGCTTCAATTTTAAGAATGTCAAGAATTGTTATGTTTGAAAATCCTCCAGGAATCAAAGCAAATCTTCAAGAAGCACTTGGTAACCTTCAAGTTGAAAGAGTTAATGCACAACCAATTGAAAGAGCACGTCTTCACTTTATGTTAGGATGGTTCCATGCAGTTGTTCAAGAAAGATTACGTTACGTTCCACTTGGATGGACAAAAATTTATGAATTTAATGATTCAGATCAAAAGAGTGCCACAGATATTATTGATTCTTGGATTGATAATGTTGGTAAAGAAAGAACAAATATTTCTCCAGATAAAATTCCTTGGGATGCCCTTAGAACACTTCTCTCTCAATCAATTTATGGTGGAAGAATTGATAATGAATTTGATCAAAAATTATTGGAATGTTTTGTTGATCATCTTTTCAATGCTCAAATTTACAATTCTGATTTCACTTTAGCTGATAATGTAACTGTTCCAGAAGGTTCAGTCTTTGAACACTTCCGTGAATGGGTTGAAAAACTTCCAGATAGACAACCACCAACTTGGTTAGGTCTTCCTAAAAACGCTGAAAAAGTCCTCTTAGTTTCTCAAGGAAATGCCCTCCTTTCTCGTGTTAGAAATATGAAGAGTCTTGCTGATGATGATGATGATGAAGAGGAAGCTGGAACTCAAGGTAATGAAAAGGGAGCAAATAGAAATCAACCTTTATGGATGAGACTTTTATTAACTTCTGTTAATTCTTGGCTTTCAGATATTCAACCAGTTTGAATTTTTTTTTTTTTTTTCTCCTTTATTTCAATATGTTAATCTTTGTTTTTTTTTTTTTTTCAGCTTCAATTAACTCCTGTTGTCAAAAATGAAGAAAATATTAAGGATCCTATTTTCAGATGTTTTGAACGTGAAATTTCTCAAGGTGTTAAACTTCTTCAAAAAGTTAAAAAGGATCTTTCTGATCTCAAACTTGTTTGTGAAGGTCAATTAAAACAAACAAATTATCTTCGATCATTAATTCAGGATACTAATAGAGGTATTTTTTGACTCAATTAATTTAATTTTAATTTAATTTTATTGATTTTTTTATATTAAAAAATATCCTTCATTTATTAATCATAAAATTAATAATAATTTAGGAATTATTCCCAAACAATGGAAAATCTATAAAGTTCCTGTCATCTCTTTAAATCAATGGCTTGTTGACTTCAAATTAAGAATTTTACAATTAGAGAAACTTTCGAAAGCTTCTAATTATCGCTCACTTCATATTTGGCTTGGAGGATTATTCACTCCTGAAGCATTTATTACAGCAACTCGTCAATCTGTTGCTCAAGCAAATAATTGGTCACTTGAAGAACTTCAACTTGCTCTTGAACTTGCAACTGAAGAAGAAAGTTCTGGACATAGTAAACAAGACAAATTTTATCTTCTCTCTGGTTTAAGATTAGAGAGTGCAGATTTAGTAAAAGGAAAAATTGAATTATCAGAACAAATGAGTGTTAGATTACCATTATTAAAACTTAGTTGGTCCCGTTCAACTCAAAATAAACAAAAGAAACCAAGTGGTTCTGTCCTTCTTCCAGTTTACCTTAATGGCTCTCGTCGTGAATTACTCTTCACAATTCCTCTTCCAACTTCACTCCCTGAAAAAGTTATTTATCAAAGAGGAGTTGCCCTTGTTACATCAAATCTTAAAGGCATTTAATAAACATTTAATTGAATACTTTCTCTTTAACACTTTTTATTTATTTTTTCTTTCAAAAAAAAAAAATTTTTTTTTTTTTTTTGGTTTCTAATTTTTTTTTAAAAAAATTTTTTTCTATTTTTCTTCTATTTCTTTTTTTGTTTGCTCTTTGGTTTCTCCTCCTTCTCCTTCTTCTTGAGGTGCAATTTGAGCATTCCATAATTTTTCATATAATCCACCTTGACAAAGGAGTTCATAATGAGTTCCTTCTTCTTCAACTTTTCCATTATGTAAAACAATAATTTTATCGGCATCTCTTATTGTTGAAAGACGGTGAGCAATGACAAGCATTGTCGTATCTTCAAATGCAGTTTCTAACATACTCATCACATTGCGTTCTGTTTGGGTATCTAAAGAAGCTGTTGCTTCATCACAAAGTAAAATCTTTGGTTTTTTTAGGACTGCTCTAGCAATACTTACACGTTGTTTTTCTCCACCTGATAATTTTAATCCTCTTTCTCCAACAATTGTATGTGCTCCATTTCCAATTCTTTGTAAAACATCATCTAAAGATGCAAGTCTCATTGCTTCTTCAACTTCTTCTTGAGTAGCATTTGGATTTCCATAATTAACATTATAAAAAAGACTATTATTAAATAAAATTGTATCTTGTGGAATAACCCCTAATTGAGATCGAAGTGAGTGAACTGTAACATCATTTATTGGTTGACCATCAATTGTAATCCTTCCTGATGCTGGGTCATAAAATCGAAATAATAACTTTACAATAGTTGATTTACTTTAATTTAATTTTAATTTTAATTTTAATTTTTGAAAAAAAAAAACCAATAAAGAAAAAGAATAAAAAAGAAAAAAAATAAAGAATAAAGCAATTACCCACTACCACTTGAACCAACAATAGCAACTTTTTGACCTGCTGGAATTTCAAAAGATACTCCATTAAAAATTTGTCTATTAGATTCATATCCAAAACTAACATTTTCAAATCTTTTTTTATTTTTTATTTTTTTTTTTTCAATATTTTTAAAATGAAATTGTAAAATAGGGAAAATAAAATAAAATACTTGATGGTTCCTTTTGAAATTTTTAAGGGAAGTGCTGCTGGGTGATCCTAATAATTGAAAAAAAAAATAATTAAAAGAAAAATAAAAAATTAAAATTAAAAATTAAAAAAGAATAAAGCAAACATAGATTGATGGAGAAATTTTATGGATTGAAAAAAGAGTTTGCATATCAATTAAGGATTGTTTAATTTCTCTATAGACACTTCCAAGAAAATTTAAAGGAAGAGATAATTGAAATAAAAGCCCATTCACCATAACAAGATCACCAACAGTCATTGTTCCTGAATAATCGAAATTAAAAAATAATGATAATAAAATTAAAAAAAGTGAAAAGATTACCATCAATAATTCCTTGAGTTGCCAACATCATCACAGCTGTTAAAGAGAGTGAAAAGATAAAATTTTGTCCAAAATTTAAGGATGCCAAACTTGTGGTTGTTTTTAATGCAGCTTTTTCATATTTTGCAAGTGCTTTATCATATTGCTCCGTTTCATATTTTTCATTTGTGAAATACTTTTTTTTTTTTGAAAAAAAAGAGAAATTAAAATTTCAAGGATATTATGTTAAGGGAAAAAATAAATAAAATAAAATCCAACTTTGACATTTTCAAAATTAATTAATGAATCTGAAACTTTAGATGCTGCTTCATTATCAGATTCATTCATTTGACGACGAAATTTAGTTCTGTTTTTTTATTTTTTTTTAAAAAAGCAATCAAATTAAATTCGATTTCCAATCTGAAAAAATAAACCTCCATGATGTAATAGAAAATGTATAAATTGTATAAGCAAGGACAGTTGAAAAAGTAATTGCAGCATATTCGTATCCATATTGTGTTCCCTATTAAATTTAATGTTTCAATCTGTTTTTTTCAAAAAAAAAAGAAAAAAAAAAAAAAAAAAAAAAAAAAAAAAAGAAAGGAAAGAAAGAAAATTAAAAGGAATACCAAAATTCCACAAACAAGAGCAACTTCAAAAAATGTTGGAAAAATATTAAAAACTGTTGAAGTAAGAAAGAAATTGATTCCTCTATTTTATTTTAAGAAGTTTTTTTTTTCTTTTCTTTGAATGATCATAAGAAAATAAAAAAAAAACTTTGTTCCTCTATCAATAGCACGAGATAATGAACCAGTATTTTTATTTAAATGAAATGATAAATCTAAAGAATGGAGATGAAAAAAGACATTTCTTGCTACCGTTCTAACTGCATTTTGTGAAACTCTTGAAAATAAAGCATTTTTAAATTCATTAAATAAAGAAGCTCCTGATCTTGCAGCTCCATCTAAAATAGAAAGGGAAAAAAAAAAAAAAATCAAAAAAGAACAAAATTACATAAAGTAGAAATAAAAGTTGACATGATAAGAGAAGCACTCCAACAGTCCCATATAAAGTTAATTCAGTTGGTTGGGTTGTTAATAAATCAACTGCACCTTTGAATAAGAATGGAACTTGAATTGTAAGTAGCTAATATATTTATTTAATTTAATTTTTCGAGCAATTCCATTAATTCTAAGTTTCTTAACCTTGCCTCCCATCAACATTCCAACCGCAGATACAACACGTAACCTTGCTTTTAAATTATTCTTTGGCCAAATATACTTCATCATCGTGGAGAATATCTCTCTATCTGATATCTTACTCGTGCCAAATAATAATAATAATATTAGTTTAATATTAACTTTTTAATAATCTTAATTTTTTTTTTTTTTTTTTTTGCCAAAAATTAAATAAGAATAAGAATAAGAAGAAAGATACCTCATCTGGTTTCAGTGGTGACATTGATTTAATCAACTTTTTACTATCTATTCCTTTTGGTTGAGCATCCTTTGTAGATTGACCATCTTTATTTGATATCTTTGAATCAGAGTTGGGATTCGGCGCAATCGCAGAAAGACATCTAAAATGCGAGCGCTGGAAGACAAAATGCGACTAAAGAAAAAGAAAAAAAAGAGATAGATTTTAGTAAAGGATGAAAAATTGAATTGAATTGAATTGGAATTGGATTCTGAGTTAAGGTGAAGAGTCAAGGTTCAAAAGTCATACAAAGGCGCTCCCTCGTCGCAATGCAAACATCGCATAAATCTTTTTTGTTTTGTTTTTTTTGCCATTTTTTTTCAAAACAAAAACAAAAGATGCAAATCAGTTGGAAAGGTGCACCACACCTGTAAAGAGTTGGATTCTAATCGGGGTTCTTCGTTATATTTTGTGTACGATTAATCATTTTATTGTAATATTTGTATAAATCGTATATGTATTGGTCTTTAATTCCACTTTTTGAAAGTTTGTTTGACTTAGATAATTTTATTTATATTTTTTTGTGTGAGAGGAACATCAATTTAAATTTTTTCAAAGATTGCGTGTATCTTTTTTAGAGTTTACAGGATCAGGCATACGAAGTTCATAATCTAAACAAAAAAAAAAAAAAATTCACATCAGCTCTAAGAAAAAGAAAAAAAAGAAAAAAAGAAAAAATATAGAAAAGACAGGATATAATAAAAGAATAGAAGAAAAAGAAAAGAAAAAGGACCTCCATTCTGTGTAATATAACGAACCCAAGGAAGAGCTTGATAACCACTTTTTTCAATAATTTTCAAATATCTAACTTGAATTCCAGAAACAGTGAAATAAGGGATTTCATATTTGACAGAGATTGGTGGTTTTTTCTCAGGGTCAGCTTTTCTAACACTAGGAAGCCCAAAGTGTGCACGCATGAGGAACTCTTTGCCTCCTGGGAATTGTTTAATTGACCAAACAATACAGTTTTTTTCTGGTACATATTTTGCTGTTCCAACTGAGCATTTGAATTTTGGAGAATCAGAATCATCTGGAACAGGGACATGAATTTCCACATTATTAGCCATTGATTTCCTCTTAAATTGGGCTCTAGCTTTGATCATGTATTCAATTCTAGATCCATATGATTCAACGACTGACTCAACCCAAATCAAAGGTTTGACTTCAGTGTTTAATCTATAAGACATCAAGTCAAACTCACCATCTGGAGGAATGAAAGAAATTGTTCTATCGGTATCAAAACGTGAAAGTCTAACACATTGATGAAATTTAACATCTTCCATTTCAACAGCTTTTGCTTTGCCTCCATTTCTTCCATTTGCTTCAAAGAGAACTTTATCATTCAATCCTAATCTTAATTCTGGCATTCCAGTTAAATAAACTCTCATTTTAATGACTCCCAAGATTTCACTTCTTAAAACTTGTCCAGTTGCATTTGCCAATAGATTAACTGATTCAATAACATCTAAAAAGACTTCATTCTTTCTGTATTTCAATCCTTCTGAACGCCAAGAGACAGCATTTGTGACAGCCATTGAAGGTTTAATAACTTCAAGTTTATTGCTTTCTTGAGTAATGTATCTAAAGAAAAAAGAAAAGAAAGAATGTTATAATTATTATATTCTAAAAATTGGGATAAATAAAATAATGAAAGTGAGAATAAGAGTGAAATTAAAATGAAATCGAAATAAATACAATCAATCAATAAAGAACAAGAAAAGAAAAAGAAGAAAATAGAACTCTTGTAAAATTTTTGACTCTGTAATTTGAGGATAACCAAAGTCCATCATCTCATCCAAAAGTTCATAAATGATCACAAAATTGTCCCTAATACTCTCTTCTTGAAGATCTTTAAAATATCCCTCAAAAACTTGAATCATTTTATGCAAGTAAACGACGATAGTTCCTACATTACTGTTTTTACGGGTCACAGCAAGGATATACAAGTTATTATGTTTCACATAGACATAGCTTACTCCATCTCCAACAACAACAGGTGTTTGTTGTTCCTCATTCTCAGCATCAAGGACAAGAGGTAGAAACTTATCAACAGCAGCAGCAGAGATATCTCCCCGGTAGTTGCGACTGATCAATACTTTGCCCTTGAGATCAAGGATATAAACTGCAGAAGCAACCATTTGAGCAACTGTAGCTCTCTATTATTATTTTATTTAAGATATATGAGTTAACAAAATAGAATTATAATATTTTCTAAGATCTTTTTTATAATTCATTCATTTATAAAATTTGGAGGATTGATAATTTATTATTATTTATGAAAACTATAATTGTTTGATCCAAGAAAATATTGAAAATTGAATACTTTATAATATGATAATATAAAACTTGATATGATATTGAAATCTATTAGATGATAAGGAGAGATGTTTGAAAAAACTGCAATTATATATATTTCTAATTAGAAAACAAACAAAATTCATTGAAATTCAATTACTTTTGCAATAATAATAATCTAATTCATTCATTCACATCATATTCTCAATAATAAAAACTCAACTAATAATATATGAGTTCAATTTCATAATTGTATAGTTATAATTTGTATTCAATACATTCAATTAGAAAAATCTGTTATTTTAACTCAAATTATTGCAATAATTACAAGTTTTATCATTCGAAAATATTATTTGAATTGATAGATTTATTGAATGTCGATAAGTTTGAAAGTATTAATATTGAATGTATTTGTTAAAGTTAGAATTAGAATAAGGTTGAAGTGGTATCATAGAGTTTATATATTAGAGGTTGGGTTTGGAGGAAAGAATTTTGACCTTTTTTGCTATTTATTTAGTTTATTTACCTTTCTTTCCCTTCAATTTCAATAACCATAACTCCCAATACCTTTCTAATACCTTCTTATAACTTCTAATATCGTCAATAACTTCAATAATTTCTTTATTATTATTCTCAATTCAAACTAACTTTTCTTATTTTTTAAAAAAATATATAATATTAGAAGTTTTTTTCAAGTTTAAAAAGTTTTGAAAAGTTTAAAAAGAAAAAACCAACCAAGTTTCCCAATAATACAATAACGTAACAATAACACACAATAATAACACTAAGATGGATAAATACATGAAACTTGAGAAAGTAGGAGAAGGTACTTATGCTCGTGTATATAAAGGAAAGAATAGACAAACTGGAGAAGCTGTAGCATTGAAAGAAATTGCTTTGGATAGTGAGGAAGGTGCTCCCTCAACGGCTATAAGAGAAATATCGTTAATGAAGGAGTTAAGACATGAGAATATTGTTCGTTTATATGATGTGATTCATACTGAAAATAAGCTTCTTCTTGTTTTTGAATATATGGAGCAGGATTTAAAACGATTTATGGATACAGTGGGTGGAGCTGTTGAATTAAGACAATTAAAATCTTTTTTATATCAACTTCTCAAAGGAATCGCATTTTGTCATGATCAACGAGTTCTTCATCGAGATCTTAAGCCTCAGAATTTATTAATTAACTCTCGAGGTCAATTAAAATTAGCTGATTTTGGACTTGCTAGAGCATTTGGTATCCCAGTTTATACTTTTTCAAATGAGGTTGTTACTCTTTGGTATCGTGGACCTGATGTTTTATTAGGAAGTCGAAATTATTCTACTTCAATTGATATGTGGTCTACTGGTTGTATTTTTGCTGAAATGTTAACAGGAAAAGCATTATTCCCAGGAAAGAATAATGAAGATCAACTTCTAAAGATATTTAAAATAATGGGAACTCCTACTGAAGAATCATGGCCAGGGTATGTATCTCTTCTTTCTCATTTCTCTCTCTATTTCTCATTTTTCTCTTTTTTTTATTTTCTTATTTTCTTTTTTATTTTCTTTCTTATTTTCATCTCCTTCATTATCAATTAAATAATTAATTATTGATCTCAATAATTTTAGAGTTTCAGAATATCCAGAATTTAAAAGAGACTTTCCTTATTTCCCCCCTCAACCATTTACTTCTCTTTTCCCTCAACTAGATATGGTGGGTCTTGATTTAATGCAAAGTTTACTTCAATGTCAACCTTTAAAAAGGATATCTGCAAAAGATGCCCTCAAACATCCATTTTTTCAAGATTTAGAAGGAGTGAATTAATTTTTTATAATTTTTATTTTTATAATTTTTATTTTTTATAATTTTTTATCTTTGATTTTTTTTTCTTTCAACAAAAATGTATGATTTTCCTCCTATTTTTCATGAAATACAAACAAATAAATTTTTTCTGAATCAAAAAATTGTTATTTTTTTTTCTTTGATGCACAAAAGTCAAAAAGAAAAAGAAAACAGCAAAAACAAAAAATGAAGAAACTCAAAAATAAAAAAGAAAATCAAAAAGAAAAAAAAAAAAGAAAATAAAAAATGATACATTCACAATATAAATACAATTTATAACTGATTTCCAAACATTGAATACCTCCGAAGTAAGAATTCTCGCTTTGGTGATTTTGATAAATCAGGATTACTTAAAACTTCAATTTCTTCAGCTTCTGAATCCAAAGTATTTCCTCGAGATCTTTTTGGAGAAGTGATTGAATTAAAAACTGGAGATGAAGGTAAATGATTTGGGGTGCTTATTGATAAAGAACTTTCAATTCTTAAATTTGTTGCTGAAGTGTTAATAGTTTGTGTGAGACTTAAGTTTTGTGGTTGATGAAGGATTGCATGACAATGTCCACAAACTTTTTGAGGAGTTTCATAACCAAGAAATCTTAAATAAGCCCTACTCTCAACACATGATGAACAAAAAATGTTTCCACAATTTCTACAATGATGTTTCCTTCTAAATAAAAAGTTGAATGGAGCAGAACAACCATGACAATGAGATGCTGCATCATCTGGTAACCATAATACAATTCGTTGTCCTCCTCTTTCAGATGAAGATTGTTCACCATTTAAATCTTGAATTTTTTTTTGAAATTATTATTATTTGAAATTGTTATTTAATAATAATATTAATAATACTTTTTTTAAAAAAATGAAAAAATAGAATTAGTACCTGTTTCATCTTCATTTGTTTTCAAAGAGAATTTAGGATGAAAAATTTTATCATATCTAAGATAATATGAAGACCAAAATCTCATTGTTTTTATAGATCCAACAGGAATTAAAACATTTTTTTCTGGAATATAACTAGGATTTGAAAAAGAATGATGATTATGTGACAAAAAACTCCAAATTGAGAATGTCTTTTGTGAAATCCTTTCTTGAACTCTTTCCTTTTCATTATTGTATAAAAATGTTCCAAACCATCCAGATAAATGATGATCAGCTAAAGTGATTAAATATTCATTATTAAATTCAAATGCAGTTGGAAATTGTTGAGTAAGTTGCCAAACGCAATCAATAAATTGAAAGAAAATTGGTGATTGTTCCATCTTTGTTTGAGAATTACTTGGATCACCTGCTCTATCCTCAAACTTATGACCAAAAGCAAGCCATTCTTTTTCAATTAAAATTTGAATTCCTTCAAATGTTCTATAAAATGGATCAAGTAATAGTTGAGCAAGAGCACTTAATTGAGCTGTTCGATCCCAACCATCTGAACAATGGATCAAAACAGAGACTCCTAACTCTTCAATATGATAAGCAATTTTTAATGCAGAACTAATTAATCTACTAATTAACCAAAGCCATTGTGATTCTTGAACTGTGCTAAGCCAAGTACTCTCTTGTCCACTAAACCCTCCATCAAGAACACCTTGAGTGAATGTTTCTTCAGCAAGTTTAATAGCGTGAATATTTCCTAATCCAAGAAAATATAATCGACAATTTTTATAATCTAAAGTTGTATCCTCTGTTCCAAAACCTTTAAATTTATTTCCTCTTGCAGCAAGCTTCGATCTAGCATCAAAAATTACCAATTCGCTATGATTAGGAGTTGAAAGTCGAAGACATTCAAGTAATTTTTGGTCATGAGAACAACTATTACCTATTTTCATTTATTAGTATTTAATTATTTAATTATTTATTTAATTTTTAAAATATTGGAAAGAAATGATAATTACCAACAATTCCAACATTTGGTTGAGAAGATCTAGCAATTACATTTCCTTTCTTTTTATTATACCAAGAAATAGTTGGAATTCTTCCATTAGTTCTAAAAAGTTTTGCTTCCATTAAATCTTCATCAGAAACCTAAAAAAAGAAATGAAGTTTGATTTTGATTTTTGAAAAAGAAAGAAAGGAAGAAGAAACTAACATTGATTGGAACAAATATTTGAGATGGATAAGAAGAGCACAATTCATAATTTTCATTTACCAAAGATAATCTCCAAAGCTTTTTTTTTTTTTAAAAAAAAAATTGATTTCAAAAAAAAGCGAATAAACTATTGATTGAAAAAAAAAAAAACATTTGAAATCCCTTGTCTTCTCATTTCCTTTTCCATATCAAACTGATCAATTGCTGTTGACATTCTTGGTTGAATATTTTTTAATTTTGCTCGAGCATTTGAAATATTAGAATGACTTGAATGACGTTGAGTTTTTTTGGAGTAGTAGATAACAAGATAAAGATATAGAACAAAGATATTAAATTTTCGTTTGATTTCTAGAGATTGGGAAGTTTCTGAAAGATTATGTATTAATTGGTCCTTATCATGTTGTTCAATTTTGCTTCCTTCTATTATTTGAGTATCATTTTGTTCATTATCCTTCAATTCTTTCTCAGATTTATGTTGAGATTTGATTCCATTTTCATTCTCATTACCATTTTTACTTTCATTTTCAGATTCAGATCCAGTTTCAATTTCAATTTCTTGAGGTTTTATTTTTTGAAGTGAAATGGCTTCTTTTCGATTTCCTTGATTATCAAGAGAAGGTGTATATGCTTCGTAATTAGAGAGAGGAGAACTATTTATCTGATTATCCTTTTCATTTTCATTAGAAGATGGAGAAAATGCAGTTGGGAAAGAATATGATTTTGGAATTTTTAATTTTGGTGGATTAAGGGAAAGGTTTTGAGAATATGAATGAACATTGGGACCAGAACTAACATCATGATCCTCATTTGGATGAGAAGAGGGTTGAATTGGAAGAGTAAACCATGTTGTATAAGGTGTGATAATTGAAAATTTTGAACCTTTTTTTTTCGATCTAGTTTGGTGAACTTGTTCTGAAGGGTATGAAGATTCAGATCCTACTGACTTTCCATTTAAACGTCCAAATATTTCAAAAGCTGGAGGAATTGAAATGGAATTAAGAGTTTGAAACCTGATTCGATTTTCAAAGTTTTGAATTAATAATTCGGGAGTTTCTTTTGGAAATAATGCTTTCAAAAATCGAAAATCTATTAAAATAAGGAAATTTAATGATCGTTTTTTTGTTTCAAAAATAAATAAATAAATAAATAAGAAAGATGAGCAAATCAATAAATCTTTGAAGTACCTCTACAAACGAATGAAAAACTTGAACGGCCTTGATTTGTTTCTCGTTGAATAGAAGATAACTATTTATTTAATTTTAATTATTTATATAAGTATTTTTTTTTTTTTTTTCATTGCAAAAAAAGAAAAAGAAAAAGAAAAAGAAAAAAAGAAAAAACAAACTAGATTGATCATAACATAAACTGGTTTATCTAATTTCCGACTAAGTTTAGAAAAACTTGTTTCAGTTTCAAAATTAATAGGTTTTACTTCCAAATCAATAAAAATTAATCTAAAATTCGTTAAATACAATCTTCTTGAAGATAAATGACCATTTGATACAAGAGTAATATCATCAATTACAAGTTCAATTGTTTCTGCAATGCCAGGGATTGTAAAATGAGTTTGTAATTGCCCATGAGTTAAAGAATAATTCGAATGCGAAGTCAAAGCATAAAAATCATTTTCCATTGCTTTCCAAGACTTTGTTTCCTGTTCTACAGTCAATTCTATCCATAACTCTCCCTTCTTCCCAGGGAAAGAAACATCTCTTGAGAGAGGATTTCCAAACGAGAACCATCCACTTCTTCCTCCCTTTGAAATACCTGATAATGGGACCATAATCAGTCCTATTAAATCATCCTTTGAGAATGTATCTTCTGCCATCCACCAACACTCAATATACATAAATGGTTCATAACCTACAGTTGAAATAGAAATCCATTCATTAACAATCCCTTCTGTACCTACTTGTCTAGGGGGTGTTGTATGTTGTTCTTGACCAACCTAGAATATGAAATATAAAATATAAAATAAAGAATGAATTTGAAGAGTAGAATAATAAAGAAAAAACATACTTTGACAATGAAATAAGTAAGAGGTTGTCTTCCAATAGTTGAGTTTACTAGGTTCCTGACCTTTGTAAGCCAGACTTTGAGCTTCAAGTTTGCGTCTAATGAGAACGGTGCAAACTTGCTCCTTTTCATATTTTTATAACAATAACAATAATAATATAATACAAATACAATTGATGATGACTCTAGTTTAGAATTACACAAAGTAGAATTACACAAAGGGTTGAATTATAAAGTAGAATTATAAAAGAGAAACGGTCAAACAATTATAAAAAAAAAAAAAAAAAAAAAAAAAAAAAAAAAGATAAAAAAAAAAAAAAAAAAAAAAAAAAAAAAAAAAAAAAAAAAAAGGGACAATCTTCCTATCTATTAATTATAACACTTCTAATACATCGTTTTATTACATTTTCAATATATATTTTATTTTTATTATTTATTTAACATGATATCTAAACTACTACTACTAGCCCTTCCATCTTCTCCTTCATTGTTTTTAAACCATCGATGTTTGAGTAACATTGATGCTGAAGGTCGATTTTCTGGCTCAATTGTGAAACAAAATTGGAGAAAGTCACGTCCATCGTTTGAAAAGAATTGAGGGAAATGAGTTAAAGGAGGATGTTGATTCCTTCCAATGTTATACAAAGCAGCTTCTCTTCCTAATCCACTCCATGGTCTTTTTCCTTTTAGCATCTCCCAAACTGTACATCCAACGGCCCATATATCACATTTCTCTGTTACCCTTTCTCCACGAACAACTTCTGGACTCATATAATTTGGTGTCCCAGCAAATTTTCCTTCATGAAAAAAAAAAAAGAAAAGAAAATAATTTAGCAAAGAAAATAAGGTAAGAAAAAAAAGAAAAAGAAAAAAAAAAGAAAATAAAATAAATAAAATAAAATAAAATAAATCGAATTACTTAATTCTTTTTCATAATCATCTTGATCAAGTTCAGAATTTTCAGGAAGTTCTCTACACGTCAAACTAACACTACAACCAAAATCAGCAAGTTTTAAAGTTCCTTTTGAATCTTGAAGGATATTATCCGGCTTAATATCTCGATGAATAATTTTTTTCTTATGAAGAAATTCTAATCCTTTAAGAATTTGCTCTGTATATAATTTGATGATCCTCTCGTTTGTAATAGCTTCATTCTTCATAATAGAGTAAAGCGAACCTTCAGAACAGTACTAAATTTTGAAAATGAAAATATTTTCTTAAAAAAATTTTTATAACAAAAAAAAATATTACTTCCATAAAAATAAAAACTTGGGTCATTTGAGGATCGATTCCATAGTATTTGGTAACATTTTCATGATTTAATTGTTTCATTACAGCCATTTCTTCATGAATTGATTTCAAAATTTCTGGACCAAGTTGCGTCTTTTTTAAAGTAATTTCTTTTACAGCCATAAGTTGACCAGTTTCCAAATTAATAGCTTGATGGACTTTGCCAAATGCTCCTGATCCTAAACAACGTACCTTTGGTTTTATTTATTTATTTATTTGAAATAATGAAGAAAAGAAGAAAAGAAAAGAAAAAACAAAAAAATGGAATGAACCTTTTCCCATTTAAATTTCTTGTTTTGAGATGAAGAAACTAGATGGTCAATTCCTATCGCCCGAAGTTCTTCTCTTTGTCTAACTTTACCAATTTTTTTAGCTTTTTGTAATTTCTCATCTTGTTTTGCATCAAGTTTCTATTTATATTAATCATTATTAAGAAGAAAAGAAAAAAAATCAAAATACCTGAACTGAAGTTGTCATCGATTCTAAATTGACTCTAGATGTTTTGATCCTAGATGGTAAACTTTCAAGTTTTTCCATTACACTAATACATTGTTCAACTTTTTGTTCCAATCTAAATTGATAATTCTTTTAATATCCTCAAAAAAGAAAAATAGAAAGAAAGAAAGAAAAAATAAAATAGAAAATAAAAGGTACTGAAAATAATCTTGATCAGTAATTGATTTTAAGTATTTTGAATCAAAGAGTTGTTCTTTTAAAAATCGAAGTGCTACATTTGGAAAAAAAAATAAAAGTTAATGAATATCCAAGAAAATGAGAAAGAAAATCGAAAATGCAAACCTTTTGGAGCAATTCTTTTAAGTTCTGGATCAATTTTTGGAGAATTACTAAAGTGAAATGAAATAAAATCAACCCAAGAATATCCAAGATGAAAAAGTTTTTGTGACTAGATTGAAGAAAAATTGAAGAAAAGAAATAATTAAGTATTTAATTATATTTTCAATAAAGAAATAGAATTTCAAAAAAAAAAAAAAAAAAAAAAAAAAAAATAAAATTAAAAAAAAAAAAAAAAAAAAAAAAGTAAACCATTTCCTCATTTTGAGGAATAGATGATCCTAAATCAGCTGCAAATTCGTAGTATTTTAATAACAATTTTTCTTCTTCTTGACTCATATTTTCA
>Ga0209960_1001341_pt1 | contig 33882 bp, 28 predicted proteins | sample ThiBiot_500_plan_2_FD_183947 | JGI IMG/M metagenome (GOLD analysis project Ga0209960, IMG submission 183947) | Wastewater bioreactor microbial communities from Cape Town, South Africa - Thiocy_expt_500_plan (SPAdes) | ecosystem: Engineered > Bioreactor > Thiocyanate-remediating >... | reverse complement strand
CATTCACGATTTCGTAAACTTTTCTGTTCGTTATATTTAACCATTTTACCTCGAAATCAATTTTTTTCTTGACCCAGGTATATTGGTAAGACAAGTCAAAGAAAGGGTTTTTATACGTATTACCTTCTGTCGACGTGACGCTGTTATCCCAATTGAATCCAAAAGTATGATTATCGGAAGGATAGATGTATGCAGCCAGATTGTGTGTCCATCCAGAACTTCTTTGAGATGTATTTTGGGTTGCATTTTCATTTCTATTCCAGTTCATACTGATATTATAATCCACACTCAGCCAGCTAAAATAAGTATTGTTAAACTTGGCGGTCCAGGTCTGTGTGTTGATCTTACTTCTGACAGGTTCGTTATTGAAAAAACTGAAAGGATTTGTATCTCTGTTGGTAAAGCTGGTGGAAAGATTACTCTTAAATTTTGGGAAATATTTTCCTATCTCTGCACTTTCGGATTGTGTTTTAACCGTATTTGGTATCACCACCAAACCAACTGTTCCCCCTAACCCACTTGTTACAAATGTCTGAGCTATATTTTTTTTCACAGTTCCGTAATTGTATCTCACATTGAAGAACAAATTATTCAGTGGATTTCTGTATTCTAATCTTGTTCCGATGTTCCTATTAAGGTACTCCGGCATTTTTGAGTTGCTGAGATCGCTGACATATCTTCTGGAAAGATTACCGGCAGAAGTCAGCATATTTCCTCCATATAAGAATCCGAAATTTCCGAAATCATAATTCTGGCTTGCAAATACCCAATATTTGAAGAAGGACGCAAAATCATAGCTTGCAAAAAACGTCGGCTCAAGTGCTGTTTTCGTTTTATTAGCTGTTTGATTGTATAGATTGTCCTGATACTTTATACTATAAAAATTGAATGGAACTGTCAGATTCAAATTCAATCTTTCAGATTTATAATTGATACCAACCTGCGTGTAAGGCGTAATTTCGTTCCAGTCTGTATTGTTCTGGAATCCACCGTTTGCTGCATCAGTTGCTGTTGGCAAAACCTGATAAGCGTTATTTCGAAGCCCAAAAAGTTCAGATTTTAAATTGTTAAAGTTTATATTGAGACCTGCTTCCGGCGTAAAGGTCCATTTTCTATAACTGAATCCAACCGATGCTGAATGATTGACTTCCAGTGTTTCGGAAAGTGCATATTGCTTATATTTCGAATAAATACCGCCTAAGTTCAAATCACCTTTCAACAATGGGACAAATGCATCCGAATAACTTGCCGGATCTACAGTCATATTTTGCTTATCTTTCTGGTATTTGAAGTAACTCATCACATTCAGTAATTTATCTTTCCAGGGAACAATAGTGCTTAATGAGTTTTGGAAACTTCCTGATGGTGATTCAAGAGACTGATTACCTGCAATATGTCCACCTAATGCAGCCGGTCTGTCCACTTGCGAAAGACCATTACTAGAGTTCCAGAAACCATTCCAGGTTGTAGTATTTTTGAAAAATCCCTTTTTCGCATTTTTAGTAAATATCAATTCGGCCTTGGAAGAATTGGTGTAAAAATTATTACTTCTGGATTGTTCGAAAGTCCTGCCTGCTAATTCAGCATCTTTGTGGTCAGCATTATAAACTGTTCTGCTGCGCGAATCTCTTTCTACGTCGTTATAGGTGTAATTAGCATTAGCTTTCAGTTCCCATTCTTTATTTTTGAAAGGACTTGTCAGTAGATTTGCAGAAAAGAAATGAACATTGTTCAACAGATATCTTTTCTCCGGAACATCAGGAACACCGGCGGTTTCTATATTCGTCCAGGATTGTTGAGAAGCCTGACTTCTTCTGCCTTCCCAACGGTTTCCGAAACTTAGAAGATTACCTTCTTTTTCTACACTTTCACCATTGTTATTAGCTTTATAGTTAACAACCCATTGGTTTTTCTGCCCAAAAAACATTGGCGTCAGTTTCACATTCCAAAGTAGTGGGCTGAAGCCGGCGCCAATTTCTCCGCGACCGGTCATCGTCACCGATTTTTTCAGCTTGATGTTCAATGCGGCCTGTTCAGATGGCACTTTATCTCTCAGGATGCTCACCGGCTGGTGATTCTCAAGAACTTCAACTTTAGAAACGGCATCTTTCGGAAGTGAATTATTAACGGTTCCATAACCACCTTCCATGAGATCTTTCCCGTTAACATAAAATTTGTTGATGGCTTCACCCTGGTAAAGTACTGTTCCGTCTTTATTTACTTCAATTCCCGGGATTTTTTTCAGAACATCGGCTAGCGTTCTGTCGTTTTTGTTTTCAAAAGACTTAAGATCGTAAGAAATTGTATCACCTTTTTTTGTAATCAGTTTTGTTTTAAGCCTTACTTCCTGAATTTCAGTTGCCTGAGAATCCATTGAGAAATTCAGCTTTTGGTCTTCGTTTTTTATAGATTGTGTAATTGGCTTCTGATTAAAGGCTTTGATCTTAAGATCAAGATTATTTTCGGAAGAAGTTACATTCACTTTATATTCGCCTTTGGCATTGGAAATTCCGTAAGCTAGGATGGCATTTTTTCCGGGTTCTTCAACAGTTACACTTGCGCTGGCAAGGGGTTTTCCGTCAGAATCTGTTATTACTCCCGAAATTGTCTTTTGCCCAAAAACAACCACTGTGAACATCAGCATAAAAAGGGCAGATAGAATTCTTTTCATAGTCATTAATTATATCACTAAAATGTTAGTAGATAAAATTTAAAAAATGTTACAAACTTTTTATTGGAGTTTAAAAATTTGATTAAGTTAAAATCTATGCTCAATATGCAGTTTGATAATAACCATTTATAAAATGAATGAATTCTATTTATAATTGTTATAAATAACAATGCGCTTTTTTTCTCACAGTAGATTAAAAATTAATAAATTTGTCGCTTAATATTACATTAACATGGGAATTATTCTTAAACCTATTGACATTGTAGATGATATCACCAAAGAAGAGTTCTTTGAAAAATACCTGAAGCCACGCAAACCTGTGGTAATAAAAAATATGGCAAGGAAATGGCCGGCTTATCAAAAGTGGACTATGGACTATATGAAGCAGACTGTTGGTGATGTAGAAGTTCCTTTGTATGATAGCTCAAAAGCAGATCCGGCGGCACCGATCAATGCTTCTGCTGCAAAAATGAAATTTGCGGATTATATAGATTTGATAGAAAAAGAACCAACAGATCTCAGGATTTTCTTATTCGATCCTATAAAACAAGCGCCTAAATTATTAGATGATTATATTTTTCCAAAAGATTTGATGGGAGGTTTCTTGGATAAGTATCCTAATATGTTTTTCGGAGGAAAAGGATCTGTGACATTTCTTCATTATGACATAGATATGGCGCATATTTTCCACACCCATTTCAACGGGAGAAAACACATTTTGCTTTTCGATTACAAATGGAAAGACAGATTATACCAGATTCCGTACGCCACTTATGCATTAGAAGATTATGATATTGAAAATCCGGATTTCAGTAAGTTTCCGGCTTTGGATGGAGTAGAAGGTATCGAATGTTTCCTGGAACACGGTGATACGCTTTTTATGCCTACAGGTTGGTGGCACTGGATGAAATATCTGGACGGCAGTTTCTCGATCTCTTTGAGAGCCTGGGACAAAAGTTGGGCAGTAAAAGCACATTCCCTTTGGAATCTGACGGTTCAGAGGAACTTTGACAACTTTATGAAACGAAATTTCAAAGCCAAATATATGAATTGGAAAGAGAAAAAAGCTATCGAGAGGGCTAATTACGCTTTGAAAAGAGGTTTGCCAAGATAAAATCTTTTAAATAAAAAAAGCAGCTAAATCTTAGCTGCTTTCATTTTTTATATAAGTATGGTTTAAACCACACCCTGAGCCAGCATTGCTTCAGCAACTTTTACGAAACCGGCAATATTAGCACCTTTTACATAGTTTACATACCCGTCCTCTTCTTTACCATAATCTCTACATGCTTTGTGGATACCGATCATGATTTCTTTCAGTCTTGCATCCACTTCTTCAGAAGTCCAGTTCAATCTGATAGAGTTTTGTGTCATTTCCAAGCCGGAAGTAGCAACACCACCAGCATTAGAAGCTTTACCAGGTGAAAACAACACTTTATTATCTAGGAAATAGTTGATTGCATCAAGAGTTGAAGGCATATTAGCCGCCTCCGTTACACAAAGACAGCCATTTGCAACCAAAGCTTTTGCATCGTCAAGATCCAGTTCGTTTTGAGTTGCGGAAGGGAATGCAATATCACATTTCACTTCCCAAGGTCTTTTTCCTGCAAAAAATTGTGCTTCAGGATATTTTTTAGCATAATCTTCAGCTCTGTTATTGCCGGAAGCTCTAAGTTCCAGAAGGTAATCAATTTTTTCTCCAGAGATTCCGTCTTTATCATAGATATAACCATCCGGACCAGAGATTGTCACTACTTTTCCTCCAAGATCATTTATTTTTTTGATAACACCCCAAGCCACATTCCCGAATCCTGATACAACAGCTGTTTTACCTGCAATGGACTCATTGATGGTTTTCAGCATTTGCTCAGCAAAGTAAACCACACCATAACCGGTTGCTTCTGGTCTGATCAAAGATCCACCGTAAGCCAGACCTTTTCCTGTCAATACTCCGGTAAACTCATTTCTGATTTTTTTGTACTGACCAAAAAGGTATCCGATCTCTCTTGCGCCAACGCCGATATCACCAGCCGGGACATCAGTTTCAGGGCCGATATGTTTGCAAAGCTCTGTCATAAAAGCCTGGCAGAATCTCATGATTTCCATATCAGATTTCCCTTGAGGATCAAAATCAGAACCTCCTTTTCCACCACCCATTGGAAGTGTTGTCAAACTATTTTTGAAAACTTGCTCAAAAGCCAAGAATTTAAGTACACTAAGGTTTACAGTCGGATGGAATCTGATCCCGCCTTTGTATGGACCAATCGCAGAATTCATCTGGATTCTGAACCCTCTGTTGACCTGGATTTCTCCTTTATCATCAATCCAAGGAACACGGAAAATGATTACTCTTTCCGGTTCAGCCATTCTCTCTAGGAGCTTCATTCCGGTATATTCTTTTTTAGTGGCGATGAAAGGGATTACAGTTACTGCAACTTCTTTTACTGCCTGAATAAATTCTGGTTCGTTAGGATTTTTGGCTTCGATTTTTGCCATAAATTCCTGAATCTTTTGCTCAACGTTATAGTGTTCCATTATTCTATAATTATGACAACAAATTTAATTTTATTTTCGAATTTCGCAAGTAATATTTTGATTTTTATTGAAAATTTAAGGATATTGACTTAATTTTTTGCTTAATGTATAATTACATATTTTGCGTTAAGAATTTTTGAAGTTAATGTTAATTTATTTCAAGTTTTCGAAACGTTGTTTTTACTAATTTATTTGATATAGCCTTCCGGAAAGACATTTTATGTAGCCATAGATCTCCAAATCCAAAAGAATTGGTAAAAGCTTATGATGCAGAATGTTAGTTTTGTCTGCAATCTCATCCAGTGAAATTGATTTTTCCTGGGTAATAATGCCGAGGATTAACTGATGTTCTTTCTTGTCGGGATCTAATTTTATCATCGGTTCTTCTTTAGGAAAGAGTTCCGGTTGAATGGTAATATTCAGATTTTGAATTAATGTTTTGATGTCAACAATAGCTTCCGCTTTGTTTATTGCAATAAGTTGATTACAGCCTTGACTGTACTGATCGGTAATTTTTCCTGGAAGCGCAAAAACATCACGGTTATAACCATTCGCATAATTAACAGTTGTCATAGACCCGCCGCCATAAGCCGTTTCCACAACTATAAGATGAGGTGCAAATCCTGCGATAATTCTGTTTCTCTGTAAGAAATTTTCTCTGCTGATGTTATCGAAACTAGTGTATTCTGAGATTAAAGCACCATTGTTATCTAAAATTCTTTTGGCTAAATTTTTATTAGAGGAAGGATAAATTGTTTTGAGACTTTGTGCCAGAACCGCAATTGTAGGAATTTCATTTTTAAGTGATTCCTCGTGGACACAAGTGTCTGCGCCCAATGCCAAACCACTGATGGTGCAGATTTTTGTGTTAGTTAATTCGGACAATAGATCCTGAATAAACTGTTTGCCATAGGATGTCAGCTTCCTGGTGCCGACAATGCTGACAGGGTTATGATCAGAATTTAAATTGCCTTTGCAGAATAAAATGACCGGCGCATCATCACAGTTCAACAGCTGTCTTGGATACGAATCTTCATTTTGAGAAACGATTTTAATATCATGCTTTTCGCAAAATTTAATTTCCTTCTCTGCAACAATCAGGAATTCTTTTTTACCGATATCCCGGGTAATATTTTTACCGATACCGAAAATGGATTGAAGATTTTTTGGGGAAGATTCCCAAACCTGTTTAGCAGAGCCAATATTTTTTATCAGTTTACGCAGATTGGAATTGCCAATGTTTTTGCATTGCTTAAGCGCAAGGATGTAAAGATATTCTTCGGAAAACATAATTCATTTGTGTTTTCTACGAATATAAAACTATTTTTCTTTTCTACGAATCTCGTCCAGGTATTCCCAAATATTTTCCTGCTTCAGTTGAGGAAGTTCTTCAAAATCTTCGGGATGATTAGCGATATATTCCTGCCACATTTTATCGTCTCTTTCGCTATAATAATTAGGATATTCCCAAATGAATTTTCTTTTTTTTTCTTCACCGATTTTTCTGAAAATAACGGCTAATAAAATCCCTGTAATACTGCCAGCCAAATGAGACTGCCAACTGATCTTGCTCGGTTCCTGTAATTGAGAAAAAAATTCTTCCGGAAAAATTCCCCAAATCAGACTGCCGTAATATAGTGCAACAACAAGTGATACCGTCAGCAATTTCATATTCCAGCGAAAAACACCACTGAAAAAAATAAAAAAAGCCAGCATATAAACTAATCCGCTTGCACCAATGATACAGTTGTAATTCCATTGCCCGGTTGTGATATCAATTGGTGGTAACATCCAGACCAATAATCCGGAAGCAATCCAACCAATCAGAAAAATTCTAAAAGCGATTTTCGGATAAAATTCAAAAAGTAAAAATAATAGAATTGCTATCGGCATGGAGTTGCTGACAATGTGGTCAAGATTGCCATGTAACAGGGGCGCAAAGATAACTCCCTTCAGCCCTTGCGGTAATAATGGAATGATTGCTCCGTTACAGCCTTCGAAAAATCCAAGATTCTGAAGCATAAAACAACTCCACATGAGTCCCAGCATAATTATTGGAACCAAGAAAGACCTTAGATTTAAAGATTTTAAAAACATTAATTTTAAGTTCACAATTTTACAGCCAATTTCCGGAAGAGGTAATTTTGTCTGTAAAAAACTGCATGATCAATAAGAATTTGGTTATAAAGTCAGATTTTAGAAAATTTAGTTTTATTATTTTTGTTCAAAATTAGGTGTTAATGAAAAAGGTATTGGCGTTATTTTGTGTTGTGTTTGGCTTTTTGTCACAAGCTCAAATTACTGGTTATCAGAAAATAATTGATTCGATTAATCAAAAAAAATGGGATTCGACAGCAATAGATCTCGACAGTCTTGCCAATCCGAGAATCATTGATATAAGATCTATTAAGAAAGATTCTGTAAAAATTACCAATAATGTGGTAATTATTCCGAACAATAATGATGCAAGTCCATTAACACCATCATCTATTTTAACGTTGCCAACTTTGAAACGTTGGTTTGTATTTGGACAGAATAGTTTGGTTTTCAATCAGTCATCATTTGCAAACTGGTATGCCGGAGGAAACAATAATATCGGCATTATCGGAAAAGCGAACTATAATATCGTTTATAAAAAAGATAAACATTACCTGGATAATAATATCCAATTGGGTTATGGTTTTGTATCATCTACAGGCCAATCTACAAGAAAAACAGATGATTACATTAATATCATGACCAATTACGGCTACGAGTTAGCTCAGCATTATTATTTGTCAACAGGTTTTCAGTTTCTGTCACAGTTCACAGCGGGATATAATTATTCCAACACGCATGATCCGGTTTTTGATGACAGGATTTCAAAATTTATGGCACCGGGTTATCTTAATTTGGGTATCGGTGTCTCTTATAATCCGAATGAGAATTTTCAGGTCATTCTAAGACCGGTGAATGGAAAATTTACTTTTGTTTTGGATAAGAAATTACAATTTGCCGGTAATTATGGTTTGGAAAGAGACGGACAAAGCCTGCGGGCTGAACTTGGTGCAATGTTGAATGTTCTTTATAAAATTAAACTATTCAAAGATGCCACTTACATTAATCAAATTAATTTCTTTACCAATTATCTTCAGCATTCTGAGAGAGTTGATATCAATTACAGCGGAAGCCTCAATCTGAAATTTAACAAATATATTACAACAGTCGTAACTCTTGATCTGATGTATGACCACGATCAGATCCAAAAACTACAGAGAAAACAAACCCTTGGAGTCGGAATTACATATAATCTGGGATATAAAATAGAGCGGGACAACAAAACCGGTGTTATCAAGCCTTTCGTAAACTAAATCATTCTTCTATTTTATTATATTTGTTTAACCAAAAACAAATAAATATGAAGAAACTACTATTTTTTGGAGGCCTAATGTGGGCTTTCTGCTCCTATGCGCAAGAACAGCCTGCGCAAGATTCTACAAAAGCTTGGTCTATCGTTGGTCAAAACACCTTGATGCTCAATCAATCGGCATTTTCTAACTGGGTTGCTGGTGGTGCCAACAATGTCGGTTGGCAGGCTGGAGTTAACTACAATATGACCTATGAGAAAGACAAAGACCTCTGGGAAAACCTCATTATTCTTGGATATGGAATGAATAATACACAAGGCGTAGGAAATCGGAAAACACAGGATGTTATTAATATTTCTACCAATTATGGGCGGAAAATATCTAATAATTGGTACGCATCTGTTGGTGCTGGATTGATCACGCAGTTTGCTCCGGGCTATGAGGATGGAAATAATCCTGATGCTACTAAGATTTCAAATTTCATGGCACCCGGATATGTAAATCTGGGAACTGGTTTTACCTATAAACCGAGTGATAATTTTACAATGACACTAAGGCCTGCCAATGCTAGATTCACTTTTGTTCTGGACAAAGACCTGCAATGGGCAGGAAATTATGGTCTGAAGAATGATGGTGATTCTATGCTGTTTCAATTCGGTTTTCTGGGAACAGCACAATATAAGATAAAGTTGATGGAAAATATTACATTGCAAAACAATGCTTCGGTTTTCTCTAATTATCTAGACCATCCGGAAAGACTAGTTTTGTCATATTCCGGAATTCTGAATATGAAAGTCAATAAGTATATATCAACCAACATAACATTGGATCTTTTGTACGATCATAACCAAATCAAGAAAACCCAGCTGAAACAAACCTTAGGAATCGGTTTGGCTTATAATATTGATAATGGAAAAAAGCGATCGGAGGATAAACGCAATCAGGATTGGAAAACAAAGTAAGATTTTGATAAAAAAGCGGAGAATCAATTCTCCGCTTTTTCGTTTAGCCAACCCATTTCTCCAAAATGTTTTTTGAATTTTTGAATTTTTGGTCCCACAACAGCACTACAATATGGCTGATTTGGATTAGCATTATAATAGCCCTGGTGATAAGCTTCTGCTGACCAGAATTTTTTAAAAGGAACGATCTCGGTAACATATTTCCCGTTCCATTCCTGTTTTGCTTCCGATTCTTTCATAGATTCTTCAGCTTCCTGCTTTTGTTTTTCGGAATGGTAGAAAATAGCAGATCTGTATTGTGTTCCAATATCATTTCCTTGTCTGTTAAGTGTAGTAGGATTATGAAGAAACCAGAACACTTCCAGCAGTTGTTTGTACGAAATAATCTTTGGATCAAAAGCGATCTCTACAACTTCTGCGTGCCCGGTTGTTCCGGTACAGACTTCTTCATAAGTTGGATTGTCTTTGTGCCCGCCAGAATATCCAGAAGTTACAGAATCCACACCTTTCAGCATATGAAAGCAACTTTCCACACACCAAAAACATCCACCTGCCAAAGTGGCATATTCCAAATTGTTTTTATCCATTTTTTGATTTGTTAAAGGTTTTGATTTTTTCTCCTGTCCATTACAGTTGACAAGAAAAAAGCATAAGATGATTAATAAATATCGAGTCATTGTTCCGAAAGAAAAATCCTTTGATTTTTCCCGATATTAATAGCAAAAATTATTCCTATCAGAAAGAAAGACCAAAGGATTTGTGAGATCAATTATTTATTGTTTTCCCATACAAGTGCACTTGCTCCGAGTATAGCTGCATCTGCTTCATCCAACTCGCTGAAAACTAGTTTTACTTTTCCTCGGAAAATCGGGAGCAGGTTTCTTTCCATATGTAATTTAGCAGGTTTCAGAAGGTATTCTCCGGCTTTGATAACACCACCAAAGAGCAAAATCGCTTCAGGAGAAGAGAACATTACAAAATTGGCTAAGGCTTCCCCTAATTTTTGTCCTGTATATCTGAAAACTTCAATAGCCGTAGGATCACCTTTTTCTGCACATTCAAATACAGTTTTTGAGTTGATAGCATCCTCCGGATATTGGTTCAGCATAGAATCCGGAAACTCAGCACGGAATTTCTTCGCAGTAATAGCAATTCCGGTTGCAGAAGCATAAGCTTCCAGACTTCCTTCGGAACCTGTACTCCAGTGTTTTCTTCCGCCCGGCTTCACAATTGTGTGGCCAAGCTCACCCGCAAATCCATCGTGTCCATAGATTAAACTACCACCGGCAATAATCCCGCTTCCAACGCCTGTTCCAAGCGTGATCATTATAAAGTCCTTCATTCCTCTTGCTGCACCAAACATCATTTCTCCAAGTGCTGCTGCGTTAGCATCGTTGGTCATTTTACAAGGAACACCGAATTTTTTTGTCATCAACTCGGCAAAAGGAACAACACCTTTCCACGGAAGATTAGGAGCAAGCTCTATTGTGCCTTTGAAGTAATTTGCATTAGGTGCGCCAACCCCGATTCCGTCCAAACTATTGTTTTCCTTAAATTCTTCCAAAAGAGGAGTTATATTAGCATGTAAAGCGTCGATGAAATCCTCTACTTGTTTATAATCTTCAGTTTTTATGCTTCCTTTAGCAAGAATTTCTCCACGGTGGTTCACCAATCCGAATTTGGTATTAGTCCCGCCAATATCAATTCCGATTGCAATTTGTCTAGATAGATCAATTAATGACATTCGATTTTTAATTTTTAAGACCCTAAATTTAAGGAAAAACAAACTAATATATATCAGATGTTAAATTAATTTTAAATTTAGTGTCAATGAAAATTTTCAACAATATTGTTGAAATAGGAATAAAAAATCCGAATGTGACATCCGGATTTATGTATCAATTATTTTATTTGCGTTTTCTTTCTTCGTCCCCACCAGATCATAAAGCCAGTAACTGGCATTGATGCAATAATCAAACTGACAATGAATGCGATGATTTTTGTGGGCAATCCTAATATCGCTCCAACATGGATATCATAATTGGCAGCAACTGTTTTCTCTCCAAAATTCTTATCCTTAGGATCATGTCTGTGTAAAAGTTCACCTGAATTTTCATCGAAAATCAAACTGCTGCTTTTGTGATATGAATATGAAAGATGTTTGACATAAACTTCAAAATTCGGATGCTCGTGGTCATCAATATGTGGATGCCCAAGGTCCAGGCTAAAACCATAAGCAGTGGGATAAAGCTCCTTCACTTTGTCAGAGATCTTGTCAAGAGTTCCTTCATTTCTCATTTCAATCGGTGCTTTGGTCGTTATTGTTGAAAAATCGGGGTAGGTAGTTTCTCCACCTGAAAAAATGTAATAGATCGATGCCTGAACGATAAAGAAAGCATAGAATAATCCTGTAATGGAAAGGATCAAAGCAAAAATAGAGGAATAGAAACCGAGAATATTATGAAGGTCGTAGTTCTTACGTTTCCATTGTGTAGTATCTTTCCATTGGAATCTGAAACGTTGCTTTCTGGCGGCTTTATTTTTCGGCCACCAAAGAACGATGCCTGTGATTAGCATGATCAGGAAAATTATTACAGGAATACCAACAACATAAGTTCCCCATTCCTGCTTCAAAAGAAAACTCCAATGGATTGACTTTACAATGGCGAAGAATCCGTTTTTTTCATCATAAACCTGCAGAACTTTTCCAGTGTAAGGGTTGACATATGCCAGCTTGTAGATTGGAAATTCGTCAAAATAGTTCCATTGATCCGGCTGATGTTCGTACCAGTAAAATTGATAGGACATTTTTTTATCAATCGGAACATTAACCCAATGGATTGGATATTTTTCTTTGGTTTGCTTATTAACCAATTTTTCCAACTCACGAATCGGAATGATTTGTTTTGATTCGATGTTTTGTTCGTTGTGATAGATATATTCTTTACGTGTAAAGTTTTCTATCTCGTCTTTGAAAACATAGAGTGCCCCGGTAATCGAAATAATAAATATCAGAATACCAATGGATAAGCCAAACCACAAATGCAGTTTGGCTGACCATTTTTTGAAAAATCCTGGTTTTTTTTTATGATGGTGTTTTTTCTTCATAAGATTTAAAAGCCGAAAGCGACAATTAAAATTTATAATTCAGGCTTAATGATAAAGTCCTTAATCTTTGTGGTGTTACCGTTGACCAGCCAGAGAAATATTTTTTGTTGGCGATGTTATCTAATTTTAGAATGATGCTGTATTTGTCTTCTGTATAGGAAATTGAAGAATTCATAATAATGTAACTAGGAAGAGGAAATGCACCAGTATTACCTCTGTTAAGTGTATAAAACCTGCTCGCAGAGTTTCCCCCAAAACCAAGACCAAAGTTTTTAAGTACACCATCTTGAACTTTATAGGTTGCCCAGAAATTAACTAAATTCTTTGGTCCGGCCTCTTCCGTTCTGTTTCCAGGATAACCCTCGTCGCCCTTTACGACATTACTGTAATTATAACTATAACCAGCAATAACATTCATTCCAGGAATTGGACTTCCGAGTACACTAACCTCAACACCTCTGCTGTCAACTTCGCCGCCTTGATTAGTATTCAGACCATTACCCATAACTTTATTTTTAACATTGATATCGTAATAACTTGCGGTAACAGAGAATTTATCTCCTGCCAGATTCGCTTTAGTACCAATTTCCCATTGATTTGCATGTTCTGGATCAAAATAGATAAATTCATTTGTTGGCTGCCCACTAGCATCTGTTACATTTTGCGGTCCTACGTATTGGAATCCATTCATGTAGTTTCCAAAGATTGAAATTTTATCTTGAATTGGCTGATAAACTAGGCCAAATTTTGGAGAAAAAGTTGTCTTCGGCTTTGAATCAGTTGTTGCATACAGCACTCTTCCCGTAAAATGGTCCGCTCTAAGACTTAGCATTGCAGATAAGTTAGGAAGAATATTAATCACATCAGAAATGTAAGCACTATATATTTTTGACTCAGCATTACTTGGCTCTTGTGTAGCGTCAGCAAGTACGGCGTCTACACCAGACTTAGTAAGGTTATTCCACTTAGTGTCTGTTTGATTGACTATATTAACAAGACCATATTCTGCATAATTCGTACCGCCCTGGATAAAATCTTGTTGGAAATAGTCAAGACCAATAAGTAATTTGTTTTTTAAATTACCAATATTAAAACTACCGTTAATATTTTGTTGGATCCCTGTAGTATTGGTTTCACCCGCGATATTGGCAATGTATCTTTTAAAATCACCTCCATTGGATTGATCCCACAAGTATTGGTAATAGCCGTTACTTTTTGTATTGCTTCGGGAAATAATGGTTTTTGATGTCCAGTTATCTGATATTTTATAAACAGCAGTTGCTTGCAGGTTAAATGAGTTATTGTTGATTGTTAAGTCATTACTTGTGTAAGACTTCTTGTAATTATCTTTAAAAACTCCAATGGAATAAAAAGACAATGGAGCATATCTATTCAAGAAAATCATAGGCGCATTTGCAGACTCAGATGTTTTTATTTCTGTATTTACATAGAATGTCAACCTATTATTTGCTACGAATTTGACAGAAGGTGCAATATAAAAAGACTCGTTGAATCCCGCATCCTGAAAAGTATTATTTTTCTGATATGCAACATTCACTCTTGCAAAAAGGCTTTTGCTCAATGGCGTATTAACATCAGCACTAATTCTGTTAAGACCATAACTTCCATTAATATAATTCACTTCTCCACCGAAATAATTATATGGTCTTTTAGTGATTACATTAATTAATCCTCCATAAGAAATGACACTTCCGCCATATAGAGTTCCAGATGGACCTTTGATCGCTTCGATAGTTTCAATTCCTGCGGGATCAAGTGTGCCGTTACTTAAGCTCGGCATTCCGTTTACTAAGGTTGGCTGTAAAGAAAAACCTCTCATTGTATAATATTCCCCACCATCATTTCCTCGACCTGTAGATTCCCATAAACGAGCAATACCCGTTACATTCTTAAGAGCATCATTGAAGTTTGTTACAACCTGCTCTTTGATAACATTTTTGTTGACAGTGTTATAAACCTGTGGGTTTTCAATTTCTTTCAAAGGCATTTTATTCACAGATTCCCTATCTCTGGTGATGTAACCGTGAACAATTACTTCATCAATATCATTGGATTTATTAATCGTGTCATTCTCCTGAGCATAGGCAAACGTGGAAACCAAAACCACAGCACTCACAACTAGTTTCTTCATTTTAAAGGAATAATTTTATGCAAATATATTATTTTTAATTATTCTAAATTAATGAAAATTGTGATTTTTATCAGATTATTAAGAATTATTCCAAATAAAAAATCCTGTTGATTACTCAACAGGATTAATATTTTTACTCGTAATTGCTTGTTATGCAGGGATTTCTCCTTTATAAAGGAAAGAAACAATTTCCTTATTTACTTTGTCAACCATTTCGCTAAACAAGTAGAAAGATTCCTGCTTGTAAATTACTAGCGGATCTTTTTGCTCATAAACCGCACCTTGAGAAGAACGTCTTAGGTCATCCATTTCTCTTAAGTGTGTCTTCCAGTTTTCATCAATGATCGCAAGAGAAATATTCTTTTCGAAATCTGTGATCAATGATTCACATTTGGTTTCGTAAGCTTCCTTCAGGTCTGTAACAATGGTCATTGTCTTAGAGCCGTCACTGAAAGGAACCTGAATCATCTTGAACATAGAACCCTGATTAAGGTAAACGTTCTCAATAATCGGATAGGCTTTTTCTTTCAGAAGGTTTAATCTTAAATCGTAATCTTCTTTGGCTTTCTTGAACACGATATCCGTTAATGCCGGAATCTGTGTGCTTGAAAATTCGGATTCCGTAACAGGCGCTTCCATTGTGAAATGCTTGATAATCTCGAATTCAAAATCTTTATAATTTCCGTTTGCTTTAGCCTGAGAAACAATTGCAGCAGCAGTGTCATAAATCATATTGACAATATCATACTTCAAGTGATCGCCAAATAATGCATTCTTTCTCCTTTTGTAAATAACGTCACGCTGCTTGTTCATCACATCATCGTATTCCAGCAATCTTTTTCTGACACCAAAGTTATTCTCTTCGACTTTTTTCTGAGCTCTCTCGATAGATTTGGAAATCATAGAATGCTGAATCACTTCTCCTTCCTTATGACCCATTCTGTCCATCATCTTAGCAATTCTTTCAGAACCGAAAAGACGCATCAGATTATCTTCCAAAGAAACATAAAACTGGGAACTTCCAGGATCTCCCTGACGACCAGCTCTACCTCTCAACTGCCTGTCCACACGACGGGAATCGTGTCTTTCTGTACCAATAATGGCCAAACCTCCGGCTTCTTTTACTTCCGGTTTCAGCTTGATGTCGGTACCTCTACCGGCCATATTGGTTGCAATGGTTACAACGCCTGGTCCACCAGCTCCGGCAACAATCTCCGCTTCTTTTTTGTGAAGTTTCGCATTAAGAACCTGGTGTTGTATTTTTCTTAACTGTAATGCTCTGGAAAGCAATTGGGAAATTTCTACCGAAGTTGTACCCACCAAAACAGGTCTCCCTGCTGAGGTCAGTTTTTCTATTTCCTCGATTACAGCATTATATTTTTCACGGTTGGTTTTGTAAACCAAATCCTGTCTGTCATCTCTTTGGATAGGTCTGTTGGTAGGGATTACCACAACATCCAATTTGTAAATCTGCCAGAATTCTCCAGCTTCAGTTTCCGCAGTACCTGTCATACCGGCCAGCTTGTTATACATACGGAAATAGTTCTGTAAAGTAATCGTTGCGAAGGTCTGAGTCGCAGCTTCAATCTTCACATTTTCTTTAGCTTCAATCGCTTGGTGCAGTCCGTCAGAATAACGTCGGCCTTCCATAATACGACCAGTCTGCTCGTCAACGATTTTTACTTCCCCGTCAATTACTACATATTCATCATCTTTTTCGAATAATGTATAAGCTTTCAGTAACTGATTCATGGTGTGAATACGCTCAGATTTCACAGCAAAATCTCGATATAACTCTTCTTTTGCAGCGAATTCTTCTTCCTTTGAGAGATTCTTTTTTTCTAATTCGGCAATTTCTGTCGCGATATCAGTTAAAACAAAGAATTGTGAATCTTCGTTACCTGCAGACATATATTCTACGCCTTTGTCTGTTAAATCGATTTGATTATTTTTCTCATCGATGACAAAATAAAGATCTTTGTCAACAATTGGCATATCACGATTGTTATCTGCCATATATTGACCTTCCACTTTCTGAAGCAAAGCACGGTTGCCACTTTCTGACAAGAACTTGATCAATTGTCTGTTCTTTGGAAGACCTCTGTAAGCCTGAAGTAATTTGAATCCACCTTCTTTGGTGTTTCCGTTCGCGATTAATTTTTTAGCCTCGTTGAAAATGGCAGAAACTGTTTTTTTCTGAACTTCTACAATTCTGTCGATGGAAGGTTTAAGCACATCAAATTCCTGTCTGTCACCTTGAGGAACAGGTCCGGAAATAATCAACGGCGTTCTTGCATCATCAATCAAAACCGAGTCCACCTCATCGACAATTGCGAAATTCAATTCTCCCTGAACCAATTCAGTAGGATTGGTTACCATATTGTCTCTCAGGTAATCGAAACCAAATTCGTTATTGGTTCCATAAGTGATACTTGCCTGGTAAGCTTTTCTTCTGGAGTCTGAATTGGGCTGGTGATTATCAATACAGTCAATAGTCAATCCGTGGAATTGATATAGCGGGCCCATCCATGCCGAGTCTCTTTTTGCAAGATAATCGTTAACTGTTACAACATGAACACCTCTTCCCGGCAAAGCGTTAAGATAAATTGGAAGTGTTCCGACCAAAGTTTTACCTTCACCGGTTGCCATTTCTGCTATTTTTCCGGAATGCAATACGACACCACCAATAAACTGCGTGTCATAATGAACCATATCCCAAACGACAGGCGTTCCGGCTGCATCCCAAGAGTTTTTCCACACAGCAATATTGCCATCCAGCGCTACAAAATCTTTGGTAGCTGCCAACTCGCGGTCTCTGTCTGTTGCAGTCACGCGGATTTCTCCATTTTGTGCTAAACGCCTTGAGGTTTCCTTTACCAAAGCAAAAGCTTCCGGAAGAATCTCGTTAAGAACTTTTTCCTCAACCTCGTAAGATTCTTTTTTAAGACCTTCGATTTTGTTAAAAAGCGATTCCTTCTCGTCAACGTTGGTAGAGTTTTTTATCTGCTCTTTTATTTCGTCGATTTGGGTTGTAAACTTGGCAGTTGCAGATTTTATTTTTTCTTGAAATTCTGCGGTTTTGGCTCTTAATCCATCATCGGATAATGACTGGATGTTAGGTTCAACTGCTTTGATTTTTGCGACAACTTTTTTTACTTCTTTTAAATCTTTTGCATTTTTGTCTCCCAAAAAACTTTTAAGAACGGTATTTAAAAAACTCATAAATTTCTGATTTATGCTTTGGATCAAAAGTCCAAAGCGTTTAAATTACACTTGTTGTGTGATATATTTTGAAGCTTTGGTGTAAAGCTTATTGACGATTAATACTCGTCTTCGTTCCAAAGATAATCCTCGTCTGTAGGATAATCGCTCCAGATCTCGTCAATCGCATCATAGATCTCTCCTTCGTCCTCAATAGCCTGAAGGTTTTCTACAACTTCCATTGGCGCTCCGGTACGGATTGCATAATCGATCAATTCTGCCTTGGTCATCGGCCAAGGTGCGTCACTTAAATATGAAGCTAATTCTAATGTCCAATACATAATTAAATTTTTTGCAAAAGTAAAAAATTAGGTGATATTTTATATATGTTTCTACTGATTTTCAATAATATTTAAAAATAATTTCATTTAGTTTTAAATGATCCTGCTGTCAGAGATTCATTAATGCCGATTTCCCAAAAACCATTCCACAAATTTTTTTGTGCCATTTTGGAAGTTTGTTGTCGGTTTATAACCAATCAGAGATCTCGCTTTTGTTATATCAGCATTGGTTTTCAAGACATCGCCAGGTTGCATTGGCAGCATTTTTTTATTTGCTTTTTTACCCAATGCGGATTCTAGAGTTGCAAGCATCTCATTCAATGTAACGACTTCGCTCTCTCCAAGATTTAAAATCTGATAAATATGATCGTGATTTTCCAGATATTGTACAGACTTAAGAATCCCGTCAATGATATCGTCAATAAAAGTATAATCTCTTGCTGTGGAACCGTTGCCGTAGAAAGGAATTTCCTGGTTCTCGCAGATCAGTTTCGTGAATTTATGAATGGCAAGATCAGGTCTTTGTCTCGGTCCGTAAACCGTGAAAAATCTCAGCTGGATCATATCTATACTATAAAGATGATGATAAACGTGGCCTAAAATTTCGCCGCTTTTTTTGGTTGCTGCATAAGGAGAAATGGGGTTGTCAACATTATCTGTTTCTGAAAATGGGATTTTCTCATTGTTGCCATAAACACTGGAAGATGAAGCGCAAACGAATTTTTTTATTCCAAATTCATTGCACAGCTCCCAAAGATTCATCGTGCCACGAACATTGACTTCTTCATAATCCAAAGGCCGCTCAATAGAAGGACGAACGCCTGCCAATGCTGCTAAATGGATAACTAAGTCAATGTTGTGTTTTCTGAATATCTCTTCAAGGCCTCTTCTTTCCCGAATATCCTGATAATAAAGCTGGTAATATTCTGATTTTGTCAATGATATCAAATTCTCGATGTCGGCATCTTTATTTTTAAAACTGAACTCAGAATTGTTATTTGTAGACTCCAAAGTATTTCTGATTTTGATTTGATAGTCATAGAAATCATCAAAATTGTCAATATTAATGACAGAATGTCCATTTTTTAAAAGATGCTCAACTAAATGGGAACCAATAAATCCACTTCCACCAGTTACAAGATAGTTCATAAGTATTGTGTTGATGCGAAGATAAGAATTAAACAAAAAAAGAATCTCTTATTCGGAGATTCTTTTTAATATTTAAAACATAAATTGTTATTTAACAATGAATTTTTTTGATTCAACAATTCCATTTTCCTCGACATTAATTATGTAAGTGCCTTTTGGAAGTTGAGAAACATTGATTTCTTTATCCGTACCTCTGCTGATAACCAATTTTGCGGAAGAATCGTAGATGTTTATTTTTTTTGTCTGATTATTTGCGGAAGTAACACAGATGATTCCATTGCTCACAACGGTTGGATAAATGTTGAAGTGCTGTTTTTTAACATTACTCACTGCTAATGTCTGATTTCCAGTTAATTTAATGTCATCAACACGGAAACCCACATTAGAATCCAAAGGATTTGTAAACCTTACAGAAAGATTAGATGTTGCAGGAATTGTTCCTGTTGGCGTAACAACTAGCCAGACAGAAGTTCCGGAGCCGGTTGGTCTTGTGTAGGAAAGCGGAGTCCAATCTGTTCCATTAGAACTTACCTCAACTTTTAACTCATTACTGCTGGCATTAGTTCCTTTTTGATGCCCAAAGGAAAGTGTTAAATCCTGATATCCTGTTGTGTTGATTCCACTAATAATCAGTGTTTTTGCCGGATTACCGGAAGATGTGGTCACAGCACCTATGAAGACACAGCCTTGCCCGCTAGCTCCTGCATAGTCCGACGGTGTCGAAGTCCTCACATCAGCTGTTCCGGAGTAAGTGATAGGCGAACTGTTTTGATAACCTGTATACGCTGTCAAAAGAGTGGTAGAGGAAGGATTTCCAAAATTCTCGGAATAGATAGTCGTTTGTGCAAGAACGAAAGATGTTACCAATAATGATAAGAAGGCATAAATATTTTTCATACTAATATGTTTTTTAATTGTGGCAAATATATCCTTAAAACTGGAATTGACAAATTTTTTAATTTTTTGAACCTTATTGTAAAAATCCCTACTTTTATCACTATTTAAATCTTCATAAAAAATGCAATTCTCCGGACAAATCCTAAAGATGATTTCCCAAAACGGACAACCCATTCAGTATTTTATTAATCTGAAAAATGATTTGATTAATATGAACCAACTGTTCGGAAAAACACTTTACATCAAACATTTGGGTTACGAATGTGTGAATTGTGGAAGTGATGAGAAAATATATAGAATGGGATTTTGTAAAAAATGTTTTTTTGAAAGTCCTTATGCAAGTGATACAATTATTCGCCCGGAATTGTCCACTGCTCATCTTGGGATTGCAGAAAGAGATCTGGATGTTGAAAAAGAAATACAACTGGTTCCTCACATTGTTTACCTGGCTTACACAGGTGATGTTAAAGTGGGCGTTACAAGAGAACATCAGATCCCGACGCGTTGGATTGACCAGGGCGCAACTTTCGCTTTGCCGATTGCCGTGACGGATAATCGCTATGAAGCGGGAATGATAGAGGTGGAACTGAAAAAGCATATCGCTGATAAAACCAATCCGAAGAAAATGCTTCAGGATGATTATGAGGATGCTTTGGATCTGATCGATTTCCGAAATAAGATTGCGGAATATTTTCCCAATGATTTCAAAAAATTTGCAGTGACCGAAGAGAATGTTGTGAAATTAGATTTCCCTTATGAAAAACCGGGAAAAATTAATGTTTTCACACTGGATAAAAAACCGGAATTCAATGGAGTTTTGAAAGGTATCAAAGGGCAATATCTTTATTTTGAAGGTGACGATTTCATCAATGTCAGAGGTCACGAAGGTTATGTTATAGAACTGGATTTATAATTTTGGAACGGTTTTTAGTCATCAGTTAATAATTTAATAAACGGATGAAAAAAACTTTAAAAATTTCGCTTATAATATTAGGCAGTTTTCTTGTATTAATATTAATTATCAATATTGGATTCAGTCTTTGGTTAAAATATAAACTTCCCGATTATCTCAAAAACAAAACGCCATATCAAATTACCTATCAATCTCTGAATGTGGAAATCCTGAGTGGAGGTATTTCCGCTAACCAAATCAAAATTAAAACAAAACAGCCCAATAATCTGGAAACCATAGCGCTGGAAGGTTCTTTGGGGAATTTGAATATCAGTAGATTAGGTGTTATTGAATTGTTGAAAAATAACAGAATCGAAGCGAGTTCCATCAAGCTTATAAAACCGGATCTTCGGGTTAGATTAGCAAAACCAAAAGCCGGCAAGTCAGGAAAAGATCCGATTCCATTTATGATTAATAATATTGAAATTGATCATGGAAATATTGGTGTTAAAAGATCGGATGAAACCCAATTATTTTCTGCAAAAGATCTTAATCTCAACGTTAAAAACCTGAGCCTTAATCAAGATCCTGATGAGTTGCCGTTTGCCTTGGACAGCTACAATATCACTGCAAAAGATTTCTTTTTCCGTCTGGACCAGGTTTATTCCATCACGTCTTCAGACATCAAAACCGATAATGGGAAGTTAGAAATTGATGATTTTGAAATGAAATCTCTGGTGGATTTTAAGAATTGGGAACAAAGTTTCAGAAGTCAGAAAAGTTTGTTTGGGATCAAAAGCAAAAAGCTGACATTCGATGAGCTGGTTTTCAGCAAAACAAAACTAAGCCTGAAAAATGCTCAGATCAAAGATCCGGAATTTGTGATTCAGAACCGTGACAATAAAGTTGTCAAGACCAGCAAAAAGAAATCTCGATTTGATCTTAACTTTGAAAATTTTGATATTATTAACGGAAAATTATCGATTTTAAAATCCAATGGAAAGAAAACACTTTCAATTGCAAAATTTGATGCGAATATCAAAAGTTTCCTGATGAATGAAGAAACTTCGAAAAACAAATTGCCTTTCAGTTATCAGGATTACAAAATTTCCGGCAATCAGTTTTTTTACGATGCAGGACAATATTACACAATGGATTTGTCAAGCTTTGATGTGACTTCGAAAAGTATTGATTTGAAATATTTTAATCTTAATCCAAAAGTTTCCAGAGCTGAGTTTGTGAGAATGATTCCAATGGAAAATGATTTATTTGATATTTCTGCCAACCGTGTTCAGTTATCAGGATTACGATGGAAATTTGAAAATGACAAACCGGATATTTTACTGAAAAATGCAAGATTAACCAATGTTGACGCTAATATCTTCCGAAGCAAGATTCCAAGAGATAATCCAAAAGAAAAACTACTTTATTCGAAATTATTAAGAACGATAAAATTTCCTTTAGTTGTTGAAAATCTGAATCTTGTACAATCCAAATTGGTGTATGAAGAAGACAAGCCGGATTCAAACGGACCTGGAAAAGTGATTTTCACCAACTTCAATATGAATGTGAAAAACCTTAATTCCAACAAGAAAAAAGGCGCTAATACCAATGTTCCGATTGTGATCAATTGTAAATTTATGGATGCTTCACCAATGAAGGTCAACTGGAATTTTGATACTGCTAATATGCGTGATAATTTCACAATTGGTGGTTATATCAACAATCTTCCTGCAAATGATATCAACCCATTCATCAAACCTTATATGAACATCACTGCCACAGGAACAATTACCAGTCTCAATTTTGACTTTAAGGGTAACAATGATATTATGAACGGAAAATTCCGGATCACACACAAAGATCTGAAGGTAAACATTCTGGATAAAGATACAAAGGAGAAAAAGAAATTCTTGTCAGCGGTTGCTAATCTTGTAGTTAAAAAAGATTCCAAAAAATTCCCGGAATCAGTTGATATCTATGTGGAGAGAAACAAACAGCGTTCTTTCTTCAATTTCTATTGGAAAGGAATAGAAGACGGACTTAAAAAAACATTGCTTGTTATCAAAATTGATTAAAAAATTACCCTTTTCTGCGAAATATGGAAAAGGGTAATAAATATATAAATGTGCTTTTTGAAATTTAAAAGTCGTATTCTTCTCTTTCTTCTGTCGGAAGTGACTTTAGGAATTCATCAAATTCCGGACCTGCATAATTGCTGTTTGCACCGTAAGAATCTATGATCATGGCTTTGTTCCCATAGACATCCTCTACAAGATAAAGGGCAATATTATCGTCCGGATCACTTGCGCCTTCAAATCTGTAAACACGGATAATTTTAAGATCTTCTGCATGATAAGCTTTTTCTGTACTATGAATGACGAATTGCTTTTTATCATTCATGATGATCTCATCTGTGATTCCTTTTTCTCTGAGCTTCTCCATAACTTGAGAAAGCGTAAGCATTGGTTTCGGGCTCATAATACTATTTTTTTGAATTGGTAAAAAAATATAATCAAATCGTGAACCAAAAAGAAAAGACTTTACAAAAAATGTAAAGTCTAAAAAAATAAAAGTTATGAAAAATTAAATTGTCCCTTTCTTCTTCATCGATCAGGAAAATTATTTGTTAGCCTTGTAACGCTTGTCCGGAGTTCCATCCTTTTTAAGCATTTTGTTGGCTTTATATCTTTTGTCCGGAGTTCCGTCTTTTTTAAGTTTGACATCAGGAGTGTTAGCCACTTTTGCAGCTTGTGCTTCCACGGACTTGGTCGCTTTTTTTTCAGTTTTCTGAACTTGCTTTTTTGCCGTGGCCGGTGCTGTTGTTTGTGCAGTTGCTACACCTACACCGAAAGTAAGTAGCAGAGCTGTTAATAAATTTTTCATATCAAAGATTGTTTTAGTTTGATGGAACAAATTTATACTAAAAATCAATTAGAAATTACGAATAAAAAAAATTAACCAGAAATTATAACAACTTAAAAATGCCTTAAAAATTAATACGATAGGCAATACCGATATTCAACAACGTTGCTTTGGAATAATACTTTTCTATATCAGGATTCTGATTTCCTATCTTAGAATTATAGAAATTAAGTTTTGCATTGAGAACAATCTGTTGAGTGCCGGTGTCATCAATAGTATAGATTGCTTTGGCTCCGAAATTAAGACCGCCATTGCCCTCGTGGAAATTCCCGGAATTGTCAAGAAAAGGACTTTTCATCCGGTAAGTGCTGTAACCTAAAATTTCTTCTACAAAAAAATCTTCTGTGATTTTGTCCTGATGAAATACATACCAATCAAAATTATTCATTGAAGGAGCGCCAAGATAACCGAATTGGTCACCGTTTTTTATGTTTGCTAAAAAATATGTGTATTCTACGCCTAAACCAAAATTCTTGTAAACGTTAACATTACCGCCTATTCCGAAACCATAAAAATAATCGAAGGCTTCATTCAGAAAATTGTTGCCAAGTGACTTCATTACTTTAACGTGTGGGTCGATAGAAAATTTTACATTTTCTGTCCAATCCTGGTTTTTTCTTCTTTGAGAAAAAGCAGATGCCGAAATGAGAGCCAGCGAAAAAAGTAGAAGTTTCTTCATTATTTCAAAGTAATATCATTGAAAATAACGTAAGTCACACCATCCGGGATTTCGATACTGAGAGAATCACTGGAGATTTTGCAGCCTTTGGTTTCGGTAGAAAAAGATTTTATCTTGAAGTTTTTAAGCTGAAATTTGTAAGCACCTTTGTCATAAGGCCCGGCCAAAACAAAACTTCCGCTTTCTTTCGGGAAAGTTTCCGCAATGATTTTCTTCTCCTTCACAAGATGAATCGGATTTTCCAGAAACTTGGCATCAGAATACGTGATTTTCCCTTCTACATATGCACGGAAAATGTTAGCATCATCATCCTTACATTGTGTAAAAAGAATTGATAATAGACAGAAAAGGGACAATATTTTGAAACCGAATTTCAAATGCTCATAGTTTAAGACCGTAAAATTAAAACTAATTTTTTTGAAAAATAGTATCTTTGTAACAAATAACGATTCCGAAAATATCTCGGAATCGCTTTTTGCGTTTATACCCACATTAAATGGAATTAAAAAAAATCAATCAAAATCTTTTGTCGGACTTGCTTCAGAAACAATTCGGGAATGAGATTTTTTCACAGATATCAAAGCATCAGCACATTTCAGTCAAAGGAAGTGCGGGTTCCGCAGTTTCAATTTTAGCTTCGGAATTGTTTCTGACTCAGAACAAAACCATTCTTTATTTGGTGGATGACAAAGAAGATGCGCTTTACATCAATGCAGAAATGGAAGATTTGCTGGGAAAAGACAACATACTTTATTTTCCTGCCACGCATCTTGAGCCTTATCAAGTTGAGAAAACCCAAAATGCAAATTTGGTTTTAAGAACTGAAGTCATTAATAAACTGAATTCAGGGAAATCGCCAAAAGTGATTGTCGCTTTCATTGGTGCGTTGTCTGAAAAAGTTTTGAAGAAAGAAGACTTCAAAGCAATTTCTCATCAGATAAAAGTGGGTGATCAACTGGATTTTGATTTTGTGGATGAGTTGTTGAACCATTATCAATTCAACCAAACAGATTTTGTTTCCGAGCCTGGAGAATTCTCTGTCCGGGGCGGGATTGTGGATGTTTTTTCTTTTTCTAATGAGAAGCCTTTTCGAATCACGTTTTTTGGAAATGAGGTCGAAAGCATCAAGACTTTTGACATAGAATCCCAACTTTCTTTGGACAAGATTGATGAATTCCAGCTGGTTTCCAATATGAATTTTTCGGTTTCAGGGACCAAAGTTTCTTTGTTTGAATTATTACCGGAAGACAGTTTTGTAGTTTCAAAGAATCTTTACCTTTCCACCAAAAGAATCAGGGATTTTCACGAAAAAGCATTAGAAAAATTTGAGACATTAAGCAAAGACATCAAACATAGAACGCCTGACGAATTATTTATTTCTGAGCCTGAATTTCAGAATAAATTAATCAAATTCAAAACAATAGATTTCAGTTCTCAGTCATTTGAACTTCCAAAGATTCAGAACGTAGAACTCAACCAAACACAACAGCCTAGTTTTCATAAAAACTTTGAATTGCTGATTCAGGATTTGGAGGAAAAACAAAGTCAAGGTTTTGACACCTGGATTTCATTTTCAAGTGAAAAACAAAAAGAAAGATTAGAATCGATTTTTGAGGAATTAGAGCACGAGATTCCGTTCAAAAGCTTCAAATCCGAATTGCACGAAGGTTTTGTAGATGCTGACAATAAGATTCTGATTTACACCGACCACCAGATTTTTGACCGTTACCAGAGATATCAATCCAAGAACACTTTTGCCAAGTCGGAGCAACTGACACTCAAAGATCTGATGTCTTTGAAAGTCGGTGATTACATTGCGCATATCGACCACGGCATCGGGAAATTTATGGGTTTGGTTAAGGTTAATAATGACGGTAAGATCCAGGAATGTTTCAAACTGACTTACAAAAATGGAGATTTGCTTTACGTAAGTATCCATTCACTTCATAAAATTTCGAAATATAACGGCCCGGAAGGACGGGAAATTGTTCTCAGCAAACTCGGTTCACCAGCCTGGAAATCATTAAAACAAAAAACAAAAGCGAGAGTTAAGCAGATTGCTTTTGATTTGATAAAACTCTATGCGGAAAGAAAAACTGCAAAAGGCTTCCAGTATTCGCCGGATTCTTACCTTCAAAATGAGTTGGAAGCGAGCTTTCTTTACGAAGATACGCCAGACCAGGAAAAAGCAACGCTGGATGTGAAACAGGATATGGAAGCGGAAGGTGTGATGGACCGGTTGATTTGCGGTGACGTTGGATTCGGGAAAACGGAAGTAGCGATTCGCGCTGCATTTAAAGCAGCGACCGACGGAAAACAGGTTGCGATTCTGGTTCCGACAACGATTCTGGCCTTCCAACATTACAGAAGTTTCAAAGAACGATTGAAGGATTTTCCGGTGAATATCTCTTATATGAACCGATTCCGGACCGCCAAACAGAAATCGGAAACCAAAGAAGGTCTTAAAAACGGTAAAATCGATATTGTCATCGGAACCCATCAGTTGGTTGGTAAAGATATTAAATTCAAGGATCTAGGTTTGTTGATTATTGATGAGGAACATAAATTCGGTGTTTCTGTGAAGGACAAATTGAAAACACTAAAAACCGATGTGGATACCTTGACATTAACGGCAACTCCCATTCCGAGAACTTTGCAATTTTCATTAATGGCAGCCCGGGATTTATCCGTGATTAAAACACCTCCGCCCAATCGTCAGCCGGTGGAAACAAGCATTATTGGTTTCAGTGAAGAAATTATTCGCGACGCCGTTTCCTATGAATTGCAGCGGGACGGACAAGTTTATTTCATCAACAACAGAATCGAAAATCTGAAAGATATTGCAGGATTAATCCAAAGACTGGTTCCCGATGCGAGAGTGATTACCGGACACGGACAAATGGACGGGAAACAAATGGAAACCAATATCCTCGATTTTATGGAAGGAAAATATGATGTTCTCGTTTCTACAACGATTGTAGAATCCGGCGTGGATGTCCCAAACGCGAATACTATTTTCATCAATGATGCGCAACGATTCGGGATGGCAGATCTGCACCAGATGCGTGGAAGAGTCGGGCGAAGCAACAGGAAAGCATTTTGTTACCTGATAACGCCACCGTTCGATATGATGACGTCTGATGCGAGAAAACGTCTGGAAGCGATTGAGCAATTCTCGGATTTGGGAAGTGGTTTCCAGATTGCGATGAAGGATCTGGAAATCCGTGGTGCAGGTGATTTATTGGGCGGAGAACAGAGTGGATTCATCAACGAAATGGGCTTTGAGACGTATCAGAAAATGATGCAGGAAGCTTTGGAAGAACTCAAAGATGATGAAAATTTTGAGAATCTTTTCGAAAATGAAGAAGACCGGAACAAGCTGTTCAAATCCACAAAAGAAGTCAACATCGATACAGATTTGGAACTGATGTTGCCAGATGATTATGTGAGTTCTACGGAAGAACGTTTGTCATTGTATCAAAAGCTGGCCGATGTTCAGAATGCTAAGGAATTGCAACAATTTGAAAATGAACTAAAAGACCGTTTCGGAAAACTGCCGGATGAAGCCATTAATCTTCTGAAATCTGTAGAACTGAAATGGCTGGCGGCGGAAATTGGATTTGATAAGCTGGTGGTGAAGAATAAAGTGTTTCTTGGTTATTTCCCAGCGAATCCTCAGGACAAATTCTATCAAAGTGAGAAATTCAAAAAAATCATATCTTACCTCACACAAAATCCGGCAGAGGCGACGTTAAAAGAAAAGAACAACCAGCTGATGATGAGAAAAGACAATGTGAAAAATATGGATGAAGTGAATCTGGTTTTGAATAGGATTTTGGCTTAGAATTGATTATATTTGATTAATAAAATTGGAGAGATGAATACTGATTTACAGATACAAAATAAAAAATTGGAGCTAATCCAATGGTTATCTACAATTGAAGATTTGAGTTTTCTTGAAAAGATTTCGGATTTGATATCTCGCGAAAGAAAAAAAGACTGGGCAGATAAAATTTCTGATGCCGAAAAAAAATCCATCGAAAAAGGAATTGCTCAAGCGGATGAAGGTAGATTAAATCCACATTCCAAAGCAAGAGAAATCTATGGAAAAAGGCTTTGAGATTCTATGGACGGATTTAGCTCTGGAAGAACTGGCGCAGACTGTTGAATATTTGGAACAGGAGTTTACGGATAAGGAAATCGATAACTTGGGAAACGAGATTGAGAGAATCCTGTCTATTATCACACAAAACCCTGAAATTTTTCCTTACTCGGACAAGTATAAAATTAGAAAGGTTGTTATACTAAAGTTTAATAGTTTATATTACAGGATCTTAAATGATAAAATCGAGATTGTTTCATTCTTTTCCAATAGACAGAATCCTGAAAAAAGAAACATATAACTTCTTTGAATTTTAAATTTTATGAATGTTTGGTACGTTAATCTGGTGGAAAGAAAATTTATTCAGTTAACTTTCATAATTTTTAGCTACCTCTGTAATGCCCAAACCCTAAAATACCATTATGATAAAGAAATGACCTTTTTCAGTGAGGTGGATAATAAGGCTGGTATTTCAGTAAAATTCAATTCTAAAGACAAATCGGTTCCTGTTTATTCGATAAGTTACAATTCTGAGAAGAAATATATTAGAAATACAATTAATTTCTATTATGCCTATCGGAAAAATATCTACAGAATGGATGGTGTTTTATACAACAAAAAGTATGTTTCAGCCAACGGCTTCAGAACTTATAGTGCTTCGTCGCCAATTCGATATTTTAAAAAAGCATCCGATACGTTGTATGATTACAAATCGTATAAAAATCTTGAGAAAAGAATCGCAACAGATAAAGACGGAACCAAAATAGAACTGTTTGTCGCTAATCTCAAAGATGGAATCGATTATTCTGAAGCAGCATTGTTTTATCTCTCGGAACATTATGGGATTTCACCAGGCTTAGGAAAAGGAGAGGTTGTGGTCTATGCCAATTATATTTTTAATAATAATTACAGTTCGGCAAATTTTGTACAGCTTAGTGATATTAATGAGGATGTCTATTTCAATAAAGAACAAATCGAATCTCTCATTGATGACCAATACAACGAATTTTCCAAGAGAATAATGCCTGTTAAAAATCCGGCTTATTGTTCTGTGACATCATTTGGTAATAATGTAGATGAGAAAACAAGGGAAGAAATACAAAGTTTTTTATCCGAAATGTGTGAGTATTTCGAATTGTGGAGCAAATATGAAACGAACGATCAGTTCAAAAAATATTACTATTCTGAGGCCAACAGAAGAGTAGAAATCTATAAGAATAATGGTGAACTGAATGAGAAGCAGTTGAAAGTTTATATTGATGAACTCAGTCAACTTAAGAGCCTGAATTCCGAAGAAAAATTTGATTCTAACTAAATAATTCCTGACCCCAAAAATTACCTGAACATTTATTTTAAAAAATTAACTTTGCAAACACAAAACAAAACAATGAAAAATATACTTTATTATATATTCGGATTATTTATTATCGCATCTTGCACACCGAATCAGGACGAGAACGGTGATCTTTTGAAAGGTGTAGATTATGACACTACTACTAATACTGGAAGTAGTAATGGTGGGTCAACTGTAAATAAGTTATTGAAGAAAGCTACTGTTGATGATGATGGCGATGTTACAATCTATACTTATTTATACGATACTAATAAAAGATTAACAAGCATAACAACTGATAATAACAGTATCAAGATAAATATTACTTATCAATCATCAGGAAATATTTCAAAAATTGTCAGAACAGATAATAGTTCAGGTCAAATTGAGACTGAAGAAATAGTGCCAACTTACACTAACAATCAAATTACAAAGCTAAACGTAGTACATACGGAAAGTAGCGGGTCTATTAAAAGTGTTGCTAATTTGACTTATGCGTCTAATGGATGGCCTTCTGCAGTGAACGAAGACATCTATAGTGAAGATAACACAAAAGTTGTTGCTAATTTTGTATCTAATTTTTCTTATACTGGAAATAATATATCAAAATGGCATTTCAAATCAAGTTTTAAGGTAGGTCTGCCAGTGCCGGTATTTGATTTTTTGCAAGAGATGGAATTGACTGTTAATCTGTCTGATTATGATAGTAAAATCAATCCTTATAATCTGTTACCAAAAGATTATTTAATTTCGACAATTCATGCAGAAGCCGATGTCAGCAGTATTACAGGCTTTGCAAAAAATAATTCTAAGAAAGCAAATGTTGTATTTGTTCTCAGTGGTACACCATTCGCAGATAATCAGACAATGTCTTATACCTATGATAAAGACGGATACCCAACTTCTGTAAGTTCAACAGATATACTTACCAAATTTGAATATCAGTAATTTATGAAATATCTTATTGTCGGCATCGGGAACAAAGGTGAAGAGTATGCTGAAACCCGACATAATATCGGTTTCAAAGTCGCTGAAAAGATCGCTGAAAAAATAGAAGCACCTTTCAAATCTTCTAATTTCGGACTTTTGGCTGAGGGTAAATATAAAGGCAGAAAAGTCTTTATCCTAAAACCTGACACTTACGTGAATCTTTCCGGAAACGCCGTTAAATTCTGGATGCAGAAGGAAAACATTCCGCTGGAAAACATCCTGATTATTACCGATGATCTGGCTCTGCCTTTCGGTTCTCTGAGAATGAAAATGAAAGGTTCTGATGCCGGTCATAACGGACTGAAAAGCATCCAGGCCCAACTCAATACTCAGAACTATCCAAGATTGAGATTTGGTATTTCTGCAGATTTCTCGGAAGGGAAGCAAGCGGATTACGTTCTCGGAAAATGGAACGAAGAGGAATATGAAAAATTGCCGGAAAGAATTGAAAAATTTGCCCAGGCGGCTTTATCTTTTGTGTTTGCCGGTGTTCAGAATACGATGACAGCTTACAACGGAAAATAAGCAAGCCGGATAAATAAATTACCCGGCCTGCTACCCTAATTGTATGAAGAAAAAATGTTTTCTATATCCAGGTTACAACGCCGGTTTCAACGTCATAATTTGCGCCAACGATTTTGATTTTACCTTCGTCTTCCAGCCTTTTCAATGTTGAGCTTTGTTGACGGATGTCTTCTATGGCAGATTTTACATTGTGATGATTCAGTCTTTCCAAAAGATCCTCGTTTTTAGATGAACGTTCTTCTCCATCTTTAATAATATTTTTGATGATTGGATCAAAATGTCCGATCAAATGATTCAGGTTATCCATTCCCATTCCTTCTATTGCTGCCGCATCCAGACCACCCTTCAAGGCACCGCACTTTGAGTGTCCAAGAACTACAACTAATTTTGAACCGGCCACATTACAGCCAAATTCCATGGAACCAAGAATATCCTGATTCACAAAATTCCCTGCAATTCTTACACTGAAGATATCTCCAAGGCCTTGATCAAAAATCAACTCAGCAGAAGTGCGGCTGTCGATACAACTCAAAATAACGGCAAAAGGCCATTGTCCTTCACGTGTTGCATTCACTTGTGCCAGAAGATCTCTGTTTGCTTTCAGGTTGTTAACGAATCTTGCATTACCTTCTTTAAGGATTTCCAATGCTTTTTCCGGTGTAATGGTTGCCTGCGTTTCTGATGTATGTGCTTTCATATTTTTAAAATTGTTTTAAGTATGTGTTTTTTGATTGTTAAAATTTAATAATAAATAATTTAATTACATTGCTCTTTTGTGGTTAACCACAACATGAGAATCCTGGTCACTCGCATAATCTCTGTATGACGTTTTGAATCCTGCCAGTTCTACTTCTATATCTTCCTCTTTTGCTCTTACATTGGCAAAATCCTGAATCATTTCCAATACATCCGTCGTTATATAGGAAGTTGTCCTGGCATCGATAATTACTTTTGAACCAGGCTTGATATTCTTCAAAGTTTTTTTGATGGCTGCTTTATTCAGAAAAGAGACCTCTTCTGCCAATTTGATCGTGATCTCATCAGCATCGTTCAGTGTTTCTCTACTGAGGTAATAGGCCCGCTTCATATTACCCTGTAAAATATAGATAATTGAAATTAATAATCCAATTCCCACGCCCTTTAAAAGGTCTGTCGCTACAACAGCCACAACAGTTGCTACAAAAGGAATAAACTGATACTTCCCATTGTGCCAAAAATGCTTGAAAGTTGCCGGCTTTGCCAATTTATAGCCAACTAAAATCAATACTGCGGCTAATGTCGCCAACGGAATCATATTCAATATGACAGGAATGGTTAGAACACAGATCAATAAAAGAACACCGTGGATGATTGCCGATAATTTGGATGTTGCGCCTGCATTGGCATTAGCAGAACTTCTTACAACGACCGATGTCATTGGTAATCCGCCAATGAACGAACTTATCAGATTGCCGATTCCCTGTGCTTTAAGCTCCAGGTTGGTATCTGTAATTCTTCTTCTTACGTCCAGTCTGTCCGACGCTTCTATACAAAGTAGTGTTTCAATTGATGCTACGATAGCAATCGTTGCGCCGGTGACCCACACTTTTGGATTGGTGAATCCTGCAAAATCAGGAAAAGTGATCATATTCTTGAACTCATCCAAAGTGGTCGGAACAGGAAGTGTTACCAGATGCTCTGGGGAAATGGCTAATGAACTTCCCGATAATTTGAAAAATTCATTAATCAGGATTCCGGCAATTACTGCTACTAGTGCTCCGGGTAATAATTTCATTCTTTTCAATGCTGCAATATTATCCCAGGCTAACAAAATTCCCATTGAAATTAATGTTATAATGACAGCTCCCGGATGTATCGCCGCGAATAATTCTGAAAAATAATTAATGTTAAATCCATTATCGAATAACGACTGATGCCCTTCATAATCTTTATCAAAGCCTACCGCGTGAGAAATCTGCTTAAGAATGATGATGATTCCGATCCCGGCTAACATCCCTTCGATCACATTGTTCGGGAAATAATTGGAGATACTTCCTGCACGGATAAAACCCAGGATCAACTGGATGACTCCGG
>Ga0209960_1001338_pt1 | contig 33940 bp, 33 predicted proteins | sample ThiBiot_500_plan_2_FD_183947 | JGI IMG/M metagenome (GOLD analysis project Ga0209960, IMG submission 183947) | Wastewater bioreactor microbial communities from Cape Town, South Africa - Thiocy_expt_500_plan (SPAdes) | ecosystem: Engineered > Bioreactor > Thiocyanate-remediating >... | reverse complement strand
CCAGCATCAGTGCTACGATCAAATCCGAAAGTGAGATGATTTTGCGCCATTATCCAAGACTTAAGAGCCAAGGCCTCCTTAAACTTTGGGTTTGCATCAAGTTGTGTTGATTGCTTTGAGGTTAAGTACCCTTTCACTACCAAAAGATATGTATTAAAACGTAAATACTCGAGTATTTAAGCTGATAGGTGATGCTGGTAGCTTACCATTGAACAGTTGCACTTGTTTTAAGAACAGGATGGGATTAGACCCGTTAGCATTCTGTGCGTAATTCTCAGCGTGAGATCGCCATAAAATCAAGGTAACAATACAATCTGACTCATCTCGAACAAATAAGTCAATTCTTTTGCATTTAGTTCCATCATTAAACTCGTGATCGTGTAATGGAGTCTTGATGCAGTGGAGAGCAACAAGCACATCTGGTAATTATTATTATATATTTTGTGCTATTTATAATAAATTGTATCACCTCATTACTTACTGAAGTATTCTCCTTTTTTGCCATTTTGAATAACGTTTGACAAGAATTTTCGCTGGATGGGAATTGGCGCATAATTGTTGGGGAGCGTACAAGGTCGTATTATTGAGTGTGATGTAAGATGAAACTCAATATCTAATAATTCATTTTTGACAACCTGGAAATTGGTGATAAAATAGGCTTGACCAATCTGAATCTGTCGATGTAGCTCTTGAGCTAATGCGTCGTTAAAAGCAGAAATACAAAACAAATGCAAGCCACCGGTAAGCTAGCAAGAAGAAAATGTCCAAGTTATTCCCATCTAGGAAATAAATTCGACAAAACGTGGTGATCATTTTAACTGCAGCTGAAAACGAATGATGGCCACCAAGGCAAAAGTTTACCAACCGGTCGGTTCCGAGTGGTCCAAAAAATCAGAAAAAACACCAACCAAGCAGATCCATTTCCTTTGCACTAGAAACGACGGAGGCAATGATTGCGTGCAATGTTCAGTGTCGCACGCCAGATGGACTTGGGCGACTCGCAGTGGTCAAACAGATGCGTCGAAGGCCAGATCACCTGCACGAAACTACAGTTGCGACGCACTGAAGAACAAAACTATATACATAGACATATCTTGCCAGGTTCGTTCTAGACTATTAAGCAAAGTAGTACAAAGAATTGACATTGGGGAATGTGCATGGGTGTATTTCTTTATTTGATGCAAGTTTTCACTATGATTACTCTTCATCCATACTAGAATCATCTTCTTCCTGATCGGAGGTTCCTGGAAGCTTAAGTACATTACTGGCCAATAGCCTAGTTATGACGGTAAGTAGCATGTTAAGAACAGAGTTCTCCAGTTTCAAGTCTCTTGGAGGCGTCTGTCCTTCCTCATTTAGGCGATAGCTCGTTGTAAAAAAAATGTTTGTGATTGGCATGAAGCTACCAAAATGATTGAGTACTTTTTCTCGAGAGAGCGAGGCCTCCTTTAGTTTGTCCTCTTTGTTTATTATCAAAATGGGCTCTATTCCTAACTATGATTTAGATTATGAAACTCAAATGGCATCTTTACCTCTGGAACTCAAGGTGGTCAGCAGTTCTCGGTAATGCAGCATCGCTTGGGGAATTACTTGCCTTCCGTTCCAAAATTCCTTGTGTCCTACCAAGAGCTGCCCATTTATCACAATGAATACCACGTCGATTTTGTTCGCCGTCGAGCGCAGTTCTTCCAATAATTGAACAATATTTGGATCATCAGCATTTAGCTCAACTTTGTTAGCTTCATTAGCGCTCGCTCTAATTCCGTTCATGAAAAACGGTAGCAACAAACGTTCTATTAAATTAAAATTAGTATCAGCTACTATGTGTGGTGTGCTCTACCTCTGTCAGTTTCGTATGTGTAACCACGAGTATCGAAAAAGCACAAATTTTTGTAGTTTTCCTTTTTGAAGGCTCTTTTGACGTCCCTTATACCCGGATCTGCGTACATTTTCTTATAACTAGCTCGTCTATAGTATTTTGTTGTGTGACCATCCTCCCGTATGCCTTCAAACGACACCATTAAGCCAATTAAACTGAGCATTTTTAGCTTACCGTGGCCAACTGGGCAGACCAGCCATGAGCTATCCTTCACATCATACAAAATCCGAATAACGGTATTTACAAGGGAACTCTTTCCACAGTGCTGATCGCCGATTAATAGAATGTTGGTCCTAGTGTCGGTGTTCAGCAAGAAAGAGCATATAGTTCGCCGAATGTCGTTGTTAGCTTCGCTTAGGTTGTTACCCATAATGATAGAAGTTCCATAAATGCTGTGATCCATTCCGTTTTATTTAACACAACCAAAAATGCAAAAGTTTAAACGTTTGAAAAATTGGTTTGGTCAACCGCAACATTGCAAAACTTTTCAGTATTAATCAAAGATGGAAACAATACCGTTCTATTCAACAGACCGCGCAAACATGGAAGATAAATATGCCAACCTAAATATGTTCGCAGCGCAGAAGGGGGACTGCTTTTTAGCCCAGCAGTTAATAGAAGATTATTGGAATAAAAAAGTGCAACTACTATCACCGAAAGACCTCACTGATTCACCGATCTACTCCAATCCAGCCACACTAAATATAATTTTTGCCAGAATGCCGGAAGGCAAAAGCACCATGTTTTTCAAGGACGGAGGCTATTGTGGTAATTTTGACAAGCAATTACTGTTGAGGCTGGCTCAGGGTAAGACGGAGTTTAAATCTTGCTTTGGCTTGCTGAATTCTAATCCAGCTAACTAGAACACCGAAACGTTAAGCTTTTCATCTGGACAGATAGTGCTAAAAAGTATTCCCTGTTGAAAGAAGCGCTAGACAAAAATGACATCGAATCCGTTAGTTCCGGAGACGAAGTGCTATCGTGGATGTGCAATAATAAGCTGGTTTTCCTTTGTTCACAAAGAAAGATTAACTCCGCCATAGCAAGTATAACGGCCCTCGTTGGCGAGAACCCGCAAAGAGGAGCATTTTGGTGGCTAGTGAGAGTTTTCGAAGGACACTGTCCCGTGGATCACAGATGCAGATCGGTGCCCAAATTTTTTTTTTTTGTAATGTTATCTCTTTTGTCTTTGCTGGGCAGTGCGCTAATCGTATCAACGGTGCTGCCATTGGCATTAATATATGGAAACTCTACTACTACTCAACAATCCTCCGCGCTTCAACCACAACAGAAAAATGGGTTGGCATTACCAAGTATCTCGCTTTCTACTGCACAAAACTGTTATTCCAAAAAGCAAGAGTCAATATTCCCTCAATCATCTTCCTTTTACTTATATAGTTCTCCCCCTGACAAAAAATCCCGATCCATTCCAAAGAAGAAAGATCGCGATGGTACAGACGAAGTTTTAACACTGTAACAGAATTTACTTCTAACGGCAATAAATGTAAGAAATTAACGGCAAGCAATGCCTAAATGGTTACAGAACAAGCAGAGTAGCACCGTTAGGAATTTCAAGCACATCTCTGTCGTCCTTAATTGATACAAGATTCTCTCCTAACATGCGCATTATCTTTTGGGGAGGCCTTCGAAGCAACTCTTCGACTTCTTTGAGTAATAACTCGATCTTTCTTTCGTTTATTGCTCTTTGAGTGCTGCGGTAATTACTTTCTTTCAAGTCGGTAAAGTAAAATACAAGCATATCTGTTCATAATGTAAGGTAAAAAAAAAAGCAATGTGATTCATACCTTCATCTCCCGAGATAGAGTCATCTTGCTCACCAATCTCCTCATTTGTGGGAGAAACTCCGTCCAAACGGTCTTGTGACTTTAAGAATTGACCACGTAAAGTATTTTCAATAGTTTGAACAGAAGATATGGGGTTCAAAGATAAGAGGGTTGCTAAGATAACGTTAGAAAGTTCCCAAAACCCCCGACTTACCTTGTAGAGTAGCCATGTTCTGCAGATGGCCTGTGCCGATACATTCTGTAAGCAGGCTTCTCAAGCTTTCAGTATTTTTCAGTTTGGGGAATAGAGCGGAAATAAGTCGGACAGCTTCGCTGACATTTGGACTCGAAAAGTGTACTTGATAATCTACTCTTCCTGGTCGAACAAGAGCAGGGTCCAATTTGTCGATATGATTCGTGGTCATTACCAAGATTGAATTGTGGTATGCAACTAAACCGTCTAGAACGTTCAAGAGACCACTGAAGGTTACTCCTGCATCAAAATTAAACATTGCGGCTAAAAATTCCACCGTACCATTTCCGTAGATGTTGTTTCTTTTTGTCCAGGCGGCGTCAATATCCTCCAGGAGAATGATGCTGTTTTGTGGTACTTTTTGTATCAAGCTTGCCAACAAGTCGTCGGTCATCGTGGAGCTGGATAATTTCAGCATATAAATGTTCATCTTAAAGGTGCTTGCCAGCACTAACACGGTTGTTGTTTTCCCAGTTCCTGGCGCGCCGTAAAACAAATACCCTCTACGGAAGGGAATTCCTAAGGCTTCGTAACGTGCTCTGCTGTTCCAAAAGCTTTTGACATTTGCCAGTAGGTCTTTCAATACTGTATCAGGGAGCATGAGAGACGTGGGATTGCGACGAGGCAACGTCGATGCGGGTACCCAATTTGCTCCATGGCTTGTATGCACCACTATGGAGGTTTTTAAGCTGGACCAATAATGGTTTAGCGCTTCCGACAAAAAGTTGAAAAGCCATGGCCAATCCTTTGCTGAGCATGACAACTGCAGCAATTCCACAATTCCTACAGGAAAGGTTGGTAAAAGCTTCAAACATGAAAGAATCTCACCGTTTCCCTCAGAAGCTTGATCTAGCCGCTTCCTGTTCCAAAAGATTCTCTTGCTCTCGCCGTTCGCGCATGTGACCTCAAAGTACCATGCTCCATATCCATTAGTGATGCTAATCTCCGAACTGTCTCTGGTAACATCGTCGGCAGTGTAAAAAGGCGATTTTGATATATATTCATCTTTTGCTAAATACAACGTGATCGCTTTGAACAAGGTAGCGTGAGATAGAGAATCTATCTCGAAAAATTTGAATAGAAGACCCTTGCAAAGAGTTCCTATCCATTCCCACGATTGGGATGCCAAAGGGAAAGCAACAATAGCAGCCGCTTGTGCCATCTGTATAACTAAAGTTCAGCGCATATAATGTTTATGACAAGCTACTTACCTTGCTAAAAACCTGAAATGAAGACTAGTAAGTGGATGGTTCTTAACCCTCGTAAACTTTAAAGTTTTAAATTTTTGCACGTTTAATTTCTTTTTTCTGCTTTAAAAGCCGGCTTTTGGTTGGATGATTACATTTCATCAACAAAAACAGCATGTCGTCTATACAAGTGATAATTGACGTGAGTGATATGAGCTGTTCGATCGCTTCTAACCTTGCCTTATTTAGAGCATACTCCCCTTAATTACAGGAACAGATCAAGTGATCAATTTACTGAACAGAGAAATCCTCATCAGCATACGAATGTCTGTGCACCACTGGAAGGTGGTTTGGGTGGCTACGGCAAGAGATATTGTAAGCAACTTAAGCGCCCGTGCAGCAAAGAAAAACCGCTCGAACGCAGTAGCAATAGCACTTGCTCAGTTATTGCATAAGCTTCAAGACACTGGGCACATCAAGCAGTCTGCTTTTCCCAGCAAACATTAAAAATTTAAATTTTTGAAATTTACGCAAATAAATGTTGATTGGAATTGCATCAAACATTTAAGCATGTCCCTGATAGAAGCATCATTTCCCCCTTGGTTATTTCATTATCCTTCACAAGAGCCAATCTATGTGTTGCTGTATTGTAACAAGGTAATCACACAGGCTTCCTCGTTTTAGATGTTGGCCACTTATACTGTATGACCTTTTAATTTCCACAATGTCGTGCCAAATTAATTAATACTGATAAAATTTCTCAACCAAATTAAATCCCAAACTAATCGGTAGTTATGAAAACGTCGTTGAATATTTATTTGTTTATAGCCTGAAGTACTTCATGCCAAGTATTTTTGGGAAGTTATTCCGGAAGAACTACCAAAAGGACCTGGGAATAACAGACGACCAATGCAACACGTTCGGTGTTCTTGTAAACAATGCCCTTTAGCAACAAAAACCAGCGTGGCTATTAACAGTAGGTGCAGTATCGAGAATAGAGCTATTTGGGTAAGCCTAATGATTATTCATATTTATTCAACATCTGCATTTATCAGGTTGTTGCCCCACATTTGGATTCTCAAAAACTGCATATTAGCACAAAGCAGTTTCAAAACGTTCACATCATCCGCATATATCCAAAGCCAAGAGGGTGTAGTAACCACGACCATGAATTTGTATTCGGTTGTGTGGCTGGTTCAATGTGTGATTTCGTAACACAACTTCCCAGGAGCCTTCAGATTGAACCTTCAGATGAGAATCCAAATACCAACCAAGCATCATCCCCAGGAACAAAAAAAAGAAAGCTGGAGAATGGAAGCGATGAGGTCAGTTTCACCGATATCATGGATTTGATTCGCAGTTGTATGACCTTTGCTCTGAGCGTGTTCAAAACGCAGTTAGCGCCAGAAACCGTAATTCAACACTGGAATATTAACTTCAAGCCGACGATGGACATTTTGGAAAAGTATGTTCATTCTCACTCTGAGTTAGTGCTCAGTGAGACTTACAATCAATCAACTGCAATAACATTGTTTGATTGTTTTGCGGAGATATGGAGACATTATAAGATGCATGAAAGTACGTTGCATAATACTATGCTGCAAGTGATAGAGTGCTTTAGAGAATTATTTAGCTTGCAACTCGACACAGATACCTTAATGTATCGCTTAAACAATAATGTTCCTCTTAGTAACCTTGTATACCATCAACTTCCAAGCCACAGCGTAAGTGCCAAAGGCAGATTACTGGTTATTAATTTCTTTGATTGTCAAGTACTACTACGAACATGATTACTCTGAACCAAGCTGTGCAGATTTAGGAGAGGCTGCTCTTTTGTCCGACGACCCATTGAGTGTCATACAGGAAGGCTTCATGTGAAGGGATGCAATAATAAATTGTTTGTTTCACCGAGCCATTTTCACCTTCCAAAAGGGTTTGAACAGAAAATAAGAGAAGCCTAAGGTTTCTCTTCCAATACCAGGTCTGGTCTTCCGTTTCTGCATAAATCTATCAAATATGACAGAGTCATTTAATGTTTTAGTGTAGTTCATCTCACAGTACCACAAACACTACCTAACCGTTTGGCCGCCCGAATCACTGCGAAAGAACTACGATTGAATGGTGCGTCGTCGGTTGTCTGGCGAGCGACTGCAGAGCTTCGAAGAGTGATTAATGGGAAGTGGTTTATCATCGCAAGCGAAGGTGATGCTCTGGATTAACTATTTATTTAGCTAATTCTTCTACGAGAATGTTTATTTCCAAGCCCAACCTGATTGTTGGGACAATTCTCACTGTTTACAAATTAGTTCCTCTGTACAAGTAATCATTTTTGAAATTCGGTCAGTTTCACTCATTGCGGGCGATGATTTGTTGCACGTAGACGCGAGTTGGGTCAGTTCTCTTTTCTTTCAAAGACACATCGTAGAGAAGACGCTCTTTTTCTGCTATCACACTCATAATCGTGTCATCATTCTGCTCAAAAAGATGGTTAGTACGCTCTAGTTGAATGCAAGTAGGAACCCTTACCATTGACGCTAGTTCCTCCGGGGACTTTCCAATGAATTTGGCAGCCATGGCTCCGAACAAGGTGCATTCAATAAAGAAGTTTGATTCCTTCTGGTCACTTATTCTGATACGTAAGTGATATCTGTTTCAAAAGGTTATTAAAGTCAGTTTGTAGCTAACCTTGCATCCTTCAAATACTTACGCTTGATGATTTCCGTCATGCTCGCAACCTCTGCCGTTGCATTTGTTGCATGTCCAATAGAATAAATGATCCTTGAAGCTTTTGTGCTTACATTCTGCAAGCTTGATACAAACGCCTTTGACATCAATGACACGATGCGTCTAGTAAAAAGAAAATGTTGAGTGTTCTCGTTGTTTAACGAATAAAACATGCTTTCGCGCCTACCAAGAAATCGTCCAACTCTTCTAGGGATGCACATTGAAGGTGATGCACTTTAGCTTTCTTCATTTTGACCTCTGACGAAAGTTCATGCTTCAACTCCGAGAACTTTCGTTTCATATTTTGGGAGCTGTTGTTGACGAAAGACATATTCTTTAGTGTCAATGGTGGTTGTTAAGCTATTAGTTGATAAAGAAAATAGTAAATCAAAATGGTTTATAAACCCAGCAAAAAAAGCAGAGCGTTGGGCAGGGCGACGCAGGTGTGTCTTGAGAAATCTCAATCATTCTTATAATATTAAGACATTGATTTGCACTGCTCTTATACAACTTAATGAGGGTTAGTATTTGTGTGAATCAATTCATTAATAATTGTTCATTTACATTGGATTTACTTTTGGTCCACCTCACCTTTAACCCTTCTACGGCTAGACAACAACCACAAGTCCTCACTTAACAAGGCCACAAACTTGTTAGGCTTAGAAATATTGCAAGAGAAAGAAAAGAACAGATCTCAGTCTGGGATCAGATCTGATTCAATTTTCTTACTTAGATAAAATTTTAAAATTATACAAATAACTGCATTATCTATATTACAATGTATAGTATATACTGTTGTGTTCATATCAAACATGACTCTATTACTAACCTCAGGGAACACCTGGAACACCTGTGGAACACGTACTTTGTTTTTTATTTGTGAGTTTTCTCCCTTAATAATAGACATATGACATTCATTCTTCCACCAATAGATAGATAATATTAATGCACACCTAGTGATATGTTTGTTGTTTATATTAATCAATTACAAATCGCAAAGAACACCTGGAACACCTGGAACACCTGTTTTTGACGCTTTTGGGACAAAACCAAAAAAATTGTCTGGCGAGACTTTTCCATGGAAATTTCATTAGAAAACATATCTCCTTTTTGGTGAGATTTTACCTTTTGGCGGGAATTGGATTATTCAAAACAGTTACGCAATATATAGCCCTCTAGCCTTGGGACATCGATGACTATCCAATTTTGGGATAAAAAAGCAATGCTTAATCCTAAACCATTAAATCGCACGCAAGTCACCAAGATCTGTGGTAAGCCAAAGAATTTGAATGTAGTGGATAATGAACAGTCTGAGAGTAGCTTTATTGTTAGTATTGTTAAATAATTTTTAATACGACAAAAAGGATAATTATCCCCATCGTGGCATCACGAAAGAAGAGAGGAGGTTTACTGGTGTAGGAGATTCTGGCAGACTCACTCTTGTACAGAAAGTTGGTTCCAGTTTCCAACTGTAGATAAATCGTTTGTATTCTAAATTAGGTAACGGTTGATCTTTAAGGATAAGAATAAGTTTATTTGCTTGTTCGATCCTAATAGGATATGAAGTATAAAAGAATCAAATAAAACTGAACGCAAGCGTTTCGGTACGGAACTTTGGGGGTAGTTTGTTCTACATGCAAATGTCTTCATCAGAATCGTTATTCACCGACAAGAAGGAGCAAAGAATTGTGTCCACTTTTTTTCTTGTCTGATTAACTGAAAGAGCAACGAGACAAGATAAACTAGAAAAGCAAGTCGAGCAGAGTCTTGTAGTTATTTGTTTCCATTTTTCATCATTCTAAACAAAATAACAATGTATTGTAAGTTTGTGTGTCGTGGTACAAAAAGGGTGTTGGATTCAAAACTTTTTTTTGTTGGTTACATACTTTTTCTTTCAGAATCTCAAGCTCTTGAGCAGTGTGGTGAAAAAGATCCTTTACCACCTGACCAAACATTATTGCTTCAATTTCTTTTTCTGTATGATCTTTAATGGCAACTTTAATGCGATAGAAAGAGATATGTCCTAAGGGAGCGTGGTGGGCGGAGCAATTTTTCTTTGAACAAACCGAGCACCCTTTGTAGAACCAAGTGGAGGGTTCACTTATCACTCTGAGTTTTGCGTGTTGGATTCGGCAATGCAATTTGAAGTTGATTTGGTGCCCTAGATCGGATAATTTTTGCACAAAGTCCTGTGATAGAGGGAGGGTAATTAAAATCTTGAGTTTTGGTATTTCGAAGGGACTCGAAAGGAGCGTTTGAAACAAGAATGTGCTTACGACAAGTCCTTGCAAAGCGGCCACATCGTGCACTTGAGTAGATACATTTCTCAAAAGAAAATTAACTTCGTTTGTGAGAGCGTCTATGCTTGCCAAATTTTGAAGAATGGAGACAAAGGGATCGCTGACTTCCATGTTGCTGCAATGAAGGTATTTTGCTTACTACTCTGGTTGTTTGTCATTTTTTGATTTTTATTGTTAATACACGCCTGCACTTGCGCAACTTCAAAGCAGCGTTTTGATTCAAAAAAACAGCAGCGGCGTATCTTGCTGATTGATGACGGTTTGCTAAACATAAAAACAAAAATTTTTTCCAATTCTTTAGAAACTAACTAGCCAGCACCAGCAAGGAAAACATAACGACGTCAATGGAAGGGTTTCCAGTTGATGCACAGCTGGTTTACGAGGCAGATGACGGTTTTGATCTTGCATTTGATTTGTCCCAAGTTGCAGACCAGCCAATGAGTGATGCATCACTTGCTGTGCAAGCCATCTATAACGATATGTTGGACGCAGAGCAACTTGCTCAAGAAACCTTCGCAATGCAATCCACTGCTATTGTGGAGTCTCCAATGATTGTGGAAGAGAATAGAGATGTTTCTGATATTGGATCTTTTTCCTCACCACCACTACCTCTTCCTTCTTCAGAAGGGTGGTGCCGGTGGCGTGAGTTTATCAGTTACTACACCGAAGGTTTTACTGGACAAGAATCTTTCTGTATGTTTTACCAGAGCCAAAAGTTATATTTATAACTTATACGTATGGCACCATAAACACATCTGATAAGTTTTGACGCAGGGGACGAATTCATCCGCATTTACAGGTCGACGAGTCAACTCAAGTTCCTTCAGCGCAACGATGACTTACCAATTGACACTAAAGAGTTGACAATTGAGTGGCATGCCAATCTTCCCATTCAAACAGTCTTCGTTCTTAACAAAAAAGGCAGGATGCTAATTGGTATTCCAAGTGGCCCACACTCCTTTTGCTTCAATCACACTTCATCTACTAGCGTCTTAAAGTCTTCCAGCAGACTTTTTACTACAACGAACATTTTCGTTTTTGTCGTCAATTGGAATGGTGAAAGAAGATTTCTCTCATTTGCGCTCTATTCAAACTCGAAAAATAATAGCGAAGCAAGGCGCAATATCGACGCAAATCAATTTACGAAAGCTTTCCGTAAGTTTAGAATTTACTTTTTGTTCATCAGGTGAAAGACTGTCCTAACACAAATTCTCCTTTACAGGTCAAGTAAACGAGTACTTAGATAGCCAACTGTCTGCTGAAAAGAAGCGAAAACGAAGTGACGAGGAACAAGTAGTTAACATGGTTACGATGTACAAGCAACAGAAAATAGCGACAACAGACGTACAGCAGGTTGCAGCGTTCAGTCCAATTGAGAAAGCGGCCTCTAGAAATAACTACATCAATTTGTTTAAGAAGGTCAGAAAAGATGCAACTCGCTTAGATCCGGCAGAGTTTGCTTTCATATTCCATTACTTGACAGGTAATTATTGATTCCAAAGTAATCTTTCTATCGCAGCATTATAATCGTTTCATCTTTGCTATTTGTAGAGTACGCCGATGATAGATGGACAGATGGAGAACTATTGACGTCCGTATCCTTGCTAATGCCTAGTCTAAACCAACACGACCAGCTATTGGATGTTTCCTCCACCAATTTGCAGCGCTTCGGTTCTTTATATGATTGTACAAAGCTATCTTTAGACACAATAGTTCAGTATGGACCAATTCCCGATGAAGTAAGATCAAAGATTGGAGAGTTTGATTATGTGCACGTTGGCAACAAATACCTAGCATGCATCAATTCCCAATATATGTTAGTAACGCACATCTACCGTACTCATCACCGCATACTGTCAACTCTAAAGATGGGTTCAAACACATTGGTTGGGTTATTAGAAAATGGAGAATTGTTCATCATTTTGACAAATTCTGATCAATGTATTACCGTAAAGAGTGAAGAGAAGTTCTTCAGTACAACAACAAAAGGCTATCTTCGAAAGGTGAACAATAATGCCTTCCTGCTTATCAATTATGGACAATCAATAGAAAATGTATACTGGTGTACATTGAATGGGCAGAATGTTGTCAATATCACAGAGCTCCCCCAATTGCGGTCAACTGAAAGAACGATACTTAGACTTTCTGCATTGCCCGGTGTTGACAAAATAGTTACGGTGGACAAAGACGTCGAAGGTTCTCTTTGGTTAAATGCCTTTCTGTTCAGTGAAGCAACCCCCACCACACAATTTACTATTCAACAAGTAGCAGAACCTTACAAACTGCCAACGAATCTCGACCTAAAGAGTGTGCATCTCGTCAACGAATGCGTGGTTGCAATAGTGTCGACGACTTCTGTCAGTTTCTTTATTCTAGAAGAGAACAGATTTGTCGCACTTCCAAATACGACTCAGCTGCACTACCGTAAAGATGGAGAAAAGTGGTCTATATATTCAGTCGTAACTGGAATAGGTCCAAATGAAATTTGGATCTGTTATGGGTTTGATGATCGCTATAGATTTTCTTGGACACCAACAATAATTGGATACAAAATGGACCATAATTATCAATTCGACATAACAGCTGCGTTCACTGTGGAAGCTGAAGACAGATTAATCCGATCTGAGACGAACCTCCTATTGTACAGAAGCCAAAATAACTATTACCATCCTTTACGAAGCAACAATTCGAGAAGCCATTATTCTCTATCCGACGTTACAAGGTACATTTATTGGTTAATTGTCTGCTTTACTTTGTTATTTATAAGAGTTGTTTTTTTTAATAGCAAAGGATTCAGTCTACAATTTAACGACTTGAAACGTATCTACGAACTGAAGAAAATAAGGTTAGTTGTGTTCATCAGTTTTAAATTATTGGCGACACCAAATAACTGAATGTCCATCATTACTTTAGGAATGAAGAATTACTAGTATATAATGGATTGATCGACGTAGAGACTAAGAACTATTCTTACAAAGAAGCTTTGTGCTGTCAAGTAGGAAATAAGTCAGTTTTGATATCAAATCCAAGCAGGCATATTGAAATTACATTGAACACTGACTATACTCAATACATCCCTTTTCCCCACCAGTTGAATAATACGACCGTTGTCAGCCTTCACTCACTTGGGGACAAAGCATTATTAGAAACTTCATCAGGTACTTTTGTTCTTACTCTTAACGAGGATAGACCTCTTGCATTGATGGGCCCAATTCCCAGAGACAGTATATACAGACAGAAAGGCTCATCAATCGTGTTTTCAAACCAATTTATGATTGGAACTCGCACTAACAATTTGACTATGGACATTATGACATTAATCATTTTAGATGGAGATATTACCAATCAAAGAAAAAGACACAAAACATTTCAATTTGCTATTCCAAAGCAAGTACAAGTAAAAGCTTACGAAAGGATGTTATTGTTGTGCTCTGTGGATATTGGTGGATATGAATCATTTAGAGATGGAGATATATCCTGCCAATATGTTATTGCTCACTTACAACATCAATCCAAACCGAATGCCATTCCTCCCAATGTTGGCTATCTTTTTAACGCAAAACCTCTCACATTTGTGAAGCATCAAGATTGGGAGTTTTATGGATTGTCTGATAGTTTGGTTATCAAGACCCCAGAACTACTGAACTATCAGAGAATTCCTATCAGCTCTGTTGTTCACACGGCAATTCCATTCGGAGGAAACCATGTTTTGGCGTGCTCGTTCGATCAGATTTTCAAATGGAACATAAAAGAAAACAAACTCGAGGACGAATGTGCTGAGGCTTGGGCTCAATGTCAGGCTGCTATCTTAGTGAACACTTCCACTTTGATCCTTGGTACTCTTAAAGGAATCTACGTTATCGATCCTAATAATCTGGATACTCCTTTGGGATTTAAACCTTTCGATATGGAAAATATACAAAAAGTACAACTCACCACTGTTGGTACTCCGAGGCCAACCAAGACTGAATTTTTGGTTTATACTAACAAGGCGGTTTTAAAGTACTCCTACCAGTTCATCAATGAGGTAAGGTCAACAACCTTCCATGAAAATAATAATTAATTATTTGGTGTCTTTTAGCATCACACCATCCAACTGCGACATGTGTACCAATCTCCTGATATTCACTTTACATCACAACTTCTTCCAAGTACTGAAAGTGTTTATTTTGCTATACGAACAAATCACAACGACCATCCTAGAGTGGTCTGTATAAGTGGTCGTTCTGGAAGAGTATGTTGGCAATCCGAACCTTTGTATTCTGTCAACATTGCATGCGCGAATAGCTATTATGGAGGAGCTCATGTAGTGTACATCACTGACGATAGAAATCTTGTCCTAACACGGGCTATAATTGATGGAGGTCGGATTCAACTAACTACATGCAAAAAACCAATATCAGAAGATATCGACCCTTGTGCCCTTCAGGTTGATAGCGCGAACAAAATCGTTATTTTACTAACTATTCCAAGCGACTACGGCTATCGAATTGTCTACCACGACGAGAATATAGAAAACATGTCCAATACACTCCCTAACCAAGTTTCTTATTACGACCAATGAATACATTAATTATTTCGTTTTAATCAGTGTAAACTTTTTTGACTTGCTCACTATGCACTAATCAATAAACAGACCATAAATATATTTTTAAAAACTCTTTTTTGCTTAGATTTTGAAGTGCTGTGGTGCTCTTTGTTCTTGAGATGTACATCTCCAAGCGTTTTTCAAAGGTTGGCCGTCGATTTAATAGACACAGTATGACGATTACAGTTAGAGAGTCCCTCAATGGTCAATTTTACCCCATGGTATGGACTTCGTAATAATAAAATGGTTTGAAAGGCATTACAAAATAATGTTATAAGGGGTTTTAAAAAGCATTTTGAATGGCCCCTTCGCTGATAACACCACCCTTTTCTACTTAATTTGCTTCGCACCTATTGTGTACACCTAAGAATAATTACGTCTACGAATGTTGTCGTATTCAAGCCTGACAGTATGCTTGTCTTGGGGTGGTATATTTTCGGGAATTTTTCGGCTTTAATTCTGAGAATGTTTCGACTGCTCCTCGTTGTCTGGACAGATCTGTCAGAATAGCGGTAGCTTCCTTAATTTCAACGAATCAGATTTTAGGAGGAAGTTCGTAGCCATGAAAGGGCCCTGCGCATGTGATGCATTGCGAAGGGATGTCCGTTATTTTACATTATGAATATTCAAATACTACAGTTGTATTTCTTGTTACTGTGCTTCTCTTGTTGACGAAATCCGGAGGGGCTACTGCAAAATAAATCTCCCTGCAGAGAAAATTTATTTGTATTATAAATTCTATAATACATATGAAGATATTATCTAATAATGGAGTTGAGCTATATTGGACAAAAGTTAGGCTTCGCCGGAGCTTTTGCGCGCAAAATGTCTTTTTATTAATAGAATTGAATTTTAAAATTAGCAAAATAATAATAATACACACTCTCTAACCTCATCCGTAATAAACCAATGGAAGCGAAACTATGTTTTTCATCTGATTATTGGAACGATACCCCACTGGACTACTTAATATTAATTAATTACAATTGGACTGCATGAATTTATCAAATCTAATTCGTTTAAGTAAAAAGATGTCACTTGTGATGGCAAGTCTCATGAACATCACAGAGTTATATATTGGTGGAGATGATCAATGCATAATAGGTTATGAGTTGAAACATTGTGGAAAACTTTTCAGCAAAGAAAATACTTGACTCCAAAAGATGTTATTACCGCTTTTCAACCGTTTATGAAATATATTATCAATCACTTATTCTTACTTTAGTATCCACGCACAAATATAAATGCTTGAGTCGAAAGTGAAAAGATTTGAAACGTAAGTATTGCCTTTTATTTCAAGTGTCAAAACAACATAGCAACTATGAAAAGTTGTGAAAACTACAATGTTATCTCAGAGATTCATTTTTGCTTTTTTCTTTCAAAATAAAAAGCAATATCTCGAACCGGTGATCATTCTATAACGTACATTTCTTTCGTGAAACAACACTCCTATTCAGATAGATGTCCACTGTTAAGGTTCTAACTCAATTCATGGAGGCTGCCGTATATGTTGCAATATTAACCTGATCGTAAGGTAATGAAAGCGCCCTACCATTATAGATATTTAGTAAGAAAATATATACTCGTCTTTGTTACTTCAAATGTGTTTGTACCCATTTTTGTTCGTTTTTTAATCACCCGAAAATGTCCTATTCTATCAAAACTAACGATCATAATGCACAGATGCGTAAAATGAAAAACACAATAATTGTCCATATTCCCATCTCTCAGTTGAAACACAAACATATCCCTACAGGTAATTGACCATCTAAAATCGAAAGGAAGTGTTTTTGGTCAAAAATTAAATGAGTTAGCAGGATCACGCACCACTTTGATCGGATCCAGCAAAATGCATTCAAAAACCCAATTTCTTGTTTCTATCCTTTTCTATTGATACATAATGGATGCTCTTGCTGGATGATGCACATCGGGACTCCAAGCCCATAGTGGAGATTTGCACCTCTTGTCCATATGGTAAGTATTACGCAACTTGTGAGAGGGTTTCAGCATGGATAACGCCATTTTCTTTGAAGAGCATTTAATGATGGCTAGACTCGCCAATTTTAATTATCACCTGACGACCAAAATGATGTTAGTGAACAAAGATTAAATTTTTGGAATCTATTTTGGGTTTGCGTATGATTTATTTGACTGGTCATATTGAGAGCAATTGAAAATACTACGACTAATTTTTTTAATTTGATTTGCGGAATGCTGTCGTTGTTGCTGTTGTTGTCATTGCCGTTGTTGTTGCTGTTGTTGCTGTTGCGTATCCTGACGTGCGCAACCGCCGCAACAAGCCACAAGGAAGAATATCAAAAATATCCAGTACCAGAATGAGGAACCAGATTTGTTTGTCTGCATGTACTGATTGACCACTTCTTGAGCTGGATGTGTCTTCTCGGGGTGAATTTGTGGAAATATATCTGTGTTGAAGATGTTCATCAACTCCTATAATCTATTCTATTAATACTAGTGACAAATGTTAAAACCAGTTCGTACCGCAATGAAAATGTCGTTATCGAATGGATTTGTGACGTTGCTTTGCAACCTATGAAATATCAGTAACAGACAATTATCAGTATTATAGTTTCAATCCTACAAGGGAAAACATATCCTATCATGCGCTTCTATTTCAAGTAATCTCTTTATAAAGCGTGGCGTTGCTTTTTCCTGAGCTTTAGCAATACGATGGGCAGGAAGGCATACAGCAGAGGCGCATTCGGTGTGATGCGAACACGATTTAAATGAAAGTAAAGACTGAATACCACTAGTCGCTTTAACGTCCAAAAACACGTTATCATCTTTCGCTGCACACGGATTGATTTCAATCGTTATGGTTTCGCCAAATAATCGATGACGGATAAGCCACCTGCTATAAATGTTTATAAAGTGAATAATAAGTAATGGAACTTGAAATATGTATAAACGTACTTTCCAGCATTCTTGTCCACAAGACTTATATCCGATTCGAGGAACTTTACAAAATTAAGATAATATTTCCCAAGGGGTACATATGCAGACCAGAAATAATTCAGCATTATAACATTTGCGTCCAAGGCTTGCTTAAGGATTCCTGTCGGAATCATTGATAGAGTTTGGACAACTCTAGGTACGATTCCTACAAAGTGTCGCCGGCCAAACAAATCTATTCTGCCATCACATGTTGCTTTAAGCAGTGACACGTTGCTAACAGAGTTATCAATTACATCTTTGCTCTCAAATTGCTTTTCTCTCTTAGTGAATAGTGTAACTCTATCTGTAACGTGCTGATTGATCTGAACCCTAGCTGTACGATAGTGAGTATCACAAATGGTCCATTCATTATTCGGGCGATGTTGTGGGTACGAAATTCGCCTGTAAGTGTATGTGAGGGATTACATCAAATACGTATCATAATGCTCCTTACGAAAAGACGTCAGACATTAACTGGAGGACATAAGAATCTGGTAATAACGGGCCGTAGGTTATACATTGCAGATTTGAGCTGCAATCGCGATGGGACTGGGTGTGATTAGAATAATTTCTTAAACACCTTATTTCTACTTACCGCACAAGGCCTGTATAATTTCGAACACGCATCCCCCGCGCACTTAATCAAGATAGCAGGTCTGGTTTTCATTGGGCAACTCTCAAAATGCATTTGTATTGTGTATATTTCTTCGTTTTCGAGCTTGTAAACAAGTTTAGTGTTGCATGCATGTTTTCCATAGTAGCAGGGACTGAAATCAATCAAGTGATCTTTCAAATCCCAAAAGATTGCCAGCACCCCTAATAAAGTTGATACCCTTAACCGGCCCTTACGTTTAGGTCCTACTTACGTTCGGAAAAGTTAAAGTGCGCCTCCAAGAAAGGGAAATACAATTGACCTATGAATTAAGTCAAGCGATCAATACGAGAAAAAAAATAAAATTCACGGGGTGTCTTTACCTTCGCAATCTAAGCTCAGCACCAAGTTGCTCGGGTTTTCGTCTTTTATTTCATTGGCCAACGCAGTATATGTTAAGGATACCCAAACCAAAATAACAAATAGTGAATACTTCATATGGACTACCTTTGAGCCAGTTAAGCAAACGAGAGTTTTTTTGTAGTTGTGGTTGTAGTTTTAGTGTTTGGTTTAAAATAAATAGTAAGCAAGATTTTTTGATGGTAGCACGCAAACAAAAATGATTTTTTGGGAATCTATTTTGGGATTCGTCAAATCTAGTGCGCCATCCTTTTACTCCGTGCTCGCATTGGCTTACTCTAATAATAATTCTACATTCTATTATTCTTGTAAATTCATCTGCTCTCATCAGGGGTATCACCTTTTTCTCATCCAAACGTAGTCACAAAAACTCAAAATATCTAGAAAGTGAGGCTTTCATAACAAAACCACGACCTCAGTACAAACGCCGACTGATTTGTACGAATCATTGAACGGAGAGTACAATTTTGATTTTGGTCACCCTGTCCTTTAGATCCACAACCAAAACCGAATTGGCCTACAGATTGAATGGAAAAAATCAAATTTTGTCAACCCTCCTTATGATAATATAGGCCCCTGGATGGAGAAGGCAATCGATGAAGCGACGAATGCTGGGAATAAGTCTGTAATTTTGGTACCATTTAGAGCAAACACAAAGTACTTTACAAAGATGGTGTTCAAATGGTACACAAACTTGTACATCTTCTGCAAACGAATAATCTTCAAAGGATACACTGCTCCACAACCTTTACTCATGTGCATCGTGGTATTTGATCCAGAAACGATGCAACTCTCAGAAACTGGAACTGTACATGTTCCTGCCCATGGCCATCCCACCAAAATTTTCAGTAACTCTTCTACTATTGTATTGAAATAAATATTTTACGTTAGAAAGTAAGTAGCAACCTAAACCCAAGTACCATTCTTTTGCTTTTAATAACAGCATTATTAAAATCCATAAGAAACGTTGTTTGATCAATTTCCGAACTCACACAACTAAACGAGCGAGAAGGAATCGACTTGTTATTGATAGCCAAGCGATTTGCCCCATTGATCAGTTTTTGTTTCTTCTTCATGATCGCAAGGATTAGCGTAGGTTAAAAGCCCAACTTCCAGAAAATGAAACACTCCAGTTGTTCGATTGAGCAGTTGTTCTGCTTGTACTTTACGAAACAACTTCCAATGAGCGCTATCATCATTGTCGATGAGCAGAAATTGATCGATTCCGAATAGCTGGATAACGTTGAACCTTTGATGACTTATGCAATCAATGAACGGATACTGCATCTCTTTCACTTGGTTCCAAATCAGTCTGATAGGGTCGCCCAAGGCAGGTTTGGAGAAAAAGATGTTCATCTCTTCAACGTACACACTTTGTATTCTCTCGCAAGTACCATAAGATAAAATAACCCTCTTCTCGAGAGCTTATCTCAGACATGTTACATTGCCTGCTTCTGCTGCGTGCGAGCAAGAGTTTGAGTACATTCACATCCATTCTCGTGGATGGCAACGTGGCAAAATTAATATTCCATGTTAAAGATCAATTATGCAAAAGGATTTTTGTATATATAATAAGTGTATTATAAATTCTATTATATATGAAGAAATTATATAATGGAGTTGAGCTGTATTGGACAACAATTAGGCTACGCTGGAGTTTTAGAGTAAAATGTCTTATTCAGTAGAATTGATTGGGATTCCCTTTTCTGCCAGAATTCAGCATTTTCAGAATGCAAAAATTAGTAAAATATTAATGCGTGACATTCTCTCGTCATTGGAACGATGCCCCGGTAGTAGCTACTTTAATTACTTACCTCCCGGTAAAACAATATAAATTGATAATAATAGAGTGTAAAAATTTCACGAATTTTGTTTAAATTTTATTTGGTTTCTAATTTTTATGTAATAACAAATGGTCAAACTAGACTCTTATCATCACGTAATTATCAAGTTTTAAGAAGAAAAGTCAATATATTAGTACCCACCCAGTGAGCGTAGGAGGTGTACCAATGGATGCTATCAATGCTTTTCGTGAATCATTATAAACGTTGATTATGTAGCTGATTGCGACAGTTTGCAAGAATAGATCCGTGTTTGCGAAAAACAAAAAGTTTGTTTTGTGTGATTCAACCTGCTTGTGTTGCTCTGGCATAAATTTTAAATAATAAGTACTTATTATCGAAGAGATACAATCTAGATGTGTCGCTGTTTGAACGCATGACTAAGAACGACCTGCCATACAAGCGCTTGTCCACACAGCGTCGAATGAGACCCGAGATCTCTCACCTGATTAGCAAACTCTACCCACATCTTACTGACCATCCGATGGTCTTAACACGTCCTCAAGAAGTCCTTGGCATGGAAAGGAACCTCTTTTTCCTGGACCACAAAGTATTAGAGAGGAGAGCGGCCCAATCGACAAGCAAGTACAATGATCACGAGGTGCAGTTAGTAGCAAGCCTGTGTCTGTACCTCGTGCAACAAGGATATTGGCCCGAGAAGATTACCGTGCTGACCATGTACCTGCAGCAATTGTTTGGCATCAAGGAGAAGCTTCGTGAATATGATCAATATAATCAAGGTAACTTAATTCAGAGTATTTAATGCATCTTCATTTATCAAATTTTTGCAGCTTGCGGATCGATCAGAGTGTCAACAGTTGACAACTTTCAAGGCGAAGAGAACGACATTATCATCTTGTCGCTCGTGCGCAGCAACAAACAGAACAACATTGGCTTCTTGAAGAGTGCCAATCGAGTCTGTGTGGCCTTGTCACGTGCTCGCAATGCATTCTACATCATTGGCAACGCAAGTATGTTGACGCAAAGCGAACTGTGGGCAGATGTTATTACTAAACTGCAAGCGAATAACAACATTGGTCCAGCACTCAACTTGTGCTGTCGGAAGCACCCCAAGACGTTCACCACGGTGTCAGACGGCTTTGACATCCGCGAGAAGGCTACTGATGCTGAATCCAGGCTGATCAGTAGCCTTGCGTCATGAAGTGTGCGTGGAAGTGCTACCATTACCAGTGCGAGAAGCTCTGTCACGAAGTTTGCACACGTCCTCGCTGCAACAAACTGGCGAATTACTATCACTGGCGGGTAGCACTCGGCAACAAGCTGACTCAGTAAACGTATCAATCAATCCCACGAAGTGCTCGGCGCCATCAGTACGGGTTTCGGTTTTGCACGCCTTTCACTCGATTGACACTACAGGGCTGTTGCCCTAGCAATGTGCACCCGGTGGACTTCCAGGACGTGTTGCAGCGGGTCGATCGACCAAAAAGTAAAATTTGTGGTTCGGCTTGCCGTCTATTTAATATTATTACGTACAGATTGGCATTTTGCAGCCTGTCAAATAGATCTGTGGATTCATCTTCTGGGACACGACGGATCTCATCGGCGTCCTGTTGCATCTCTATGATCTCTCGTTTCTTGCCTCTGTTATGGCCATGAGAGATGCCATATTGAGCGTTGCAGACCAGGGAGCGCGTGCCATCTAGGGAATTGTAGTGCGAGTAATTAAATATTTCCGGAAGCGATCTAGTGAAATAATAATGTTTAAGCCTATGAGAGAATTGTTGTCGCTTTTTCTACCGGTAGAGTGAAATTACCAAATGGCTCGTACGCAAACCGATTATTGAATTGCTTCGTGTTTTTTCCATTATAACTTCCAAGATTTACTGACGAATAATTAAAATACATAATTCAACATTTAGTAAAAGTGAAGTGTGGATAACATTATTTTGAGCGCTTAAAAATACACAATTCAACATGTCTCAATTTGTCCAAACCACAATTGTCTGATTACAGGGATGTAGGCGACGCTTGGTGAACATGTGCATGTTGTTATTAGAGGTACCAGCATATTAGTATCGACAAGCTTACATATGATGTAATGCTGAGAAATCTATAATCGTCAAAGGTTGTTTGAAGATATCTATCGGACAGCTTCAAACAATAGAACCGAGAAGAACTACCGTAATACAGTTAAGGGGTATGGGAAATTGATATTCTTTGGTCTTTATTGATTCTACAGGCTTGTAATTATATATTAAAGAAGGGATAATAGAACAAACATAAAGCAACAAGCTATTCTACCTGCATCACTTGTTGATTGGGAGTTCGGTGACTGAGTGGAAATTGGAACTTGAGGAAGCCTTTAATTTGTCCTGCACAATCAAGCAATAACATTTGAACCCCACCATTCCGGTCTTCCCGTGGATTTGCAAAATTCAATAGTAGGGCTTTGGATTGTGTTTTAGAAAGTGTCCATCTGAACTGGGCTAATATTTATTTTTGGTTGAATAATTTACATTTATGCTCATTTCTTGAGGGAATACATGATTACTTCTGAGCCAATGGGGGAGTTAGCAGGATTCGCCAAATCTTCGACACTTTTGTATTTGTCCTGTGGCACGACCACACCATTGACAGTCAGCAACCAGCAGCCGGGATTAACGCCCAGGAAGTAGTTGTCTATGTAGTGGTAGTCTACGTAATCATTAAGGACCTTTTGGAGGTCATACTCGCGCTTGTTGTAAGCTAAATCAATGAGTTGTTGTTCCAGGCCTTCACTACCAATTCTACAAACCCAATTCCCGCCTGAGATGAAATCGCAAGCTGAGATTTGCCACTTTTTGCCACTCAACCGAGATAATTCTCGGATTTTGGGCTGTGGGAAAGTCACAACGAGATTTCTCTTAAATTACTCCTGTGAATTTATCTCGGACTCAGTTTAGGCAATTTATCATCACAAAAGAGATAAATCGCAAATTCACAAATGAGAATAGCAGTAAAGTAATCGATAACATAAATAGAGAATAAGGTTACTGTTAATAAATTACAAGCTATTCCTCTTCTAATTATATTACTGCAATTTGATGGCGTTATAAAATTTTTATTATGTTGGCCAGTTAAGTCACTCCACCTTGGTGGAGTCACGATTAAGTCACTAAACAGATTTACAAAAAATATTCCTTTATTTAAAACCAAGCAAGTAGCACATACTATTAATATTCTTACCGCATTACTAATATGCAACAAATAGGCATCCGTGCTGGCTAGGATTGCAAAACCAAAAATTAGATTACCGATCTGGTTGCAAACTTAATGTAAGTTTTAATGACCAATTTTCTAACTAATAATATTCTAAATATCACTAATTGACATCAATATGGTAAAAAAATTACAGATGCAACAATTAATGATTGAGGATCTGCCCTGTGTATGTACTCCATTAAATTGTTGTCGTTATTTAATTAGGGCTAACAATTATTTCACTCAGAGAAAAACAGATCAATATCAATAAAATCTTGAAGTCGGAGTGATCAGCCAGAATTAATATTGAACTATGAGATTGGCCCGTGAAATAAATGATAATTGTAAATATCCTTGTACATTGAAGCCAATATTGCTTGATAATAAAATACCATTAGTTGAATATATTAGACCTTAATTCTCAAAGTGATACTATACACCAAATTCCCGCGAGTGAAAAAACTTGTCCTCTCGTTTGGGATGTTTTTCACAAGCGATTTGTTTCACGCGAGATCCCATCTCTCGCGAGAATTGGGTTTGTAAAATTGATAGTGGGGACATTCTTGGCTCGTTGTCGTTGTTCTTGGTTACAAAAATTGTGCAAAAATAATTTCCTTTTCCTTTCCAAAGGAATTCTTCAGTAAGATAGTCGTCCAACTCCTGGGCGAGGAAAAATTAACCCACTTTTCGATTTCCTCGCCCACTTTCTGGGTAGTCAAAATTAGTCGGCTAATTTCACCAGGCAAATTACCTTCATCAGTGCGATGAACCAGCAGCACAATTAGTCATAATTCACGGATAAATGACACCATCCGCAGCAGTACTTCATATTAATAATTGTTCGCTGCAAGGTCAGTTATTTCTAGTGCTAAGTAGAGGTAAGTAGATCCTTTGTGCATCGGGGACGATATCTGTATTGGATAATATCATTTATGACAAAGACTGCATGGCAGACAAATTTCACGTGAGATTCGGCCAAGATTGATATATTTTACCCACGCAAGCTTACGCCAACGTTCAATAACCGCATAATCAGGGTTAAAATTAATGCCAATTAGGTTTATTAACGTGAAAGATGAGATCCAACCTCAAACTTCACGATCTTTCAAAATTGTTGTAACAACGCCTCCCCCACTAGCGAATACATAGAAAATTATAGATATTGAATATTTGCTTACTAATAATAACAACGGAATTGTCCCAGAAAGAGCGAAAGTGATATAATGTACTTGATCGCCAAATCTCCCGACCCGCAGCTCTCCTTCTTCCGCTTCCAGCCAAATATGATATTTTAAATTTTATTTAGTAGCAAGTATTGACTTTAAGAGTGCTTTAGAAAACGACACTTCGTCAGCTCGTGAGATGAAAGGATCGGCATGTTGAAAAACGAAATAATACGTTCGTTAATCACCAATGACATAGTACTCTCTATTATATATGTATTTGTGGGTATTAAGCGTTAAATAGTGCACGAATGGTTAAATTTGCCTTGCCGCAAGGCCAGGAAATTTTCCCTTTCCTTCCCGCTTTGTGGGCGAGGAAAAAAAAAGTGGGTTAACTTTTCCTCGCCCAACTGTTGGACGACTATCTTCAGTAACACCTTCCATGATTACATCATTGTTAACTTTACTTTTTTATAAACACCTCTTATATTGCATGGTGCACTCTGTTCTTCAGTAGTTTGGAAATGTTAATGTCCGATTAACCAGCAAAATGGACAAAAGAATACAGAATAACGCAAATTTATTATTTATAATTTATTATAAAAAGTTGAAGTTTAACAATTTTAGTAACGTTTGTCAGAGGTAATTTTGAGATTGAAGCAGCATTTGTGTGTCTTCTTCATTCAACTCATGCTCCTCCAGTAGTCTCACTGGTGCTCCCTTTCTTCAATGAGTTGGCCAGCATCTATTATTGAAGTCGTTGAATCTGATGTTCGTTAATCAGAAGGCAAATTTGCCACTCTGATGCAGGAGAACCAATGGTTTGCTCTGTCGACCTGCAAGCTGATGTGCTTGCCTAATTGCTATAGCCAACGGGACTATCGGCGCAGGTAGCTGGGGCACTGACTTGAACTGCGTGGTGCCGTTTTTAAAAAATTAGGAAAGATGCTGCAACTGTTTGAAATGCATTTTAAACAGCATGTTAAAATGAAAACTCACCAAAAAATTTTACGGAAGACAAACCAGCATCACTTATGAAATCCTTGTTCTGAAACCTCTGCTCCAACAAAATGAAACGTCAGCACAATTCCAGACACTTTGTGCCACATATCCCAACAGCATTCTCCTGGGTGTGCTGCTAAAATTGGGGACTTTTTTTTTTTAGTGTTAGCAAAAAGTTCTGTACAGAACTTGGTCATTCAACCATTTCAGGTAGCATCAAGTGGGAATCAGGTCAATCTAAATGTTTGCTGCCATTAGTGAAGCTTGCTCGATATGAACAAAAAGGCACCCGACCAGTGCTCAAAGGGGCTAATATGGGTGGCATGAACCCCTAAGTCATGTTGATTAACTTACCACCGAATGTGTTGTGCAGCAGATCTCTAACACATTGGTTCCTCCGGGGATGGCCGGGCAGGAGTGGTCAGACGGCCGGTGGGCCTGGATGGTGACCAGGCAGGGTGTTCTTCCTTATGTGGCCAGTGACAATGGCATGATTTATGTATCTCCCGATTTACAGTTAGGCAATGCCTCTTCACTGGTGAGACCTAGAGCACAGATATTCGTAAGGTTCTGCCTCAAACATCTTCCTCTGAAGGATTTCATTGCACCTGAGGTTGAGTTCTATGCAGAGCACACCTGTGAAAGGACTTCTACCTTGATAACTGCAAGTACAACCGAAATAAATAGAAAAATTACATGCCTGCAGTGGCCGGTTTCGGGCAGGCCACAGTGACCCGGCTGGGCAGAGTGCCCACTCCGGCACGGCCGTCCCCCTCTGCTCGAGCAATAATTCAATCCGGGCAGTTTTTTATCTGATTGTGACTTTCTTGCACCTCAAGCATATGCAGTCTTAGGATGTGTGGATTGTGACCGATGGCAAAAACGAGAGCACTGGCCACACACGCTGTCAGCGAACCATGCAATTCCCCTTGCAGCTGTAAGGCAAAGCGCACTGGGCAAGAATGTGCACAAAGTTTTGCTCAACACAAACTGGGTGCTTTCAGACAAGGCAGCAAAACCATGAAAGTCAGCGTGTGAAAATGTTTCAACTCACCAGAATCAACAACGGTGTAAAGATGCAGCACATCGGTGCAAGGGTTCCTTGCTTACTGAGCTTTAAATCCATCGGATTTGTCCATGCTGTCACATGGGTACTTCTGGCTGAATTATGAATGAAGTGAATTACAGTCTCAAGCATCTGTTTACAGGCACTGGCAATATGGTGGTCATTATTACAGTACACAAAAGCGAAATATTACAAAAGAAGGTTATAATTTAAGTGAATCTGTGTTTTGCAACTCATTAGAAGTATTAATCCTGTTATTTCCAGTCGATGTTTCCGTTTTTCTTGTCAATTTGCCTTTTCTAAGGACAGGGAACATAGTAGTCCAAAAATATACCAAGAAATTGAAAAATCCTGAAACAAGTAACACAGCAGTTAGTTTAGTAATTATTGGATATATATTATCTTACCATTAGTTGGATTAAAGAACGCTTGCATTGCGAATAAAACATAGATTGGATTACCAGGGTTAGCCCAATTTTGTATTCTGGGGAGGGTTAACCAATGACGTGTAGTAGTATATTGGGAATATAATATAATTTATACCTGTTTATCCAACTCCATAACCAAGTGAAAAAAAATGCAGCCAGGTAGAGAGTGACCGCCCGAATGTAGCGTCGTTTTCTTCGTTTGGTCTTTTTTTCCGCTTCTTTGCTACGAACCCAGGCTGTCTTTGCTAACGCACGTACTATCTGTCGTCCGACGATGAAGTACACAATTGCGTTGAAGAAGAAAATAGTCCACATCGGAATATAAAACAGTACTATCTGAAAAATACTCCACGGCGCTCGAATCCAACACCTACAAAGCACTATCAATATTCTGTAAGTTTACACTACTGGTACTACATTAAAATTGTAGCTTTTTGTGCAAATGAAAGAAAATAATTCGCTGTGAAAGACCAAAGATTATTACCACAAAGTCGCGTTACCAAAAACAGGCCCGGTTGGGTCACTTGCTCCGACTATTAACATTATTATCGAAAACAACAATGGCAAGCCCCAACATAATATGTGATAATAACGTTCATAACGGGCAATTTGTTGTTCAGTTTTTCCTAATTTTTATAACGCACAACAGGTTAGCGGCCAAGGCGCCAGTCCACAAACCAGCGCCGAGCACACACTAAGCGACGAAAAAGAAAAAAAAAGATCAGGTATTTTTTATGTACATAAAATTTGAGGAACTTACTTGTTGTAAAATGTAAGCTTGGAAAAAACAAAATCCAATATTGCGGCTTTCAACCGTCCACCGACCGATGAAGAATGCCACTGACCCCATGGTATCGTTAATAGACAAAAAGAGAATCAGCCTATTGTTCGTGGATCGTAATCTAGGGAAGATTATGAAAGTAAGCACTATCGTCAAAGATCCGAAGAAGCTTGCTGCTGCTGAAAATTTGGAGAGTAATTGAATTGTATTGAATTGATCGACATCAAAAGCGCTGGTAGACGGGCTGGTAAAGGTATTATTAAGGTTTTCGTATACCGCGGAAGTCCACTGATTTGCTGTTAATGAAGACCAATCCATCAACTTATTGGTCCTATTTCCGTTATCGTTATTTTTAATTAAATTAAAAAAAAAACAGAAACAAAAAAAAGACGGTTGCGAAATCCGCAAAGTTTGCGAACTAAACCAAGGGGGGGAGAGGCACTTTTGTTTCATAAGATGACACCAATTTTCCTTTTCGTCCTCACATTAGATGTGATGTAAAGCAAAATTGGCTACAGAGCTAAATTTGGAATCATTTAATCTCCGCAGCAGGTCTAAAATTGCTGATTCCGGTTTGCTCGGAGCGTCCGTGTTAGAAATAGACGATTAAATTTTAGTACCGGCCTTTCACACATTATGACAATGTACGTAATATTCGCTACAGTAGGTTTCAAGACCGACACCAACTTCGAATAAAAAAAAACCGACGCCCGACGGATTTAGACCTACAGACCGCCCCAGTGTAGGTTAGGTTATTTATATAGTGTAACCGCCACTTATAACTTTGTGACGCACCCCCTTGGAACTCACCACCCCTACCACCCCTAACCACCCTAACCCCGAACCAGGTCAGTGCACGGTAGGGGCGAGGAGGGCAAAGGGGGTACGAGGTGAGTTCCACGGGGGTTTCTCGGCGAAAGTTATAAAGTTATAAGTGGCGGTCACATATAGTAGTTAAATTAACGGGTCAACCAAGAATCGCTGCAGATCTGGGTCCCGGGTACTTCGTCGATCGAGTATGACTCATGAATTCCTACGTAAATGAGGTAAGTGAGTAATTAAATAACACAGTTTACTTACTGGACATCTACTACATGGGTGTATTGAATTGGGGTCTCCGGTTACTTTCAACGATCGAATCCAGCTCCTAGTCGTACCAACGAACCACCCCAGTACAGCAAACAATATTTTGGCCATCGACATGAGCAGGAATAATAAGTGCCTTGCTTTTTTGCTTCCGGCTTAGGCACTGCCTGTTACAGTACATGTTCAGAACACGGCCTAAGAGTGAGCTAGGTCAAATCATACTTAAAACGTACTCGAAACAAACTCTGAGCGCAATACTAAGAGTTCTGATAGCGTCCTATAACACTGCCGTCAAAATGTCATAATATATAGAAACTGCTCGCGTAAAATATGGTCTTTGACCTGTCAGAATCGTTGTTTATGGCTGAGAGAATTTAATTAAAATCAATAATGTTTTTATATATATACTAGTATTTAAACTAAGAAGCTAGTGTTAACTTAACCCAAGTCGGGAAAAAATTCTGCTCCGTACCTTTTTTTTTCTTCTGTTTTTTGTGCACCTTAATAGCGAAACAGCTGTATTCACTAGGAGCGATTTGGGCGGTAATCCAACTTGAACGACGAAAAATCCATCCCGTCATTTTTGCCGATTCCAACCTGAACATCGCTCGCCCACACACGAAACCCGTAATTAAGCGATTAACACGCAAATACGAACATATGTTAGCAATACACTACGCTAAAAGTAGCCAAGCAAATCAGCAGATTATTTTAATTAGTAAGCTCGAACTCGAATCTCCGATCCCGGTCATTGATCTGCTTTATTTTGCTTGCGAAAATATTATATTAGATATTTAAAAATATTTATGTATGTATTCAAACATGCAACCGAGAGTTTGGATTGTTGCTCTAATTAATGTGAGCAATTTATGCTCGTATTGCTTCTGTAAGCAATGGATGCTAACGGATATGGTCCAAACTCAATGTTGTCCAGCGATCGTTGGACTTAGTTAAAATACACGATTTCGGGGAGCGATAGAATTTTGAGTGTCAAATATTACTTCGGGTTAGAAATTCGGGCAGGTTCAAAACCCGCAAAATTCTCTCCTAGTGTGTGTGTGTAATAATATAAACAACGCACAGAGATGAATAATGCAGAGCTTCCTAATGAAATTATTGCGGAAATTTTTGGGTTTTTGGATTACCAAAGTTTGTGGCGATTATCGTTAGTATGCAAGAAGTGGACATTTACCATTCAATATATTTCGGTCACGTTATCAAAGCAGATCATGAATCAATATTCGAACGAGTTACAAGCTCTTTCCTGCGGATCAAATAATTTAGCAAGCAAACAAAGTCTGGCTGCAGCCAACCCCACATTATCATCGATATATTGTCATTTAAATAATGAAATAAGGGAGTTAATATCACCCAGTGATAATAGCAACAAGCGTGAACCAACACTACAACAACAACAACAACAACTCAATAATTTCTCCCCCTTGGCCATCAATTACTATCGCAATGTAATACAATTTATTGTAGATACTAATTTACGAAGGATGTGGTCAAAAATAGTGCACCAATTTAAACAAAAAACAAGGACAAAGCGAAATTTATCTTCTCAGTAGATAAGAGAATTGGTTGGATCTAAGGAAAGTAAGGTATTACTACAAGTTACTACACTTGATCTTGCATGGTGCAATTTGACGAGAGTACCCTTTGAACTTTCTCAATTCAATTTGTTGCAAGAGCTGCATCTAAACAATAACCAATTGACAATACTTCCGTCTCAAATTGGACAACTTTGTCGATTACAAGATCTTCATCTCAATAACAATCGAATAACAGCAATTTCACCTAAAATTGGGCAACTAAGACATTGTAAATGTCTTTTTCTTGTCAACAATCAATTAACTTTGTTGCCGTCGGAAATAGGACAATTAATACAATTACAAGTTCTTAATATCAATAATAACCAATTGACCACACTTCCACCCGAAATAGGACAATTAGTGCAATTGCAATCACTCAACCTCGATGATAATTGTCTTTCCTTGCTTCCACCTCAAATAAGTGGAATGCAAAATAAAAAGTCAAAAGACAAAAAAATATTTCTGACGTAGTTTTCCAACGGGACTGTGCAAACTCGAAATAATTATTCGTAAGTCCTTTTATTGAACTAAATTACAAGAAGTCTGATTCAACAGATTCATCATAATCAAAATTATCGTGGCCCTCGTCATCGTTGTTATTATTAGTTCGACGATCTGCCGAAGGATTAAATGGTTGCGTTGGATACATATCACCACCAAGTCTGACAAGAATACTATTAGTAGTGTCAAGTACTTTTACTGCCTTTTCTAACGCAGCGAGGAACAATTCTTCTTTTCGCTGTTGTCGCTGAGCAAGTTTCAGTGAATTTTCAATGCCCGTCGCATTGTGGCATTTGGACAACTTTATCAATTAAAATATCTCTTTGTCGAAAATAATCAACTAGCGGTGCTTCCATCAGAAATTGCACTACTAAATCAACTACAAGAGCTTGGCCTGAGTAACAACAACTTAACCTCAATTTCCCCAGATGTAGGAAAATGCCTCATTCACTTACAATCAATTTATGTTGATACTGATCAACTATCAATACTTCCAAGAGAGATAATTGAACAAACCAATCAATTAAGAGTGCACTTCAAGAAAAAAAAACCTCCGCAGTACTGGATTAATGAACTCGGCACCAAGCTTTGCAGTATTTTTAAATGGTTCAAATAAAACTACGATTTTTTTTTTTTTTACTTCTGCTGAGTCTGCCAGACTCGCAAAACTTTCCCCGATGTAAATTGAGCGCTTTATGTTTAAACCGAAGTGGCGAGTTCTGACTTTCTAGGTACACCAACAAAATATAAATAACAATAGGCTTTGGCGTAAATGGAGCAAAACAGTAAAAATTAGCTAAGGCAAACATTGGATAATACTTCGTATTGCGAATTTAATTGGAATTGATGCCTGAAAAACGAAGTTCAGAAGCACTTCTTTTTTAGTGCTTGAAAGGGGATTTTGGCAGGGCAACGGGAATAGGTGGTGAAATACGAAGTATTATCCGTGTCATCTGTTTCTACACAACAACAGAAACCAACTAAACCGAATTAGTTCAAAATATGAACAAGGAAAACATTAATAGCAATGCTGAACATGCTACGAATGGTGCGAATGACCGAGCTAAAGTAGAAGGGGACGATATTGTGGAACATACGTGGCTTATTAAGCAAGTGCTCGAGGAATATCACATAAATATTAATTTGGACAAGTCTCAAGATGGTCCCGGTTTGACCACGGAAGAGGCTGCCGAACGTTTGACTCGAGATGGAGCTAACATTCTGACCCCTCCGAAACAAGTGCCTGGCATCGTCAAGTTTTTGGAAGGCTTCACTAATGTATTCATGATATTATTGATGGTTGCTGGTGCTTTAAGTATTATTGCTTGGGCCTTGGATCAAACCGTTACCATCAACTTAGTTCTTGGATGCATCTTATTTGGTATCGTCATTATTACCGTATTCGTAGAATTTATTCAAGGGCGCAAAGCTGATCGGGTGATGAAGGTTTTCAGGTAATTCCTTCTTTTATTTATTTATTTATTTTTTTTTTTTAAAACCAAAAGCCAAAGCCAAAACTAACGCTTTATTGGTTATCGTAGAGCTTTGTTACCGGCAAATTGCAAAGTTATTCGAGATGGTCGTGAACAGACGGTACCGGCCTCAACTTTGGTTAAAGGAGATGTTGTGCACGTTCAAATTGGTGATAAAGTACCTGCTGATCTTCGTATCATTTGGGCAGCCAACGCAAAGGTAATTAATACATTATTTTCTTTGTATATTAACTTTTTCCTTCCTTTAAAATGTAAGGTTGAGCGTTCTTCCATGACGGGTGAGGCAGAACCAGAACCAATGACAACTGATTGTACAAGCGAGCGTGTTGTAGAGACAAAAAACCTGGGGTTCAGCGGCTCGTTAATGATTAACGGAGAGGCCTACGGCATTGTTGTCCGAGTAAGTTGCCAATCAAATTCCAGCTTATGTAAAATAAGTGTGCTGATAACATTTGGATTATTAGACTGGAGATCAGACACTCATCGGCAAGATTGCCGGATTGGCCTCCAAAAAATCGAACGACGTTCACAAAAAAGGCAAGTTGTGCGGGTTATTGGGTAACCCTGGAGAGCCTACTCTCGTTGTCGAAGTCAAACGATTCGTGTTCATTATCTCTTGTATGGCTATTATCATGGCCATCGTTTTCTTCGTTATTGGTATTGCAACTGGTGTGCCACCTTTGTTCGCGTTCATTAACGGTTTTATTGTTGTGCTTATCGCCAACATTCCTCAAGTAAGTACTGTTGGATTTGTATTGCTTATCTATAGAGTAATACACTAAATTAATTTATTATTACCCCCAAAGGGTCTACCTGCTACTGTTACTTCGTGCCTATCCATCGCTAGTAACAGATTAGCCAAAAGGAATGTTTTAGTCAAACGGATGAACACAATAGAGACTCTTGGTGCTGCCAATGTTATTTGTTCCGACAAAACTGGTACTTTGACAATGAATCAAATGACTGTTATGAACATGGTAAGTTGGCTATTATTTTTCGGAACGTTAGACAGTGTATGCTAATAATTCTTTTTTTTTTTGTAGTGGTTCGACCAAAGCTTTTTGCCAGCTAAGAGTACTATGGAGCTTGGTAATCAGTTCA
>Ga0209960_1001336_pt1 | contig 34018 bp, 32 predicted proteins | sample ThiBiot_500_plan_2_FD_183947 | JGI IMG/M metagenome (GOLD analysis project Ga0209960, IMG submission 183947) | Wastewater bioreactor microbial communities from Cape Town, South Africa - Thiocy_expt_500_plan (SPAdes) | ecosystem: Engineered > Bioreactor > Thiocyanate-remediating >... | reverse complement strand
ATCTATTCAAATTTAAAATTTAGGAAATTATAAATTAAATAAATTAAATAAATGTATACATTTTTTTTGGAAGGATCCCAAGTAATTGTTTCAAAGTGATTCTTAAAAATATCATTGAGAATTCTTTTTAAATATGCATCATTTTTATAATCCAATTGACCAATTGCTTGAAGAAGGGAATTGAGATGATTAAGTTTATATACATTGTTTCTGTGGAAAAGAAAAAGAAATGAAAATGTCAATATTTATCATTAAAAGAGAAAGATAAAGAAAAGAGCAAAAGTTTTTTGACTTACCCAAATAGAGTCATTGAAGAAGTAGAAGTTGAGGTTGAAGTCGATGGATTTGAGAAAAAATCATGAATTAAACTTGGGAGTAAACTCATTGTTGAGCTCTTTTCATAAATCATTTTTGTACAGTTAGTTATCATACTTGCAATAATTCGATAACAAAATTGTAAATAAGTGTTTATCTTTGTTTGATCTTGAGTTTCTGCTAATTCCTATTATTTTTTATTTTTAAATAAATGAGAAAGAAAAAAAAAGAAAATTTTTTACTCTTTGACATTTTTTCATTGTTTTTGTTAGACCAGAAAGATACTTAATTGCAAAAGTTTTAAATTCACGTCTGGCAATTTCATTTCCAAATTGCATGGTTTGATCATATTGTTGACCTAGATTCACCATCATTGCTAAAAAAAAGAAAAGAAGAAGAAAATCATTGATTAATAAAGATACAATTGAAAGTTCCAAAAAAAAAAAAAAAACCTTCAATCAAGTTTTCTCTATTTGCTATAAATGAGGAAACTGAAAAAGGTACTAAGGACATAATATTTTTAGGTAAATTTTGAAATATTTTCAGATTGATCTTTGAGGTTAAAATTTGATTTGTTAAAGAATGTTGAATTGTAATTGCGTGATCAACACTTGATGAGAACCAACAGTTTATACAATCATTTTGAAATTTTGTTTCTTTCAATGCATCTTCATATGTACTTACAAGTTTTGTCATTAATCTAAGTGGAACTTGTCGATTTTCTTGATTTCCTTCCATCCAAAAAGATGATCCAAATTGTCCAACAAAATAATCCAATTTCTTTTTTTTTTTTTTTTGAAAAATGGTAAGCCATAATAATTATTATCATAAAATAGTAATAATTCAAACCTTCAATCCTACTTTTACAACAGATTCCGCAAGTTCCCCAAAACAATCAATTGCTGCATAAAAGGTTTCAAGACTAGGTTTAGAACTTTTTTGATTTGAATCTTGAGTCTGAAAACGAGCTTGAATGAGTAAATATAACTTTTCTCCAACAAGTCCCCAAATTTCCTTGAGTTTGTTTAATTTAATATTATTATTTGATAGTTGAATTTAAGATTACTTTAACTAGATCTTTGTCAAGAATTTCTGTTTGTTTTTCAAGAGTATCTTTTGATTGGATTGCATTGTTTTCACCTTCCGCTATTTTATTATTTTATATTTTTTTATTTTTTTTTAAAAAAGAAGGAAAGAAGAAAAAAAACCTAAATCTTCTAAAAGTTCGTAATCGAGAATATCAAAATCTTGACTATCTGATTTTCCATCTTCATCAGACTTTGGAATTGGATCAGGAGTCTTTTTTATTATTGGAGTTGGTGCTTGCTAAAAAAAACAAAAGAAATTGAGTTAAATTTTTGTTTTAAAAAAAAAAAAAAAAAAGAAAATCAAGAAAAAACCTTTCTATGAGCCCAAAAAGAAAGAATAACATCAATGACAGCAATTCGAAGAGCGTCTGAAAAATTATTTCTTGGATCTAAAATTGATTCTACCCAAGTTTGAGAAGTATTCTTTGCTTTCCAATTTTGTGTTTCTTCCTTTTCTTTCCAAGTAATTAAAGTGATTTCTGAGCAAGTAAAAATTCCAGAAGAATGATTTGCAACCCTTTGAATGGATTTTAGAGCTGATATAATGAGATCCTGAAGATTATCAAGGCGATTTAATCCACCTCTTTCACTTGAAAAATGTTTTTCAAAAGAAGTTCTAAAAATTGGAGAACTATTTGAAACAATTTTGTTTTCTGATTCAGTATATCTAAAATGATTTTTTTTAGTTTTTGGTTAATTTTGATTTTTTTTTGAAAATAGAAAATAAAATTAATGAAAAGAACTTTGTTAAAAGAGTCTTAAATAGTGTGTTATAGTAATCTGCAATTGCTTCAAGGGAAAGTTTGTTATATTGACAAATTGAACAACAGATAGCTAAGCCTTCAAAAAAAATTCCTTTAGTAGCCATATCATTTGTATTAAAATCAATAAGCTAATTGAATAAAGTTTTTTAATTTTTTGTTTTTGGAAGTTTCATATAAAGAAATAAAATAAATTAATTAAATAAATAAATAACCTTATCAAAACGAAATATTGTTGAGGAAAGTCGATTTAAAGATGGAGTTGCTGAAAATAATAATAACATAAAAGACATCAAATTTCGAAGAGATGATGCTTCAGGATATGACGATTGAAAAGATGTTGAGATATCAAGATAACATTTTGAAAGAACTTTGTTAATATTTAACTTTGAATCCACTTGAATTGAAAAATCAAAAAAAAAAAACAAGAATTAAATCAAATTCACAAAGAAGAAAAAAAAAAAAGAATTGGAACCTCGATTTAAAATTGAGTTAAATGCTGATGAAAACAATCTTAGAAACATATGAAATGTACTATCAGAAGGATTTGGATGGATTGGAATCTCTCCATTAAAGTGAATTAAAAATTGTGGAAACTCTCTTCTATCTGAATCAATATCAAGAAATTGATGATTTTTAAAAAAATCCCAGAGGATATTAACTAGATCCTAGATTAGCATTTAAATTTATTGTTTAAAAAGGTTTTGTAATCAAAAATATGAAAGAAAAAAAGAAAAAAAAATAGAGCGAACCATGCTAGGAGACCAAACTTTGGAGAGAGTGATTGTTTTAGAAATCAATGATCGAATGCTTTTATGAAGAAAGTTTCTTTTGATTCCTGAATCAACTTTAAAAGGATTAATCTTGGAATCGAGTAAAAGGGATTTTTTTAGAAGCTAAATTATAATATGTTTTTTCAGATCATGAATAGAAAAAAGAAAAGATGAAAAGATAATAATTGATTTTTACTTCTTCAATTAATAACCAATTCGATTCAAAAATGGGAGCAGGAGAATATATTCCTTGGGAATCAAACTATTTAATTTTTTTTTTTTGAAAAAATAAGTTGTGTAAAAAGAAAATGAATAAATAGATCAAAACAAATAATACTTTATAAGCTGGAATGACTTCAAAACAAATAAGAAATAATTTTTCAATGAGTTTTGTTTTTTGAAAAATTGAATCATAATCATCATGAATTGTCTTTTTAATTTTTTCAAATTCTACTTCTCGAATTTCACTTATCACCTAAAAAAAAAAAAATATTTTGAATTTTTTTTAAAAAAAAGTGCAAATAAAAGAAAAGAATTTAAATTAACCTCATTAAATTGAGACCAAAAAGAAATGGCTTCACTAAGTTGACTTTCTTTACTATCCAATAAATGTCGAAGATTGATCCAAATTTCAAGAATAGGATTTTCAGAAGGTTCCTAATAAAGTTCATTTGATTTTAAAGTTTTTTCAAAAAAACAAAATGAAAAGAAAAAACTCAAAATTACATCAAGATCAAGAGAGAAAGTTTCAAAATCAAATGAATTTTTTGAAAGTGAATGAAGAATCAATGATTTTATTAGCTAGTGAGTTTAAAATAAAGTTAGTAAAGAGAGGAGAAAAAAAGAAAATATAATTGAAATAAATCAAAACCGAATGTATAAATGGAATTAATGGAAGGATAATTTCCTCTTCAAAGATATTAATCCTTAATCTTGAAAGACGATAAATCCAATCAATGAAATTCCATTTTATTTGAAAAAAATTAATCGTTTCCTATTTTATTTTATGGTATTAGTTCTATTTTTTGAGAAAAAAAAAAAAAAAGAATATTTACTTTTCGATAATCTCCATCAAATTTAATTTGAGTAGCTTCATGAAAATCAATCAACTGATCCATTTGATATAATAAGAATTTTCGAAAGTATGTAATATGTTCTGGTGATGTAAAAGGAAGCCACCCTTGAAGGTAATCAGAAATAAAGTCCATAAATTCTTTACAACTAGTAACAATCGTTTCATATTCATCTTCATTAATATTCTCTGGTTTAATAATTTGAAGGATTTTATATTTAAAAGTTGAAAATAATCGATTGTTTAATTCCTTTGAAGTTTCAAGTTCAGAAAAATATAAAGTAAATTGATTAAATAAGGTAACAGGTTTTTCTCTATTTTATTTTATTTTATTTTATTTTATTTTATTTTATTTATAATTAGAAAAGAAGAAAGTAATAAAAAAGAAATAAAAAAAGAGTTACTTGGGTTCAAAAGTACTATCAATTGGAAAAAATAAAAGTTGAAAAAGTTTTCCAGTTTTAAGATATGTTGAACCTTTTTCAAAGTAATTTTTTTCCCAAATAAGTTTCTTCTTGTTCATGTACTCAATAATATTTCCATCTCGACTCTTTGGTAGAACATCAATCCGTGATTCAAAATTTGGAGAATCTGGGATTAAGAGGTGTTTGGGACGCTTTCTAAACTTTTGAGGTGAATGATGCTGTGGAGATTGTTGTAGTTGTTGTGGTTTTGGTTTAGAAGGAAGAATAAATAGATCTAAAGTTTTATTTGGAGATGGTGGAAAATGACTTCTCTTTTTGAATACAAGGACAGACTATTTGATGATTGATTGATTTTAACAAAGAAAAGTTGATGAATTGATTTTTAAAAAATAGTAAATCAAACCTTTTTAGAAGATTGTGGAGGGCTAATGATTGTTTCTTCAGGTTTTCGTTTAAGATTGCTATTAATACTATTAATGCTATGATTGATTTTTATTGATTTTTATTTTTATTTGATTTGATTTGATTTTTTTAATTCAAATAAGATTAAATAATGAAATTACCTATCATTTTTAAATAATAAAATTTTTGATATAATTCGATCCAAATTAGCTTCCTTTTCTTTTTGGAGTTTAATTTCATTTGGTTCTCTATGCTGTTTTTTCTTTACTGGGGTATTATCTCTTTCATTCTTTTTCTTTTCCTTCTTTTCTTTCTTCTCTCTCTTTTGTATAATTTGCACATCTTCCTCACTTTCTTCTTCACTCAAATCTTTTTTTTAAATGGGTTTGATTGTTTTTGTTTTTCTAAAAGAATATTGTAGAAAAAAAAAAAAGAAATACCAAATATAAATTTCGATTTTTTGGATATATTTTTTTGAGGTTTCAAATCTATAGGTGGTAGATCATCATCACCTAAAATGAATTAATTTTTTTTTTTTTTTTTTGACAACTTGAATAAAAAGAAGAAAAAAGAATGAAAATACTTTCTGAATCAATGTCATCGATCTTGGATTGGATTGTAACTCTTTTTAATTGTTGTGTTTTACTTCGCTATATTATACAAAAATATGATCAGAATTTTATTTCATGGTTGATGAAAAGAATGGAAGGAAGAAAATACAATTTTTGACTTTGGAGTAATAGTTCTATCAGATTCAGGACGTGGGGGTGAGTTTAAATTTTTAGGAACATATTTTCTTTTTCTTTGAAAAACAGGTGAAACATATGAAGCACCAGTATCTGTCCCAGGAAAAAATTCTTGGATCCACTCATTGACCTATAAAATAATCATATTTTTTCAAAAAAAAGAAAAAGAAAAAAAAAAGAAAAGGAAAAAAAAGAAAAAGAAAAGAAAAAAAGAAAAGAAAGAAAGAAGGAAGGAAAGAAAGAAAGAAGAAAAGTACTTGTCTTTCGACTTCTTGAGATTTTGGATGTGACCAAATCGCATCAAACCGCTCTTGATTCTATGTTATTTGAATTTTTTTTTCAATCAAAAATAAAAATCGATATCGTATGAGAAAGGTATATATTACCTCTTCGATACAAGATTCATCTACAGTTGAATCATCTCCAATAAATTTTAACTCTCCATCTTCAGTGAAAACATAAGAAGGATCTTTCAACTCTCCTTGACGCAATAATTTTCGATAATGATTAGAACATTGATAACCAACTTTATGAGGAAGAGCGAGACTAAACAATCCCCATGATGCTCCAACTTTCCAATTATTTGCTTTGAATGTTTGATATCTTTCCATCCATAACTATAATGCAATTAATGGAAATGTTGATTAAATTGAAATTTGTTGATTTGATTCGAAAAATAAAATGAAGTAAAGAAAAAAAACCCTTTCATCTTCAGAATTAAATGAACCTCTTGCTTGTGAAAATAAAGGTTCAGTAAAACGATAAAAAAAGGCATTTGGTTTACTATGTCTGAGAGTCCAACTTTGTAGTTGAGCACTTGACCATTGTGAAACAGATTCTTTTGAGAATTGATAAACAAATCCTTGTTTTCTTTGATGATTAATAGCTTTTTGTCTTGCAAGTCTAGTTTTATTTTATTTTTATTTATTTATTTTGTTGAAGTTAATCAATCATTTTTTTAATGATATTTTGAGAATTAAATGAACCTTTCATAAATCCCTGCTTGTGGCATATCTTCATCTTCATCTTCAATTTCTTCATTCGCATCTCTATTTCTATGTTGAGGGACTGATAATTTTTCGATTGGGGTACTAGGTGCAGAAGTTCTTTTTTTTGGAGTTGTTTTCCTTTTAATTTTGTCTACTTCCTTTAATTCATTCATAAGATCTTCAACATCAGAATCCCATTTTCTTGAATTCTTCACTGGAATTTCGGTAATAAAAATTTGTTTTTGGTAAATCAGGAAATTGTCAGGCAAGCCATTTTTTAATCTGTTTTGAAGTCTACGGTAATGTAAACGAAGAAATAAAGGAGGATCTTTGATAAGTGTATATCTTTTGATGAATTCATTTGAATGAGAATCGGCATTTATTTGTTGAGATGAATCCTTGAATTTTTTTTTTTTACAAATTGGAATTCAAAAATAAAATAAATAAATCAAAAATAAAATAAAAAATACATTAGGAATCTCTATTGGAACTTGTGATTCTGAATCTAAGAATTGGGCTACTATTGAGAGAAAAAAAAGGAAAATAAATTTGATGAAAAAATATCTTCAAGATATGAAATCAAACCTCGTTTTGGTGAAAGATCAGTTTCTTCATCACTTTCAATGGAAAGATATTTTCTTTTTGGATTTCTTTGAATAATAATTTGTGATTCATTTTCACTAAAACTCAAATCTTCATAATCAATCCTTTCTCTTTCTTCTTTTTCCTTTTCCTTCTTCTTTTCTTCTTGATTTAAAGTCTCTCTTTCAATTTCTTCAATACTTTCTATTAGATCTGATTTTTGTAATTCTTCGTCCTCACCTATCTGGGTCTCATCATCATCCATTTCATTATCAATCATTATTTCCTCATGAACTTCAATTTGACTTTCATTTTGTTGAAGCTGAAGCTGAGCTTTTTCTGCTCCATTTTCTTGATTACCAATCTTGCTAATTGATTCTTCCTTTACTTTAGCTTGAGGACTGGAATTATTTCGCTGATGAACTATTCCATCATTATTGATTGTCATTCCAGTTGCAACTACTTTCGTTCCATTATCCTTTTCAGGAATTAATTCAGAATTTTTGGCTCTCTTCTGTTGATCAATTTCATCCTCACTTATTTCATTAAATTCAAATTCATCAACACTTATATTTACATTTTGATTTTTTGATTCATTGAAATCTGGGGTGATACTATTATTAACTTTTGATTTTGGGAAGTTTTCTTCTTCTTCTTCTTCAACAAGTCCTTCTTCTTTAATCTCTTCTTCTATTTCATCCTCTTGTATTTCCTGTTCTTCTTCTTCCTCCTCCTCTTCATTCTTTATCTCTTCTCCTTCTTTCTTTGCTTTTTTCCATCCTCTTCTTCCAAGACTTCTTCCTCTTCCTTTTCCTTTTCCTTTTACTCTACCCTTTATTTTTCCTTGGACCTTGACTTTACTTTGTTGTTTTGGAAGAACATCTTTCTTTTGATCTTTAATTGCTTTTTCACTTTCATGTTCTTCTTCTTCTTCTTCTTGATTAGTTTGAATCTTATCATCCTTTTTTTCTTCATTTTTTGTTCCTTCAATTATTTTTTTGAGAAATTTTGATTCAAATGTATCATCTCGATAAGCCCAAGGTCTTTGAATTTGAGTTACTTGAAAATTATCCCATCCTTTCCATTTCATATTATAACTAGGTTTTTGTGAATTTGATCTTCTACTACTTCTTCTTCTATTTTCATCTTCATCTTCTTTTTCATCTATTTCTTTTTCCTTTTCCTTTTTATCCTCTCGAGTTTCCTTTTCCTTTTCCTTTTCCTTTTCTTCTCGAGATTCATTCAAATTTTCTTGGATTAATAATTCTTCATTTACAATTTGACTATCTACAATTTTTATTTCATCTATTTCATTTTGAGAAGAAGGTGTACTAATCTCTTCCACTTTTTCAACTTTCTCTTTTTTCCCTCGTTTCCTTATACTTTGCTCCTCAGATGAACTAGTTCCATAATTCTCTTCACTTTTACTTCTCCTTGGTGAAAATGTCGTGAGTAATGGGAAGGACTTTACCTTAGACTGACTCAAACCTTATTTTAAAATAAAATGAATCAATAATCAATACAACACAATAACAATCATTGAATGTAGAAGAAAGAAAGAATTAGTCTTCCTTTGTTTGCTGGATGAACAAAAACAAAAATAAGAATAAAAGTAGAATGAAAAAAAGAAAGAATTACAAAATATAAAGAAGTAAAATATTAGAATGTTGAGATATTGAAATATTGAATGAATGAATGAGTGTTATAATAGTACCTTGTGAGTCAGGGAATGCCTTGTCTCCCATCAATCCAAAAACCTAAATAAGGCAGTTTTGGTTTTTTTGAAAAAAAAAATTTTTTTTAACGACTTTTTTCAAGTTCAAGAAAGGTTCAAGAAAACTAAAATTTCAATCATTTTCATTGTTGATTTATGTGATATTTATTCTGGTTCTAAGTTACTTGTTGTTCTTTCATTTCAAAGTTTCAAAGATTGTGATGGGAATCACTGAAATATATAATCAGGTCTTCGTTGACTTTTCTTTTGTTGACCTTCTTATGCCATTCCTTCATTGTTCTTTGTTTTTTCATTCAAGAATTCAATGAAACTTTAATTTTGAAACAAGTTGAAGGTTTTAAATTTTTATTTCACAAAAAAAGTTTGTTTTGTTTTTTTCTATTACAATTTGTTTTTTAGTTGTGTTTCTTTTTTGAGAGTTGACTTCTCAAAACAGCTTTATCTTGGGCTGAATAGTTTGTTGGTATTACATTTAAAGATTTAGCTAATAATAATTGAACACGATGAGCGAATTCTTCAGGAGTTTCAGTCGGTAAACGATTTTGTGGTGGTAAGATATGAACTTTAGCATTCATGTAAGGCATAAAAGCAACAACAAACATATTTAAAGTATAAGAAGGAACGAGTGTATGAAGAGCTAAGAAAGGAAGACCATATTCATAATTAACTCCGATAGGATGAATTGTTTTGTCTAATGAAAAAATAAATGATGAGAATCTAAGAAGTCCAATTTGTCCATTAGTTGTTGCGCCTTCTGGATAAATGACAACAGGAGTTGGATCTTTTTCAATACTATGAAGAATTTGTTCTTTGACCTATAAAAAGAAAAAAAAGAAAGATTAATAACTTTGAATAAAAATATTTCAAAAAAAGAATAAAAAGCGAAAAAATAGAAAATCAAAAAGAAAAGGAAATTAAAATAAAAACCTCATTTTTATCCCCTCCAACCAAAATTTTATGTCTAGTAATAATATCAAATGAACCAACATTTGATTTGTGAACAACTTTAGCGTTTCTATGATATAATGGATATAAGACACCTGGATCTCCAGTCATTGTATGATTTGAAACAATAAATGAATGAGCGAGTTCTTCTTCGGTAGGTGCTTTTCCTTCAATGATATCAACAGAGACCCATGTGATCCAGCAAATAAGTCGAAAAACCCTATAATAATTATCATTTTTGTTTGTTAGTTTTTTCAAATTAAAATACTAAAAAGAAATAAAATAGAAATAAAATAGAAATAAAATAGAAATAAAATAGAAATAAAATAGAAAATTACATTCTATCAGAAATTTTCCAAGGTGAGTACTTTTCAGTTACAATTGCGGTAGTACAAACAATAATAGTTAATAAAACTCTAAGAACAGCTAAAACAATTCCAAATGGAGTATAGAGTCCGAAAATGATCCATTGTTTTGTTGTCATTGGTTGTCTTAAATAAGTTTTGTCGAATAATTTATCAAGAGGAGGGTCTTGAGCCTCAAGAGGGTTCTCTTGAAGTCCTCTACGATTCTCATTCTTTTGTCTATGATTCACCATATTTTCAACGTGAGGAGGCATTGGGAAATTAAAACAAAAAAGAAAATAATATTTGTCTCAAAAAAAATAAGAAATTTGCTTCTAAAACAAACAAAAAATTATAATTTATAAAGAATAAAACTAATAATAAAGTTGATATAAATTCAAATTAAAAATGAAATAGTAAATAAATAAATTATAATTTTTTTTTTCAAAATTGGGAGATTTTATAATTGTTATTTTATTAGTTTTAGTAGGTTTTTTCTCGTGCTTTTTTCGATTTTTCGATTTTTCGATTTTTCGATTTTTTGGGAGTCAAAAAAGAAAAAAAGTTAAGGAAATGTTAGAAAATGTTAGAAAATATCAAAATTGAAAGGATTGAAATTGATTATGCGGTTTGATTTAGAAAATAGGGACGGATTTAAGAATTAGAAGTGAAAAAAAGAAAATGGCTTATGCTTTAGGATTTTTAGGATTTTTAGGATTTATTGGGGAATCGTAATAATAAGGTATGTCTGTGTTCGAAAATTTCGATTTTTTTATTATTATAAATAAGCTATTTGAATATCGGGTGGTTCGGACACAAAAAAATTACGTTTTTTTTCTAAATATCGGGAAATAAAAAATAAAAATAAAAATGTAATAGTAATAAAATTTGAAAAATCCAAAGAAAAGAAAGAAAATGGTTTATGCGATAGTGTGTGATTTTATTTAAAAAAAATAGTTTATGCGAATAGAATTCTAAAAATTGATTATGCTTTATGATTTTTGGATTTTTTGGCTTTTTGAGAAAGGAAAAAAGAGAAAGAAAAAAAAAAATGAACACTTTAGTATTTATACTCGCCATGAATTCCAAAAAAGATTGAACCCCAACCGGTCAATCTGATTGGTTGGGTGGGATTTTCAATCACGTGACTAATGATGGAATCTTTTTCTTTTTTTTTCTTTTTTTTCTCGAACAAAGGCGAACAATAAGAGCTTTTTTTTTTTCACAGGAATGAGTCAACATCTTTTTATTGTAAAAGCTTAACAAACTTAGTTTTTTTTTTCTGATTTACAAAATGTTTCTTTTTCAAAAAAGAGATCTCTTTTGTCTCACAAAAAAAAAAAAAAAAAAAAAAAAAAAAAAAGAAGAAAAGAAATTCAACTTTACCCCAACCCCAATTAATTTTTCCAACAATAAAAAAAAAACCACATGAAAATAATTTTTTTTTTTTTCAATCAATCAATCAATCAAAGCAAGATAAAATCTTTTCCCTCTTTCGATCAACGGATTAATCAACGGGACTTCCTAAAACAGAATCTGCCAAAACCATTTTGCCGACTTCGCCAGAGGTGTGATTTTTTTTCTTGGCAAGATTTTTTTTTTCGGACAAAAAAATTTTTTTTGGGGACTTGGTTTTTTTTTGCCAAGATCGGATTCCTGACAAAAAAAAAAAAAAAAAAAAAGAAAATGGCGGGGGTGTTTGCTGATTTTACGATAACGGAGACGCTGTTCATCGTCGCTGTTCCATTTGTTGCATTAGGTTTACTCTCCTCTGGCTATTCAATCTTTGCTCATTTGTTTGATTACAAAAGACCATCACTTCAAAGGTAACACTTTTTTTTTTAAAAAAATCCTTTCATTCATTTTCAATTTTTTCTCTCTTTTCTCTTTTCTCTTTGACTTCATATGGAATTTAATTAATGGAATTTAATTAATTTTTTATTTATTTACTCCTTGATTTTTTGCTTTTTAAAATATAGATATGAAGTCAGAGTATTATTAATGATCCCAGGTATTTTTTTTTTCTTGTTTAGATTTTCAAGATTTTTTTATGCATAATCTTTTTTTTTTTTTTTTTTTTTTTTGCAATCAATAATAATAATGAAAAAAAAATCAAAATGATTAGTTTATATTATATTGACTTGGCTCCCCCTTTTTTATAAACGTGCCATTAGATATTATAGAATGGGAAGAGATTTCTTTCAAGGATTTTTTGTTGCTTCCTTTTTCCAATTACTTATTGAATATTTGGGTGGAGAAGATGCTGTGATTAAGAGATTAGAAAGACTTCCAAATATTGAGGAACTTGCAAAACCAAATTGGTTGGAAAGAATACTTTGTTGTTGTTGCTCAAGTTCAGAACCAGACCCAAATCCTGCACTCAAAGTTTATTTATCTTTAAAAAGAGGAACCATGCAATTCACACTTATTATTCCAACTATGGCAATTATCATTATGATTTTAGATTGGCAGGATTATTATAATTCTGGTGACTTTGATCCTGCTAAGTCTTATCTTTGGTTAACCATAATTAAATTAGTCAGTGCCGTTTGGTCGATGAGATCATTGAAAAGTTTTATGAATATCATGGAAGATACTTTAGATAAGATTCCTAATGTTCAAGCTCGTCAAAAACTATATTGTATTCAAGGAATTATTTTAGGATTGCTCGTTCAAGGAATTTTAATCGCTATTATTTTCGCAATCGCATCTCCAGATAACCTTACTTTTGATACGGATGATATTAATAATTTTATTACAGTAGCAGAAATGACATTTGTTTCATTTGCTCACTCTATTTATTTTAGTCATAAAGAAATTGGAGATGGAAAGAAGCATGTCAAATATTCATTTGGAAAAGCAGCACTTGATGCCCTTGTCTTTTTTGATTATTTTGGAGAACTCTATTATCTTTTTAGCAAAAGACCAACAAAAAGATACTTGAAAAAATTAAATACAACTTATGGAACTGGATTTGGAGAAGATGGAAGATTATATGATGAAAATGGAGAACAAGTAGGAGAAGAAGAGGAAGAAGAAATTGTTAAAGAAGAAATAAATCAAGAGTATCAAGATCCATCAACTTCTGAGAAGTTACCACAAGGACCTTGATAGAAAAAAAAAAAAAAAAAAAAACTATGATTAAATAAATATATCAACTTTGAAAGTGATAATATTGTAGTTGTTTTTTTTCAAAGAATAAGAATCTTGTTGTCTTTATTTTGTTGATTTTTGATTAAAAAATGTAATTATCATAACGATCCAAATTATTTGAAGTAAATAGCAAAGAGAGGAAGAACTTGAGCTTTTTCAAAAACAACCAATTCATTTGCAACATTTCCATCAATATTTCCTGTGATTGGATATGCATCTTCATATTTCCTCTTGTCCACTATAATGATTATTTTTTTAAAAAAAAAATGAATGAAAAAGAAAGGATAATTTATGCATAACAAAATGATAAAAGTGAAAAAAGAAAGAACCTAAAGTATAATGAGATTGATAGCCTAATTTACATGGTCTTCGAATAAAACCTTCTGGATTTTCTTGTGTAATTGGTCCCTCAATATATGGACTTTCTGTCACTAATTTTTATTTTTGAAGTCAAAAAAAGAAAAGAAAGAAAGAAAGAAAAAATGAGAAATGAAAGTAACCAGGATAAACATTTCCAGGAGTAATCATACAAATAATAAAAGGTTTTCCTTCAGAGCCATCTTTTGCATATTTTGATGAATAAAATAATGAACTACTAAAATACATTCCTATTGATTTTTATTTAATTATTTTTTTGGTGAAGAAATCAAAATGAAAAAATAATACCTTGACCATAAAATCCGGCATCAGTTGCTCCTGTTGCTGCTAGCCCTTTTTTTTCAAGGAAAAAAAAAAAAAATCGAAATCAATAAATAAATAATTCAAATTAATGCAAATAAAAAGAAATAAATAAACCAGTTTGACAAATTTCATTTAATGCAGTTTCACTTGTTCCATGAATCATTGGAATTGCATGTAACTATTTATTTATTTATTTAATATTTTGATTGTTTGCTTCAAAAATAAAATAAAATAAAATAAATAAAAAGAATTGATACTAATTTTGAATGATTCCAATCAAAACTTTCAGCTATTTTAGAATAATGATTATAGAATTTAAACTTTTGTAAAGAATCACTTCCATTTTGCCAATCATCTTTCTTGAAATTTGTTGGACTTGCTCTTTGTTGATTAAAAAGTGAGGCTCTATGATGTTGAAATGAATCAAATAATTTTTCATTAAATAAAACATAAGCTTTATTGATTTGTTTCATATCTCCTCCAAAAAATGTCATTAATAACTCAAGTTTCTTTAAATACTCATTTCCATTATCAACCACATTTTGTTTATTATCTCGAAGTAAATATCGAATATATTTTGTGTCTATAAATCCTTTTTCTTCCCATTTTGTTTTTTCATTTTGTTTTGTATTCCACCAACATTCATTATTTACATTTGGTGAATTAGATATTGTTAAATTTGAAATTGAAGACGAAAGGTTTGAATCGGATTGTGATTGAGCTGAAACTGTGACCTTGATTCTCATTCCATCTTCTAAATCTTCCATATCATTCAAGACAAAAAAATTTCCATTTTCTTTGAATTCTAAAACAATTTTTGCACTTTCCTCAACTTCAACTTTTGATTTTATTGCGCTTCTCAATTCTGATAATGTTTTTGCAGTTGTTTTTAATTTGTACAATTTTCCATTGTGTTCAATTTCATAGCTTGATTCTAAACATGAAAAAAAAAATATTTTATTGGTTTGTTATTTATTCAGTTTTTGGAAAATAAAAGGGAAAAAATACTTTTTGATTCTGCTTCTTTTTTCTCTCTTTCTTTGTCTTCCAATTTTTTCTTCTCTTCTTCGATTTTTTTCTTTTCTTCTTCCAACTTTCTCTTTTCTTCTTCAAATTTCTTCCTTTGTTCTTCCAAATTTTTTTCTGCTTCTTTTCTCTTTTGTTCTTCATCATTTTCATTTTGAATCTTGTTATATTTTTTTTCATCTTCAATTTTAATTTGAAATGATTCAATTAATTTAACAATATCTGTATTTCCTTTTTCTTTTGCCCAATCAAGACCAGTTTTTCCATTATTATCTTTTTTATTGATATCTATTCCTCTTCCATTCTCTAACAGATATTTCACCACTTCTGTTTTTCCATTATAACAAACAACATAAAAAGGTGTCCAACCATCATTTGTTGCTTTATTAACATCAACTCTATTATCATTTAATAATAACTTCACAATATCAATATATCCATTTCCACAAGCACTATGAAATGGTGTTTCACCATCATTATCTGCTTTATTGATATCAACTCTTGCATCATTTAATAATAATTTCACAATTTGAGTACGTCCATTACAACAAGCACTATGAAAAAGAGTTCCACCATCATCATTTGGTTTGTTAATATCAATTCTATTATCATTTAATAATAATTTCACAATTTCAATATGTCCATTAAAACAAGCAATATGAAAAGGTGTTGTTGAATAGTTATAATGTAGCCAATTAATGTTCATTTCTTCATTTTGAAGTAATTTTCGAACTTCTTCAACTTTTCCATCCTTACAATCATTCCAAAGTTGAATTTGCCTGTCATCTAATAATAAAGGTTAATATAAATAATTAAGATTAATAAGAAAAATTTGAAAATTTAAAGAAAAAAAATCAAAGATAAAAGAAATCAAAAAGAAAAGAAAAGAAAAGAAAAAGAAAGAGCTGACTGATTGGAAAAATTAATTTAAAAAAAAATCTGAGGGAGTTTTTTTAAAAAAAATAAAAGGAAAACATACAAATTGCAAGTTCTTTTCTCAATTGTGCTCTTGTTTCATTTGGATTCTTTTGGAACAATTCAATTAATTTAACAATACCTGTCTTTCTTCCTTCTATTGCACAATCAAGACCAGATTTTCCATTATTATCTTTTTTATTGATATCTATTTCTCTTCCACTCTCCAACATATATTTCACTACTTCTGTTTTTTCACGATAACAAGCAAGCAAAAAAGGTGTTGATCCAACCTTTGTTGTTTTATTGATATCAATTCTATTATCATTCAATAATAATTTCACAATTTCAATATCTCCATAAAAACAAGCATTATGAAAAGGTGTCCAACCATTATTTGCTTTATTGAAATCAACTCTATTATCATTTAATAATAATTTCACAATTTCAAGATGCCTATTTCCACAAGCACTATAAAAAGATGTTTTGCCGAATTTATCTGCTTTCGTGATATCAATTCTATTATCATTTAAGAATAATTTCACAATTTCAAAATATCCTTTTCCACAAGCAATCAAAAAAGGTGTTGATCCATCATTATCTTCTTTATTGAAATCAACTCTATTATCATTTAATAATAATTTCACAATTTCAATATGTCCATTTTGACAAGCAATCCGAAAAGATGTTTTGCCGAATTTATCTGCTTTCATGATATCAACTCTATTATCATTTAAGAATAATTTCACAATTTCAAAACATCCTTTTTCACAAGCAATGTGAAAAGGTGTTTCACCATGCGTTGCTGCTTTATTGACATCAATTCTTTTGACACTTAACAATAATTTCACAATTTCAATATGTCCATTTTGGCAAGCAATAGAAAAAGGTGTTTTTTCAAAAGGATAATCCTTATGATTTTGCCAATTAATGTTAATTTGTGAGTTTTGAAGTAATTTTCGAACTTCTTCAACTTTTCCATCTGAACATGCTCCCCAAAGTTCTTCTTCCATTTTGTCCTTTCTTTTTTCTTTTTCTGATTTGTTCTTTTCTTTTCCAAAAAAAAAAAAAAAAAAATTAGAAAAAAAAACCAATTTTTCTGAAAAAGCAAAGAAATCAATGCCTTACTTGTTGATTTACACCGTAGTACGATCTGAATCCAAAACGATAACAAAGGAGTTGCAAAGTTCTTAAAGAGACTTGATCAACTTCAAGGTCAAGGATTGCCGAAAAAAAAAATAAAATTTGAAAAAAAAAAATAAAATTTGAAAAAAAAAAAAAAAAATCCCGCCATTTTTTTAAAAAAACCGTTCTCCTCCAACTTCTTCTAATACAAGCTTTAGTTTCATTCATTCATTCTCAATTTCCTCTTCACTCTTCTTCCATTAACTTCATTTTCAACCAATTTTCTTATTTCTTTTCTCATTTTCTCTTCAGAAAAAAATAATTATGTTTATTATTTTGGAAAAAATGGAATTAAAAAAATTTTTTTTAAAAAAAAGGAAAGAGTGCATTATTTAGATGGCTGAAGCAAAAGAACCCCATGTCCATGAGAAGTCAGATTCCTCTGATAATTATACAGTGATTGAGTCTAGAATTGAAATGCCTGTTGCAGGGAATAAAGACGACCAACAAGCTGAAGAAGAACCTAAGAAGAAAGTAATTTTATTTTTATTTGAATGTTTTAAATTTTTTCATAATATTGCATATATACATTGAAATTAATTGATTTCATAGAAGATTTGATTCAGTGATAATTTGATTCATTATATTTTATTTTTGATTCATTTTTTTAGGAAGATGAAGTTAAAAAACCAAATTATACTCTCAAATTTACTTGTTTGGGACATAAAAAAGCAATATCAAGTGTAAAATTTAGTCATGATGGAAAATTTCTTGCAAGTTCGTGTAAGGATTTCATATTTAAGTTTAACAAAAAGAAATAAATATCCAAGGAAAAACTTTTTATTTATTTATTTATAGCTGCTGATAAAACAATTAAAATATGGCGTTCAAATGATGGTAAATATGAAGGAACATTAACAGGTCATAAACAAGGAATATCTGATGTTGCATGGTTGAATTTACATAGATTTTAAAAGAATACATTTCTAATTTCTATTTTATATTTTTAGGTCTTCAGATTCAAAATTTCTTTGTTCAGGTTCAGATGACAAAACGATAAAAATTTGGAGGGTTGCAGATCGAAAATGTACTCAAACACTTGAAGGTGAACATCTTTCCTTTTTCTTCTTTTTTAAAAAAACTCAAATTTGAAAAAACAAAAAAACAAAAAAAAATATTCAGGTCACACAAATTATGTTTTTTGTGTCAATTATAATCCACAATCAACACTTATTGCCTCTGGCTCATTCGATGAAACTGTAAAAATTTGGGATGCAAAAACTGGTATTGTTTTCCTTCCCTCTTTTATAATAAATTTGAATCCTACTTTTCAAATTTGTTCTCAATTAATTTTCTCTTTTTTTTAAAAAAAAAAAATAAATAAAGGAAAATGTTTAAAAACTCTTGAAGCACATTCAGATCCAGTTTCAGCTGTTCATTTTAATCGAGATGGAACATTAATTGTCTCAGCATCATATGATGGATTACTGTACTAAATTCAATCTCTTTATTATTATTTTTGTTCCAAATGGACTTCAAAAAAAAAAAAAAAAAAAAAAAAAAATAGTCGAATCTGGGATACAGCAACAGGACAATGTTTAAAAACATTAGCAGAAGATGATAATCATCCAGCGTAATTTTTTTTTCTTTTTTTTCTTTTTTCTTTCTTTTTTTGATAACCAAAATATCAAAACCATAAAAATAAAAATAATAGATCATTTGGAAAATTTTCTCCAAATGGAAAGTATATTCTAGCTGCAACACTTGACAATAACTTACGTTTATGGAATTACTTTTCAGGGAAATCTTTGAAAACTTATACAGGTCATGTAAATGAAAAATATTGTATCTTTGCATCTTTTTCTGTCACAGGTGGAAAATGGATTATTTCAGGTTCTGAAGATAATTGTATTTACATTTGGAATTTACAAAGTAAAGAAATTGTTCAAAAACTTGAAGGACATAAAGGTTTTTTTTTTTTTTTTTTGGAAACAAATAATAACTTCAAATCAACTTTAATTCAATTATTTTTATGTAGATGTTGTTTTAACAGTAGCATGTCATCCAACTGAAAATATTATTGCTTCTGGAGCTTTGGAAAATGATATGACCGTGAAAATTTGGGTCTCTCAAGAATAATATAAGATAATATAATAAAAAAAAACATTTTTGATAAAAGAATAAGTCTACATCCAAAAGTCAGTTGAATATTGTTTAGAAAATTCAAAAAAAAAAAAGTTCATAGATTAAAGAATTTCTTTATTATTATTATTATTATTATTATTATTGATTGTTTTGAATTAAAATGTATAATCAATGTGTTGAAGCAAATCTCCTACAGCATCTATAATCTCTTGTTGAGACCTTCCATCATCTTCAATTAATTGTTTGACTGCTCTCCTTGCCCTTTCTTTATGAGCCTATTGAAAATGTGAAAAAAAAAATGAATTGAATTAATTAATTTGAAGAAAGGAAAAAAAGAGAAAAAGAAAAGAAAAAGAAAAGAAAAAGAAAAGAAAAATCTTACCTCTTCTTCATTTCCAAATTGTGGACAAGGGTGATCTGAATCCTCAAATTTAATTTCATTTACATCAAGTTCTTTTCCACAAAGATTACAAAAATCGACTTGACATGTTGGGCAACTCATGTGATTGCATCCAGTTTCTTTTTGAAGCATACTTGAATTACTACATAGGTTCGAATCTTTCAAAAAGTTTGGACAATAATTAATAAATGACAAAGAGATTTCCAATTCCACTTTGTTCCTAAAAGTTGCTACTGGATCCGTAATGCAATGGTTATGATTTGTTAAAGATCTCATTGGTTTACAGTTAAGACACCATTCACTCCCACAACAAGTGTCATTCAATACCCAATCTTCTGGAACATCTTCACCACAAGTCCAAACACTTTGACCAAAGAATGGAACCGTCAAATAACCACATGTATCACATTCAATATAATCTGGATTTTGCATCTTATAAACAAGGAAAGTATTTGCAGTATACATTTGTTCAAATTTACTTGAAACATAAGTCGTAATTTTATCCACTAAATGAGTGTTGATGTATTGAGCGCCACAACCATGGATACAAGAAAAGTGAGGTCTATTTATTTCAAATTGAGTTTTTGCATATTGATAGATACACTCCACACAACACCAATGAGGTTCACTCCCAGTGCAAAGTATCCCTCGTTCAATGGAGTCAAAATCTTCACTACAAATTGTACAAGTTACATTCCATTTGACTTTGGTTGTAGGTTTCTTCTTAAGTGTTAATTTCATTTCTGTTTCAATCATTGTTAAATAATTTTGATGTACAATTTGATCATAAAAATTTGTTTCCTCTGATTTTGAAAATTTCTTTAAGACTTCAATCTTAAAATCAATGACAATACTTCCTGGAGAAAGTTGGATAATATGAACTTGATCTGGTCGAATTCCTAAATGAGTGGCAGTAGCTTCCTTAAATTTAGTTTCAAAGTTTTGACGTTCTTCTGAATAGGGATCTGCAACACGAGCAAAATCTTCATGAAAAGATAAGGAAGCACTTTGAATCACAGGTTTACATAAGAGAGAAACTTCTTTTGGTTTAGAATTTGAGTTATTAGATGAAGGAATTTCCATTTTAATTGTTCTGTAATCTTTAAATTGTAGTTCCTCTTCCTTTTCCTTTCCCTTTTTATTAACAATTCCACGTTCCTCTTGGACTCTTTTGATAAATTTTTCTAATAACTGAGTTTTTCTTGTGAAAGACTCTTGAATATTTTGGTTTTGGATGGTTTGATTGATTCTATCCCGAATTTCTGAAGGAGTCAAGACATCACTCGCCTTTGTTGAAGGAAATTGAAGAGCAACTTGATCATCTAACTGTTCTAATACTGTTTCAATCATGTGTTCTTTAGAAGGGATGACAGTTTGTTGATTAACTTCAATTTTGGCTGGAACAGAGATTTTAAGAACTTTTTCTTCTGAACGAGAAATTATCTCAATTGGGAATTTTGAAGCTGCTTTACTTTCTAAAATTTCAAATACTAATATTTTCATAACTTTAAATATCCATGAAAAAGGAGATAAAACATTATTTTTCATAATTTCTTCAATTGCTTTATGTTTATCTAAGACCCAACGATTTAATTTAGCACTTTGAGGGTGTGATGTAGATATCTCCAAATTCTTAATAGAAAGGAAGAGGAAAAGAAAGAATTATTTTTAAAAAAGGAAAACGAAAAGTGAAAAATGAAAAAAACGAAATACTTGTTCTGATCGAAATTGTTCAAGCAAAATCTTTATAATATTTAACAATTCTTGGGTCGTAAAAAGTTCATCAATTTCATTGTTATAATGATTATTCCGCAGTTCTTCAACAAATGTGGATAAATTTCTTAAAGGTTGTGTCACAGCAATCCTCACCAATTCTTTGAATTGGATATATTCATTATAATAAATGTGATACTCATCAAATATCTTATCCGGCATTAATCTTTCTGGCATTGCAACTTCAAACATATTAGCATGCAAACAAGCTTCACTAAATTCTTGAATAAATCTTTCTTTGTCGATGTCTTCTAATTTTTCATCTGCATTAATATTTTCTCTATCAAATTCAGAATCAGAGTCGGATTCACTATCTGAATCAATGACTTGGATAAATCCTTTGGAGAGTAAGTCTTTAATTTCATTTGATACGGAATTTTTATTTTTTTCTTGGATTACATTCAAACATAAGAAGAGCAACAGTGCCAATTCATACCAATATTTCTCAGTTTTTGTATCTTGGACATTGAGGCAAATAATACGAGCAATTTGAGGCATTATTTCTAACTCAAGAGGGTATTTAATGTCTCTTTCTCTTTCTTGAAGAAGTTCCAAAGGTGTTTTTACAGGTGGTTTCGAAGGAATTTTCATGGGGTTTTTTAAAGTTGGGTTTAAAGGTGTTTCCGAGGGAGGTTTTAATTGAATTTTTTGAAGGGCTTCTAAAGGCAGTTTTGATGGTGTTTTCAAAGGAGGTTTAGATTGTCTTGTCTCTGGGATTTCTAAGGGAAGCGTTTTAAATTGGATTTTCAAAGAAGTTTCATTTTCAGCTCCAAGGAGGATAGAGTTTCTATTTTCAAACTTTTCTGCACGTTGATGATTCAAAACTTTTGAATGCTTTGAGACCAAATCAAGAGTTGATTCTTGATTAATATTATAGTCAGAGAGAATTTTGTCATCTTCCAATTGTTTTCCTTCAAAGAGTAGCATTTGTAAATCAAATGAGATTCCTTTTTCATCTTTAATTCTAACTTTAATACTATCAACAGTATCAGAAGGACTAACTTCAAGAGGAATAATTATTCCAGTGACTGTTTTTATATAAATGAGAAATCCTCTTAAAACCAAATAAAGGGTCGATCCATGTTGAATCTTGGAATGAAAAAGTGTTTTTCTGTCATCTTCCAATTGTTTTCCATCAAAGATCAAACATTGGTTTTCGGGTGCAAGCTCTTCCACACCTTGAATTTTAAGTTTAAGATTGTTAATGGTATCAAATGGTTTAACTTGGAGAGTAATTGTCTTTCCAGAAGGTGTTTTAACAAGGACTTCCATTCTTCTTGAGTTTGGAAAAAAAAAAAAAGTTTTTAAAAAAAGAAAAGAAAAGAAAAGAAATTAAAAGAAAAAGAAGATTAAGTACCTTATGTTCTGTGCCTGAGCAAACCTCAATCAATTGGAAAAACGAGCAAACCTAAGATCTGTCTGTTAATCACGTGATAAAGCCAAAACGTGTTTGCAAGTTGAAAATTTTTAAAACTTCTCAGCTCGGCCTATTGAACAAGCTATTACCAAGAACATCAATGGTTTTAGAATGGATCCATCTTCCTCATTTTTGCCTCCAAAAAAAAGAAAAGAAAAAGAAAAAGAAAAAAAATTGAAGGTTTCCAATTAAATTTTTTTTTACTACAATTTTGAAAGCAAAAAAAAAAAAAATTATGCCACAAAGAAAACTCTGAAAGGTCTAAAATAAACGATCTAAAATGGAGTATCAACGAATATGATACTTTGAAGATATTGAGTTAAGACAGAGAAAATTTTGACTCGAAACGACCAAAGATCAAAAATGTCAATTCGTATAAGTTCAGATACGCCTAAAATATTGACAGCAAATACTTTTTCCCTCAAAAAACCTAGGAATATTAGGGATACTTGTGAATCACTGTTGGACTTCGTAGGGAACCTCAGCAATGATTTACAATATAAGTATCGCCTTGAGCTTTTCAAGACCACCCAAGGCTGGGGGCTCAGGATCAAACTAGATTCCATTTCTTGGTTTGACCACCTCAAAGTAACTAGGAGCTTAGATCAAGCTGTAGGTAAGGCTAGGGAGTTTGTGGAGAATACTAGGCTAAGGCGTAGGGCCCAAACACACTTTTCAGCTCAACTCCCCAAAGAGCCGCAGTTTTACTGCAGGACCATAGGTTGCACCTTTAGATCAAAATGTAAAAAACTAAAGTCCTCAAAATCTAAAAAAAAAAATTGTTCCTATCAATCCTACAGAAATGAATTTAAAGTGAAAATTTCAAGCAGTTTCCTTTGTTTTGGCACAACTAGACATAAAGGATCCATCCAAAGAAAAAAAAAAAAGTTTCATGCAAATCCTAAAGTCCTCCAAAAAAAAAAACTAAAAAGGTCCAAAAAAAAAGATCAAAAGACCATAGAAGAGTAACTAACTCAAAGACTTCAAAGGCTCCAAGTAAAATGAAAGTGAATTGATTTTGATTGATTCACTTACATACTGATTTTATTCTCAAAGATCACAGGAAGATCAGATCAGCAGAAAGAATTTTTTTTCTTGAAAAATAAAAATAAAAGACCACGTGGGCAAGAAAAGTTTTTTCTTTGCAGATAATATTCTCATCCTTTATGATTCAACTATTCAAAATTTTAAGAGATGTTCTAATAAATAAATAAATATCAAATTTTGATCCTAAACTCAAACTCAAGCTCAAAAACTTATACCTTTTTTTGAAAAGCAGGATCTTTATTCAGGAAAAAGAAAAAAAATCATGACAAATTGTTTTTTTTTGGGTTTGTGTTGTTTTTGATTGATTTCTAATTAACTAAATAACAAACAAAACAGTAAACAAAGATGGCGTCGACTGAGAAGGTTGTTGATTACTTTGTGGTTGTCGGCATCAGTGGGAAGCGACTTGAACAAGCAGCGACGGTGCGGTCAGAAGAGCAGCTCTTTACAGAAGTCTTCACTGGGGAAATTTTAGGCAGATATCCATTTGAAAACGATGAGTTGTTTCCAATTGATGAGCTGACATTACCGATGTTTTGTTTTCCTAGAGGATTGAGATTATCAAGAGATCCAATGGCGCCTGATTCACATTCGTTTGTGCTGACAAAAGCAGATGGATATTGTGTTTATGGATTTTGTTATGTGATGTATGAGGAGTTTAGACATACGATGTCATCGTCGTCTTATTCTCATGATGTGGAATTGTTTAAAGCTTATACTCCGAAATGTTTGGTGATTTTGTCACATTGGCCATTGTTTTCATCGTTTCATAAAACATTGGCTCTTTTTCATGCCCATTTAGTTTCATTGAGAAGGATTGGAAGATCAAATCCATCAAGCTCTTCATCAAAAGAACTTTTACCGATTGAATGTTTGATTTCGTTTGTTTGTAATGATATCCCTTTGCCTCTTCCTGGAGGAAGTTCAGTTGTTTATTCACTCCCTGTTTCATCTTTACCATGGTCCCCAACAATAACTCTGACAAGACCATCAACAAAAACTCTTCCATGGCTTGATCTTCCAATTCGTTGCTTACTCGAAATGTTAAGCTTAAACAATATTCTCTTAGTCTTCAAATATATTTTATTAGAACAAAGGATCATTTTTGTTTCTTCAAACCTAGGGAATCTTACTATTGCTATTGAATTATTAACAAAATTAATGTTTCCATTTTCTTGGCAACATGTGTTTGTACCATTACTATCTTTACGTTTAACTCATTTTCTTGAAGCTCCAGTCCCATTTATTGTTGGTTTACCAAAATCTGAAAGTGAGGATCAAACTCCATTACCTGAAAATATTATTTTAGTAGATTTAGATACAAATCTTGTTTCAATTTCTGATTCAGCTCCAAAATTTAAAGAAAAACCTTTTACTCAACTCCTTGAAACTCTCCTCCCTTATGTAGACGATCCTCGCCTCCCTCAAACACCTAAAATTGTTAATGAAACTTTAGAAATTACTCAAGATTCAATTCCTCAATCTGGTTTTTATTTACCTCAAAAAAATGATGACAAAATTACAAATTGTATTCGACAATGTTTCCTTGACTTTTTTATTTCAATATTTAATGAATATGAAAATTATATTTTAAGAGAAGAAGATGATGGTGATACCTTTAATTTCCTTGAAAATGTAAATTCATTTTTATTTTTATTTAATTATTTTTATTTTATTATAATTTTTTTTTTGAATTAACTAGTTTGATTCTGAAGGATTTCTTAAAGAACTTGCTGGAAACAAAGTAATTTTCTCTTTTCTTTTCTTTTCAAGAGAATTAAAAATTAATTCACTATTTATCTAGGGATTTTTACATGATTTCTTAAAATCTCAAGCTTTTATAAGTTTCATTGATGCAAAAATTGAAGGAACTGATGAAGAAATTCATTTTTTTGATGATTGTATTCGAAAAGTAATTTTTTTTTCTTTTTTTTTTTTTCACTTCTTTGTTTCGGTTAATTCAATTTCTCTATTTTTTCAAAAAAAAAAAAGAGTCGAAGATATATTCCATCTTTTGAAGAAAATGAAAATGAAGAAGGGCAAAATGAAGGACCACTTATTATTTCTCTTCCTCGTCCAGAAAATTTTATGATTGATTTTAATATTTTATGTCAAGATTACCTCAAAAAATTTCCAGAAATTAAAGAAGAATCTTTCCCATCTATGGTTCTTGATTACTTTTCTTTATTTCCTTTTATTTTTACAAATAATCCAAATTATTAGAGAGCAAGAAGCAAATCATTTTATTCTAAAGGAGCTCGTCCACCAAAAAGAAGGCAAAATATGGCCACTAGATCTGCTGTTTTATTAAAGAACGTTGATGGTATCTCGCTCTTTTTTAAAAAAAGATGATTATTATTATATTCTCATTAAATGACTTTTTTAAAAAATCAATCAGAAACAAATGCGGAATTTCGAAAATTATTACTTGAAAATTTAAGAGAAACTATTAAGGAATTAATTTTATTCTCAAGAAAGAAAGCGAAATGGAAGCTTTTGAGTAATAAAACAATTCCTGCAGAACTTGATGGACTTGTCATTAAATTTTGTCATTATGTTGAAACAATTTTTTGTCATGGTCTTTGTAAACAACATAAAGTAGGAAATAAAGAAGGTGATGAAGAAATTGTTGGACAATCTGGTGCTTTTTGGGATTTCATGAAACATGTTAAAGATCCAAGGGTTATTGAAGATATCTCAATTATAGAAAGTATTTCAAGTGTATCATTTCTTTTCTTCTTTTTCTTTTTCTTTTTCTTCTTCTTTTTTTTCTCTTCCATTTTTCGTTGATTTTTTCTTTTTCAAACCTTAGGTTAAAGCTAATGTTGGATTTGGTAGAGCTTGGATTAGACTTGCTTTAGAAAAAAGAGAATTATATGATTATTTTGAAGAAATTTTTAATGACAAAGAATATTTAAAGTTTAATTCCTTCCTTTCTATTTTTTATTTATTTTTATTTTTTCTATTCATTTAACTGATTTTCGTTTTTCATAGGGAAAGATTTGAATCTCATGCTTTTCTAAGGGATGAAAATTGTCGAGTTGGATTTTTAACAAATATTTTAGGACTTTCGGAAGTTGATTTCACTTCTCTTTTTAGTGCAAAATATGAACCAACCAAAGGTTATAATTATTTGTTTATTTTATTAATGATTATTATCCATCATGAATTTAAATTTAAATTTAATAAAAACAAATAGAGATTCAACAAAAAAAGGGTCAAAGTCAAGGTCAAGGTCTCTTTCGTGAATTAATTAGAAGAGCAAGTTCGAAAAATATATGTTAAGATTTATTGATTACTTATTTTTCTCTTAATTACTTTTTTGTTCAACAAAAAAAAAAAAAAAAAAATCATCAATAGTAACATCTGGTTCAATCTCTCGTTCAACTTCTTTCACTTCATTGGGTGACATTTCCAGTTCTAGTACCGAATCAAAAAATTCAAGTCCTATTTCTGCAATGAAACAATGGCTAGAAAGTGATGCAACCTTAAATTCAAACTCAAACTCAACTTCACCTTTACCTTCACCTTCAACTTCTACTTCTCCTCAAATTGATTCTCATTCAAATTTAAATCAAAATGTAAATACAACTTCGAGTGCAAATGTTTCACCTAAAAAACCATTTTTGAAAGTCTTTATGTCTCATAAAAGAAGCCAATCATCTGTATTTTAGTTTCTCAAAAAGATTTTTGTTTGTATTTTTTTGTTCAAAAATAAATTTTACTTTTTTCATTTTCTTCAAATCCTTTCTTCAATTTAAATTTGTTATTATTATTATTGTTTGTTTGTTTGTTTGGCCCAAAAAAAAAAAAAAAACTTTTTTTGAAAAGAAAAAGACAAATGGAAGAAAAACTTTATCAAGTGTGCTCAGATGGAAAAGTAGAAGAAGTTCAAAAATTACTTCAAAATGAACAAATTAACATTAATTGGCAAAATCAGAATGATTATTTTAAAACACCTTTTTATCGGGCTTGTGGTTATGGACATATTAAGATCGTGAAATTATTATTAAATGATAATAGAATTGACATTAACAAAGCAGATAATTTTGGTTGGACACCTTTTCATATTGCTTGTTTTAATGGACATATTGATATCGTGAAATTATTATTAAATGATAATAGAATTGATCTTACTAAAGCAGATAACGATGGTTGGACACCATTTTATGTTGCTTGTTATAATGGATATGTTGAAATTGTTAAATTATTATTAAATGATAATAGAATTGATCTTAATAAAGCAAATAATCATGGATGGACACCTTTATATAGTACTTGTGAAAAAGGACGGACTGAAATTGTGAAATTATTATTGAATGATGAAAGAGTTGATATCAATAAAACAACAAATGATTATGGTCGAACACCATTTTTGATTGCTTGTTGTAATGGAAAAACAGAAGTGGTGAAATATCTGTTAGAAAGTGGAAAAGAAATAGATATCAATAAAAAAGATAATAATGGAAAAACTGGTCTTGATTGGGCAAAACAAAAAGGAAATACAGATATTGTTGAATTAATTGAATCATTTCAAAAGAATCCAAATGAAACAAGAGCAAATTTGAGAAAAGAATTTGCAGTCTGTAAATTTTCTATTTAATTGATGTTGATTAAATTTCTTTGATTTATTTTTTATTTGACGTCGAAATTTTTATTTTTTCTTCTTATTTTTCTTCTCCTTTATTTATTTTTTTATTTTTTTATTTTTTTTATTACTTTTTTATATTTATTGAAAAATTTTATTAGATGAAATACAAATGCAATTTTGGGAAGCATGTTCAGAAGGAAAAGTTGACGAAGTTCGAAAATTACTTCAAAGCGAACAAATTAACATCAATCAAGCTTCAGATGGCAAAACGCCCTTTTTTATTTCCTGTGAAAAAGGACATATAGAAATTGTGAAATTGTTATTGAATGATCATAGAATTGATATCAATAAAGCAGAAAAAGATGGTTCAACACCTTTTCATATTGCTTGTTATAATGGATATATTGATATTGTGAAATTATTATTAAATGATCTTAGAATTGACACCAATAAAGCAAAAAATGATGATCGAACACCTTTTTGGATTGCTTGTGATTATGGACATATTGAAATTGTGAAACTATTATTGAATGATAATAGAGTTGATATCAATAAAGCAGCAAATGAGGGTGATAATTATTTAAAAACACCTTTTTGGATTGCTTGCGGAAATGGACACATCGAGATTGTGAAATTACTATTAAATGATAATAGAATTGATTTCAATAAAGCATCAAATCGTGGATATACACCTTTTTATGTTGCTTGTTATGATGGACATATTGAAATTGTGAAACTATTATTAAATGATGAAAGAGTTGATATTAATAAAGCAGATAATGGTGGTGAAACACCTTTTTATATTGCTTGTCAAGGAGATTATAATGAAGGGTATACAATTGATATTGTACTTTTGCTATTGGAAACTCCCAGAGGTATTTTTTTTTTTTTTTGTTGTTGTTTCTTTCAATTGGTCAATTAGAAAAAAAAAAAGTTAACAAAGATATCGAATTGAATGAAAATGGCCAATCTACACTTGCAAAGGCACGAGGAATCTTTGAATGTTTTTTTTTTTTCCTTTCAAATAGAATTCAGAAAAAGAAGAAAAAGAAAAAAAATTAGCAAATAAAACGCAAAGGAACCAACGATTAATTAGTACACCAAAAATTAAAGAAATTGTAAAAGAAGCAGAAGATTTTTCAACATTTCAAATCTTTTAGAACTTAAAAAAATCCCAAAACATGAAGATTGTAAAGATAAATTGGTCAGTTTTACTTTTGAACAAATGAAAGAGACAACTGATAAACTTATATTTATTTCTCATCGTTGGTTATCTCAAGATCATCCTGATGCTCATTCTGAACAACTTAATGCAATCAAAGATTCTTTGAAATCAGTTTAAATTTTTTTATTATTCTTTCCTATCACGAAATTTATTATTTTTTATAGGACCCAAGCCACCATCGAATTCTAATTTGGTATGATTATTTTTCAATGCCACAACATTTTGACGAAGGTTCAAAACAAAAAAGGTTTTTTATTCATCTTTCAACAAAATTTTGCTTTACAAATATTGATTCAAAAAATAAATAAATAAATAAATAAATAAAAAAATGATAATTAGAGTTGATACAATTTACAGATTGAATCAAATAGTTACATTTTCAGATTCATTTTTAGTTTTACCAACAGAAGATTATTTTCATAGATGTTGGTGTTTTTATGAATGGTCAGCAGCTGTTTTCACTGGTCAACAAATTCAATTTTATCCAAACAAATTTCAAACATCAGAAGAATCTTTATCATTTCTTTCTGAATTGATGAGTTCTTTTCATGATGAGAATAATGATGACAAACCTTCAAAAGATCAATTTATTCAAAAATTTATTGCATTTATTGAAAGTGATAAAAATCTTGTTTGGGATAATTTAATGAAAGTTTATGATGAAGAAACAGTTATTAGATATAAAAAGAAATTGGATACAACCCAAGTTAGAAACTGGACAATTGATGAAGTTTGTTCTTGGTTAATTTCCATTAGATTTTCTCAATATCAAAATATATTCAAAAAACATAAAATTAACGGAGAATCTTTATTTAATCTTTATTTTGAACATCAAAATCTTTTTCAAAAAGATGAAGATTATCATTTGGTACTTTCTCTTTTCTTTTTCTTTTCTTTATTCAATAATTAATAATTAATATTATTTCCAATAAAAAGTTTTTAAAGAAATTGGAAATATTAATTCCATTCGAAACATGGAATGAAATTGATTTTTCATTATGGATTAAATCACAAAATTGGAATGAAACTGGAATCACAGAAGAGTGTTGTCAAGTTATTAAAGATTTAAAGCTCTTTCCAAAAGCAATATTAAAGGATCAAATAATTGAAAGAGAACATTTGAAAGAATTTTTGATTTCAGAAATACTTGGAAATGTTCTAATTTGGAAATATGAAAAGGGATCAATTGATAATATTTTATGGTATTTAGATGGACCTTTTAAAGATATTATCAATGTTAATTCAACAATTGGTTTTAGAATAGTATCGCCTTTTTATGTTGCTTGTGAAAATGGACATACTGATATTGTGAAATTATTATTAAGTAATGAAAAGGTTGATATCAATAAATCAAATAATAATGGTTGGACACCTTTATATTATGCTTGTGAAAAAGGACACATTGAAATTGTGAAATTATTATTAAATGATAATAGAATTGATGTCAACAAAGCAGAAAGTGATGAGTTAACAACACCTCTTTATACTGCTTGTTATAATGGACACATTGAAATTGTGAAATTATTGTTAAATGATGAAAGGACTGATATCAATAAAGCAGCAAATGATGGTTGGACACCTTTATATATTGCTTGTCAAAGTGGACTTATTGAAATTGTGAAATTATTATTAAATGATAGTAGAATTGATATCAATAAAGCAAAAAATGATGGTTGGACACCTTTTTATATTGCATGTGAAAAAAGACTAATCCAAATTGTAAAACTATTATTAAATGATCAAAGAGTTGATATCAATAAAACAGCAAATAATGGATCAACACCATTTTTGATTGCTTGTGATTATGGAAAAACAGAAGTGGTGAAATATCTGTTGGAGAGTGGAAGAGAAATAGATATCAATAAAAAAGATAAATATGGAAAAACTGGTCTTGATTATGCAAAAGAAAATGGAAAGACAGATATTGTTAAATTAATTGAATCATTTCAAATGAAAATTGAAAATTGAAAAATCATAAACAACGGGAAGGTCCACTGGGATTAGATTAGCCTCAGACTTATATATTGACATGAGCGAAACTGGTTCTGAAAATAATATCAAAGGCTTAATTGAACAACTGAACTTGACTTGGGCAAAAGTCAAAGAAAAATAGATCTCGATATTTCTCATGAACAAGAAAACAAAACATTTTTTTCCTCATCAATCAATATTATTAAAATATTTCTCATTTTAAGATTGTTTTTTTACTTTCATGTTTGTTCGACAAGATTGAATCACAAAAGTTAAACAAAAAGATAAACAAGAAAAATAAAATAAAATAAAATAATAAAAGCAAAATCTGAATTGTCGGATTGGATTCTTCAAATAAAGTCAGAAATTAGAATCTTCAATCCAAAGAAACTTGAATGTATCTTACAAATCTTTCCAAAGAGTTTCTCATTACTTTATAATAACTCCAAATTGATCAATATCAATTCAATTGATTAAAAGAATCTTCATCTTATTTCTTCATTTCCTTTAAATTTTCGAATCAAAATAAAAGCTCAATATCCAAAACATTTCACATTTCCTTTCATTTGGAAAGAAAATAAAGTATTCTTGAGGATTATAATCTTGAATCAATAAATAGGAACCACTAAATTGTCAATAAACAGATTTCCAGTTTCGATCAGATAATCTTCGTGTCACAACAGCAGTTTTTGATGGGAGTCGTTAATGTTTCTTTTAAAAATTGAATAGGTAGGGTAGATTGAATGATACATTGAGAATTCATTTATTTGAGTCATTTCTATCTTCCTTTGCTTGTAATTTTAGTCTTTCCATTCATCTATGTGTTCAAACTGCAAAATTGGAATTATTATTCTAAAAAAGTCACAAAATAAAAAAGCAAATCAAAAAAGAAAGCTTGAAATAAATAAACAGAATCGATAATCCCCCTATACTTCATCTTCTTCATTGTTCAGAAAAAATAAATGAATTTTCAATAAATAAATTTTTCAAAAAATAAAAAGACAAAATGGAAGAAAAACTTATCAATGATAAGAAAAACAAAAAAAAATTTAAGCATCCCTTTTTGAGTAAAAATTTTCCACTTTTTTTTTATAATTAATTTTGGGGGATTAAAAAAATCACCCTCGAAATAATTATTATTTTTATAAGTAAAAGAAACCCTATTTTTTCATTGGCTAATAAACGGTAACCGTTTATGAGCCAATGAAAAGCAAGCAACTTCCTCCATAAAAGGAAGGACACAGGAAAACTTGTAGTCTTCTATTTTGATTGGTTTAGTGCACTAAATCTCCGCATTTTTGTTTGTCCTAAAGCGAGGAAAATAGTGCACTAAAAAATGATTTTTTATTTTTTTGATTTTTGATTTTCAATTTCGATAAAAAAGAGAAAGTGATGTTTTAGAATTCTAAAAAAATTGTAGTAGACTAAATGACTTTGAAGTAGAATTCTAAAGCTTATTTTTTTACTTATATTTTATTTGGTTTAGGAGACTAAATTGGTTGAAAAAATAATTCGCTTTTAATCGAAAAAGCATAAAAAAAATCGCAAAAAATAGCAAAAAATAGCAAAAAATAGCAAAAATAGAAACAACAATGCATTTATTATCATTATTGAACATAAAGTGGTGATGATTGCTTTGAAATATCCAATTTAATGAGAGATCTATCTTAAATCCAGGAAATAAATGTTGATCTACATAAAGAATAGGTTAGAATTTAAACTATAAATGATTCGAAATGATTTGAAATGAGAAGGAGTCAAAAAAAAAGAAAGAAGGAAAAAAGGAAAAAAGAAAAAAAAAGGAAAAAAGAAAAAAAAAAGGAAAAAAAAAAAAAAAAAGAAAAAAAGAAAAAAGAAAAAAAAAGGAAAAAAGAAAAAAAAAAGGGAAAAAAAAAAACTCAAGTGAAATAGAATCATTCCCATCTTCCTAAGTAATCACCCTTTTTTGTTCGTAAAGTAAAGTAGGATCCACTTAAAGAGTAAAAGATCTAAATGGATTATCAAAAGAAAAAGAGGAAAAAAAAGTAATGAAAAAATGAATAATGAAAAAAAATTCAATAAAAAAGTCAACCTTTGAATTTTGTATTGAACATGATTCAAGTTCAAGGTGATTTCTTTCTTTTTTTTTGAAAAAAAAAAAGGATTGTTAGCAAATGTTGTAAATAAAGAAAAATAATAAATTGAAAACCTTTGAAAATTTTGAAACTTTGCATTGTAATCATCTCTTTTGCAGTACTGTATTGGTTGTTTTTTTTTTGAAAAAAAAATGAAAAAAAAAATAAAACAAACAAACAAACAAAAAGAATACTTGGTTCTTGTATAATCCCATGGAAAAGACAAAAGGAGAATTAATTATTTCTTTTTTCATTAGC
>Ga0209960_1001333_pt1 | contig 34134 bp, 30 predicted proteins | sample ThiBiot_500_plan_2_FD_183947 | JGI IMG/M metagenome (GOLD analysis project Ga0209960, IMG submission 183947) | Wastewater bioreactor microbial communities from Cape Town, South Africa - Thiocy_expt_500_plan (SPAdes) | ecosystem: Engineered > Bioreactor > Thiocyanate-remediating >... | reverse complement strand
TGAATTTTCGAAGGAAAGAAAAGAAAAGAAAGGGTAGAAAGAAAAAGATACGAGAAATAGGAGTTTGGAAATCAATTATTTTTCCAATTGTTTCAAATCCTCCATAATTACCAGCATAAATCAATATCGTATAACTGGTGAATTCTTGTAACTATTTCGTTGTTTTATTATTCATTTGCTTATTTAATTATTTTGAATAAAAAAAAGGAATAAAAAAATGAGGAATTAAAAAGATACACTATAAATGGTGGCCTCATTAGTTGTAATATTTAAACCAGCACCATCATTAATTGGAAGTAATAATTCTTGAATAACAAGATAAACTTTATAATAGGTTGCTCTTGCTGGTACTTCCCATGTTATTGTGACTGAATCTGATTGTACACTCACTTTCACTTTTGATACTGGATCTGGGACTGTTTGGTTTTTATTTATTTATTTATTTATTTATTTATTTATTTATTTATTTATTTATTTTTTGGGTTTTGTACAACATATTGGATTTTGAATTTTTTTTTTTAAAAAAAAAAAGTTGAAAAAAAGAAAAAGAAAGAAGGGAAAAAAAAATAGAGAAAGAGAAAAAAAGAAAGAAATAAAACATTGGATGCAAGATGAGACAATTTTATCAAAATCTCCATTTGGGCCTCCAGTATCATTACAATATCGAAGTGGTGATCCTCCATATCCATCTTCACAATACCCACCTTAATGTTTTTTTTTTTTAAAAAAAAATTGAAAAAAACAACTTGGAAAAATGAAGAAACGAACCAGTTCTTTCACCAGAAGTAGTTGGTGGCCAATATGCATTATCTTCAATAATTGAAAGACATTGTACCTCTAAGTTTTTTATTTTTTGATTAATTAATTTTAGTTCAAAAAAAAGAAAAAAAAAAAGAAAAGAACTATCAGTTGAAACAAGGACACCTCTTCCTTCACTTAAATCAAAACCATTTGAATTTCCAGAATAAATTGTGAAAAGATATTGAACCATTGATTCAAGATTATAAATATTTGTTGAACTAACATTTCCAAAATCATTTGAATCAATTAAAGTTCCATTTGAATATGTTTGAATAAGTCGATATTGTGTTGCTCCTTCACTTCTTTGCCAATTCAATTTTATCGAAGTTAAGCTCAACCTTGTTGATTGAATTAATAATGGTGCTAATTTATTATTATTTTGACAAAGGAAAAATGAGGGGAAAATAAATAAATAAATAAAGGAGAAAAAAAGAATACGAGATGGGAAAGTTGAGAAAGTGAAAGAAGTTCCAACAGATTCAGGATTTGCAAAAACTTTAATTTGATAATTTTGATTTGAATTGAGTTGAAAAATTGTGGTTCGAATTGTTGTTTCATTTATTGTACTTATTGAAAGTGATCTTGTTGATAATAAATTATTTCTGGTTTTTATTTTATTTTCGTTAAGATAGATGAAAAAAGAAGAGAAAGAAAAAGAAAAAGAAGAGGAGCAAAAAATGAAAGAAAGAATACGATTGATCAAAAAGTTGAGCAGAATAACTGATTGCACCAGAACTTGGTTTCATTAAAAATGTAATTGAATTATATGTCACTTGTTCAATTGTTATTCCTGTCACCTCTGTTCCATTTTTATTTTTTTTTAAAAAGAAAAAGGAAAGAAAAAGAGAAAGAATAAAAAAAAAAGAAAGGAAAAGAAAGAAATGATTACGAGCAGGATAAGTGGTTGCAGAAATATCTCTAAAATCATTTGATGGATTTGATGAACTTTGAGTGAATAATCTTAATCGATATTGTGTATTTGATAATAAATTCATGAATTTGTATGTTTTAATTGTGGATCCAAGATCTTCAATTGATGTCTTTTTATTTATTTGTTATGGTTATTAGATAGCAATGATCAAAAAAGAAAGAAAAAAGAAAAAAAGAAGCAAAGAAAAGAAAACCAAATTCCAATCAGAATCAACAATGGCAACTTGATAACCAGTTGCACCTAAACTTGAAGTCCATGAAATGGAAATTGAATTGGATGTTATTTCTCCAAGTGATGGTATTGCTGTCACTGGTTTTTGTATTGAAATAATATTTAAAGAAAGAAAAAAATTGAACTTGGAATTGAAAAAAAAAAGAAAAGAAAGGAAGAAAAGAAAAGAAAAGAAAAGAATACGAGTGCAAAGAGAACCAGAACCAAAATATCCAAGATTACAAGAACATAAGAAACTTCCTTGAGTATTTGTACATGTTGCTTGTGAATCACAATTATTTCCACTTCCTTGTCCCAAACATTCATTAAAATCTTTTATTGTTTTATAATAATAATAATAATAATAATAATTATAATTATAATTATTATTATTATTTAGGTTATTTTTTATATTATATGATTTCATTTTTGTTTATATATTTTAAAAAAAGAAAGAGGAAAGGAAGAAAAGGAAAGAAAGGAAAGAGAACCGAAACAAGAAGTTCCATTTCCAAAATAACCATTATTACATTGACAATAATATGAACCAGGAATATTAAAACAGGTTGCTATTTCTATTGCACAATCATTTCCTCCATTTTGTCCTTGACATTCATCATAATCTTTCATTTAAATTTTTCATATCAATTATTATTTAATGGAGAAAAAAATGAAGTTCTTACCATCACAAGTGACACCATTTCCATAATAACCACCTTTACATTTACATGTAAAACTTCCTTGAGTATTTGTACATGTTGCCTCTGATGAGCACCCACCATTATTGTTTGAACATTCGTTGATATCTTTTTTTTATTTACCAGAAAATGAAAAAAAAAAGAAAGAAAGAAAAGAAAAGAAAGAAAAAAACATACCATTACATGAAATGAAACCATTTCCAACAAAACCATCTTTACATTCACAATCAAAGCCTTCAAGATTATTGATACAGTTTGCATTTTCTGTACAATTATTCCCTCCTCCTTGACCCAAACATTCATTTATATCTGTTTTATAATCAATTATGAAAGAAAACAAAAAGAAAGAAAGAATGGAATGCAAACCAGAACAAGAATCTCCATCTCCTTCAAAACCTTCTTGACAGCTACATAGATAACTTCCAATTACATTTGTGCAATTTGCATTTTCCGAGCATGGACCATCTTCAATTTCACATTCATTAATATCTGATATTCATTTATTTATTTTTGTTTGATCAAAATTTGAAAGGAAAATTATTATTTAAAAAAAATTACCATTACAAGTCATACCATTTCCAGAATATCCATCATTGCAAGTGCAATTAAAACTGCCAATAGTATTTGTACATGTTGCTGTTCCTAATGCGCAATTATGAGTTTCTGCAGTACATTCATCAATATCTATGATCGTTTGTCAATTTTTTGTTGGTTGACTTCTTTATTTGTATTCAAAACAAAATAATTTCATTACCATTACAAGTGATACCATTTCCTGAATAACCTGCTTTACATTGACAAGTATAGCTTCCAACAGTGTTCGTACATAATGAATTTGCTGAGCATCCTCCATTGTTGTTTGAACATTCATTTATATCTATTTATTATTTTGTTTGATTGTTTTTCTGTTTTTCAATGATGAAAAAAATTTTTCATTACCATTACAAGTGATACCATTTCCAGAATAACCAGCTTTACAAGCACAGGTAAAACTACCTACAGTATTTGTGCATGTTCCTAGGGTAGCATGACATCCTCCATTGTTTGTTGCACATTCATTTATATCTATGAATTGAATTTTTATTGTTAATATAGAGGAAAAAAGGAAATAGATGCAAAGAGGGAGATGCAAAATGAGGTTTTACCGGTGCAAGTGATACCATTTCCAGAATAGCCAGTTTTACATGCACAAGTCCGACTTCCAACTGTATTTGTACATGTTGCTGTTGATGCACATCCTCCATTGTTTGTTAAACATTCATTTATATCTATTTAATTTCAGTTATTGAGTATTCTGGTTGATTGATTCACATTTTCAAAATAGAAAGAATCTCAAGAGTAGAAAGAAATCAATACCAACACAGCCATCACCACCATAACCAGTTGGGCAAGTACAGCTGTGAGTTGTTGCACCAGTTGGTGTACATGTTCCAGCACCACAAGGATTTCCAATCAAGCATCCATCTATTTAATTCATTGTTATAACAGTTGATTTCTTTCTTTTTGATTTGTTGTTTGTTTTGATTTTTTCTATTAATTGCAAAATTGTAGAAATTTTACCTTGAATTGTTATAATGGTTCGAGAAACAGTACCAGGATATCCAGCGTAGTAATCAAAGAAATAAAATATCCATTTGCCATTTGGATTATGCCCTCGAAAAGTTGAGAAAGGAGATTCAGGTCGAAGTGGAGAAACGACTCCACTTCCAGAATAAGGGTAATTCGCAACAGAATATGGAGCTGAGTCAGTAAACAATGTTCCATAAAAAATATTAGAGTAAGAACCTCCTCTTCTGTTTGTAAGCATAATATTGTCCCCATTTGGTGCATCAAGCTCTAAACCCAAGTCAGAGCAGTATCCATGAGTTATCCAAACCTGCACAGTAACGACAGCATAAGAAGAGAGTGGACTTCTCAGTCCCGCAAATGTTGGTTGACAATAAATATAAGTATGGTCGAAACTGGCAGTGTCTGTATTTTCATAAACTGCTGTGTGAGGCGCAGTATAAGTTACTGTTTCCGCAGATTCAACCAAATAAGTTTGAAAGGTAAAGAATAATACAAGTGTTAAAAAGATGTTGCAGAACAACATTTCTAATGAGTCTAAAATTATAAGAATTCTGTAAGTCAACCAAAGAAATCAACAAGAAACTGCTAACTTGATAAAGTTTAGTTTTTGATATGTCCTTTTCAATTCACTTTTCCTCTTTTTTCCAGCCAGTTTCCTATAGAAAAGGTGGTAAAGTGAATTAATTTTGATTTTTTTTTTTTTTTTGGTTTTTTTTTTCGGTATTCTCCTAATAGTTTGCCTACTTTTGAAATACAATAAAAAGAAAAAGGAATAAAAGAAAAAGAAATTGTTAAATTCAATCTAAAATAAACATTTTTTTAATAAACAAATTGACAAATTTATACAGTAATATTTCCTCTTCCTGGCCAATGACCATCACAAAGAGAGTCTAAATGTTTGATAGATTTCGTCAAAATTGCTTTCAAAATGTCTAAATCAGCTTCAAAATTTGGTTGTTTGATATCAGTTCTAATTTGACTTGAGCATGAGACGTTTGTAGAATAACATTGTTCTTCTCCATTACAATCCCCAAAATTTTTATTGCAATCAAGAATTGCTGAAGTAAGGGCTGTATTATTTTTTATCTTTGCTCCAACTGAAAATTGACGATAAACACCTGATTTATCTCCAATATGAGAGAAATCTGAATTGAAATATGTTGGTACAACTTCTATAATTGCAGCACCAGGCTTTTTGATTTTATTTTTTAAATTTTAATAAAACAGTTTGATTTTAAATTTTAAATTTTAAATATAAATTGAAAAAAAGAAAAATTACTTGTGAAAATATTGTAAATACTAATTGGGAGCTATGAGAAGCAAGCATTAATCCAAATCTTGAAAACAGTTCAATTTGTTCTTGAATTGTACTCATCTGTGATGTTGTGACAACTTCAAGATTTTGAATTTTAAAGGTCTCTTTTAATAGTTTTTCAACTAAGTCTTGATTAGACATTCTTCTAAGCCTAGAAAATTGAAAATTATTAATTGCAGTAGTGAAAATAATAATAATAATAATAATGACAACTTACCGATCATTTGGCTCTGATCGAATTAAGATATAAGTTATTGGGGGAGGACATTTCTCATTATATTTAATATTTAAACCTAAATAACTATTTACACTTTCTTTAAAACTTTTCATCACTTTTTGTGCTCGAGTAAAAAGGCCTTGTTGATATGAAGTTGAGACTTGAGGCACACAAATTGGATGTGGAATATTTTTCTGAAACAAGGGTGGATTCTTAATTGGAGAAGAAATTTGAGAAATTGTTGCATTGTAAACTATTTCTTCCAACTTAGTCATTGGACTAGGATTTTTAACGAGTGCTATTCGATCAATGTTGGTAAGACTTTTTTTTTGAGAAAATGTGGGTAGTTCATTTTTTTGAAAGAAAAGAAAAAAGAAGGGAAAAAAAGTACTTGAACTCAGTCTCTCGTGTAAAAATGGAATGAAAAAGAACACGTTGTTGCATATAATGATAAACATGATGACTTTCAACCCATTGATCAGAAACCCACATATTTTCTTCATATAAAGTATAATCCCTGAGTTCTGATAGAGATTTAATAAAAATAGGATATACCCTTTTTAAAAAGCAGCGACAAAATCCTTGTTTTTGAGGAGCATTTGAATAACATAATTTTTGTTGTTGATTATAATATTCTCTAGTTTCATCATCTTCAATTATAAAGTAATAATTCCAAGAATCGAAGCACACATCACGCATGTGACAAACTCGATAATCACCAGGATCTTTTCGAAAGTAAAAAAGTTGTGAATCAAAGGTTTCATTTGCTTCTAAAAGCAATCTTTCAGGTTCTAAAGGAGCAATGAGAGGTTCACGTGAAGTTTTCCATGGAAAGTGTCCAATTTTTGTTTCTTTTTTTTTTTTTTTTTTTTTTTTTTTTTTTTCTTAAATATGAAATATTCATCATCAACATTTTTTAAAAAAAAAATCAATTACTTGGAATGGGTATTGTCCCCTGAGTTGAATGAATTGAAGGAGTTGGTTGTGTTGATTGTATTGGTTGCGTAGGTTGTGTAGATTGTGTCGGAATTTCTGGCTTTTCAGATGAACCTGTGTTATAAAAGAGTTTTTTCAATGTTTATAAAAGAGAAAAGAAATTTAATTACTTGGAAGGGATGTTGTTACCAAGGTTAAATTAGTTGGGTGAATTGCTGTTTGTGTTGGTTGTGTTGGTTTAATTGTTTCTTTAGATATTTTTTCTATTTTTCCACGTGTTGGAATTGTTTCATTTCTTCGTATTCTTTTTTCATCTAAATTGTAAAAGAAAAAAATAATTAACAAAAAAAAAAAGTTAAAATTAAAAGTAGAGAAAAAAAAAAACTTGTGATTGGACTCTGTAAGATAAAATTTTTAACCAAGACAATACAAAAAAAGGAAAACAATATCACAATGAGAAGCTTGACACTCGATCTCTTCATGAGGTTTCAAAACCTATAATAAAGAAATAAAATTTGATTTTAGTTCATCATAATTAACATCCAAATATCAAATATCAAATTTCAAATATCGAATGTATTTCCGAACTATTGTTGAGTAGTGTTGAATTGATTCTTGAAAAATGGGAATATCTCGAATTCCAATCAAAGTTCAAGTTATATTTTTAATTCAATATAACTTGATATTTTTAATTTCTCTTCTTTCTCTTCTTCCTCTTCTTTTTCTCATTCGGTTAAAAACATTTCAATTCATAATGTAGGAAGGATGAAATTAATCTTCTCTAATATCAAGATTCTATTCCTTTGATTAATTTCTCGTCAGAAAATTCCTAAATCACATTGATGTTCATTAATATTGAATCCAAATCTCAATGATTGCTTTTTGTCTATTTTTTTTTTTTTTGAGTTGTGATTTTTTTGAAGAATGAAATGAAAATTAAAAATGAATAAAGAGTTGATTATGTTCATTACCTATAGTTGATTTCTCCCGAGTTAAATCCAAGTATTAAGTATTGGAATAATGAAATAGAAAAGAACAAAAAGAAAAGAGAAAAAAAAATAGTTTATGCGAATCAAAAAAACTTTTTTTTTTTCCACCATTTTTTTTTTTTTTTTTTTTTTCAGTAAATTTAAAAATGGAAAACAAAGTCAAGGTTTGAAAATCAATCACTCTTCTCAATTATCTCCCTTATTATTAGAATAAGAAATTTTCAAAAATCAAGTGTTATTTCAAGTGATTTTAGTTCATAATTGTAAAGTGGAGATTTGTATTTTATGTGGTTTTTGAGGATTTATTGTAATAGATTGGAATGTTTTGTTGTGAAATTTTTGTTAAATAGCAAGTCGATACATATCAATTTTTGTGGTGCATTTTATCAATTTCGAAGATTGAAAGGAGATTTTTTGAGGAATTAGATTGTCAACTTGTGAACAGAATTGAAATTTTGAGTTTCAAGTTGAAAATGTAATTGATTAATTCTCATTGAATGGAAGTGATCAAGATTTATTTCATGTTGATTGTCTCAAATCGATTTCTCAATATCTAAGTTATTCTCACTTTTTAAAAAAAATAAAAAAAGGCAGAAGTTCAAAAAATTCCACTTCTAAAAACTCGTGCAAGTCCAAGAGATGAACTTTGGAAAAAAAGACTTGCCGAAGAGTATAATTCATTAATTCAAGTAATTTCTTATTTATTTTGAAAAAAAAATTTTTTTTTCTTTTTTTTTTCAAAAAAATCAAACTTGTTAATCTAATCTAAATAATAAATAATGAAGTATATTCAAAATAATAAAGAACAAGGAACAGATTGGTTTAAATTAGACTCTGATAAAGAAGGAATTAAGTTTGTTTTTTTTTTCCTTTTTTTTTTTTTCTTTTTTCTTTGTTCTAAATATCAATTGTGTTTTTTTTTTAGATGGTTTGGAAAGTGTTGGGTAATTCACAACTTTTTAAAATATGAATTCGATTTTGAATTTGAGGTTTAGTTTTATTTATTTTATTTCAAAATCAAATCAAACCCCAAAAAATTAATAGATTGGTGCAAGTTATCCAACCTCAAGTCCTGAAATCAAAATTCCATCTCTTGATGGTAAAACTGTAAAAATGTATAGGTAAGATAATCATCCTTATTTTTGTTTCAATTAATTAATTAACTTTGGAATAACAAAAATAATAAAGAGGAGGAGCTATTTGCCAAAGTGATCATTTCCATCCATTATGGGCAAAGAATACACCAAAATTTGGAATTGCACACGCTTTATCTCTTGGTGTAAATATTTTTTCTTATTTTACTTTTTACTTTTTACTTTTTACTTTTTTAAAAAATCTAAATTTGATATCTATGTCATTTTAGCTTGCTCCATGGTTAGCAGTTGAGATTCCTGATTTAATTTCTAAAAATTTAATTACTTCACAAGAACAAAATAAATCATAAGAATAAAAAGAAGTTGGTTTTTTTAAAAAAAAGAAAATTTTTGTAATAAAGTTTAAACATTTCTATAAATTTCAAATCATTAACATCATTTTTTTTTTTCTTCAAAAAAAATAACTTATTGCATTGCTTGTTGTTGTTGTTGCATAGCTTGTTGTCCTAACTCTGATAATTTAATTCCAACTTTTTGATGAGTTTCCAAGAATTTTAAAACACATCGATCTATACATACTCCTTCACCTAATAATAATAATTTTTCCAATTATCAAAAAAAAATGAATATAAAAAAAGAAAAGATATAATTGATATCAAATAAATTAGAAAATAAAATGAAAAATCAAACCTTTGTTTAAATCTCCTTCTGTATATTTTGGCACAATACATTTGGCATGGCAGTTTGAAACAATTCTTTTTTTTTTTTTGTATTAATTTTTTATTTTATTAAAATGAAAAATATTCTTCAACAATGAAATTAAAATGAAAAACTCAAATAAAACATTAGAAAGTAAATCATTTTAATGAAATAATTCGAAAAATAATTGAAACAATATAAAGAAACAATATAAAGCCAATAAAATCTCAATACCTATTGAAAATATCTGTCATGGCCTCCAATTCTCTCTCAGCAGCCATCAAAGCCATTGCAGAAGATTGTTGTTGTTGCATTGACATTCGATTCATTTTTTACTTGTAAATTTCCTATAAAAACTTCCTTTTTTTAAAAAAAATTGAATAATGTTGCTTGAAAGCAGATGATAGATGAGTTATAAGTGAAGAAGAGATGGTTCGAAACTCCTTGAGAAAAAAGCAACAAAAAAAAAATGGCGGTGAAAAAAATGGCGCAATTTTCATTTTTTTTTTTTTTTTTTTTTTTTTTTTTTTTTTTTTTTTTTTTTTTTTTTTTTTTTTTTTCATTTTCATTCGAGATTCTGTTGTTCATCAATCAATAACTTATAAGTTCAACATCAACACTCCCCTCTTCATATATTCAACATCAAAAGTTTTTCTTGTTTTTCTTCTTGATTTTTTTTTTCTTCAATATCTTGATCATCAAGAATCTTAACTTCGAAAAAAAAAATCAAGAAAAAAACTTCTTCTTGACTTTTTCAATTAATTTGAGATATGTTATTCACCAATCAATAAGTTCAACATTGCTCTCTTCATTCAATTTTAAATATTTTGACAATCACTCTGAAGTTTTTGATTGTTTCGATTTTTTTTGAAAAAATTTATTGCAATAGTTGTGAAAGTTCATCAATCATTTCAATCAGGAATATCAATCGCAAATTTAAAATTGCTTTTAGGAATTGAAATTTATTGAAATCAAACAATCAAGAAATTTTTGGTTTAAAATTTTTTAAAAAAAAGGAAATTGAAATAGATTGCTGTTGAGAATGGGAGAATGGTATTGTAAAACTTATAATCCTCTTTTATGTGGAAGTATTGATGGGACTGATACTATTCCTCATGATAATGCAATTAAGACTGCTCTTCAATCTCATTGTAAGTTTTTTTTTTTCAACAAATTTTTGATCTTTCAACAAATAACAATAAATTATTAGATGATCCTTTCAAAGATTCAAATCATAAAGGAGATCAAGATAAAACGCTTTTTGTAACAAGATTACATCCAAGAACAACTGAAAGTAAATTTTCGATTTGTTTGTTATAGATCACATAAAATAAATAAATAAATAAAGAGGATTTAACAAATGTATTTGAAAAATATGGACAACTTCAAAGTGTATTCCTTGTTCGAAATATTGGTTGAACTCTTTTTTCCTTTCTTTTCTTTCTTGGGATTTAACAATAATATTAAAAAATCCTAGTGACTGGTGAATCAATGAAATATGCTTTTATTGAATTTGTGAGAGAAAAAGATTGTCAATATGCGTATAAAGTAATAGAAAAAGTTCAAAAAAAAAAAGAAAGAAATTAACAAAAAAAACAAAAATAAATAGAAAAGTGATCATTCAATGATTGATGGACAAAAGATTTTGGTCGATTTTGAACGAGGTAGAGTAATGGAAGGATGGATTCCGAGAAGATTTGGTAAACCATTTATAAATTCGATTTGTTTCTTTTAGTAAACATTTCATCGAAAAAAAAGGTGGAGGATTTGGAGGAAAAAAGGAATCAGGACAATTAAGATTTGGTGGAAAGGATAGACCTTTTAAACAACCTTTGTATAACAATTTTTTTACTTAACTTTTTTTTTTAAAAAAAAATTCATTTTTTATTTTCTTATTTTTTATTTTTTTTTCTAGTGGATCTAAAATTAGAATAGAAAAGAACGTGATTCCAAAAGAACTACAATATGAGGATTGTTGGAGAAGAACCAAAGAAACAAATGAAAAAAAAGAATTTAGTCTTGAAGATGAAATGGATCAAAAAGATAAAAAGAAGGAAAAGAAAAAAGATAAACATGAGGATCGAGACAAAAAAAGAGATAGAGATAGAGATAGAGATGAGGAAAGAGAAAGAGATAGAGAAAGGAAAAGGAAAAGAGATCGAAGTAGGGATAGAGAAAATCATAGAGAGAGAGATAGAAGCAGAGATAAAGATAAAAATAGGAGAAGGTAAAGAAGTAATCAAGCTATAGCCATGAAAGATCTTGCAATTGATCATTCACAATTTGCAAAGAGATGGAATCCAGCACAAAATTAGATTTTGATCCATTAATTGATCACCATAAAGTAAATTAAGTTCAAGTCTGGATATATCTGTGATTGCAAAAATCAATAATTTCATAAAGTTATAAAGTTCAAAAAATCAAAAATTATTGGGAAAAAAAAAAAAAATTTATGAAACTTGGAGTTGGACAATAAAGACAAGATTCAAGGATCTTCACTTTTTTTCTTCTTCTTCTTTCTTCTATTTTTATTATTCTTTATCTTTTCCTTTCAATCATTTTCAAAGTTTTCAAAAGTAAATGTTCAAAAAGCAAGAAAAAAAACTCTGGGAAGCTTGTCGAGATGGAAAAGTTCAAAAAGTTATCAAATTACTTCAAGACTCACAACTTAATACAAATTATCAAAATGGTTCTGATATTTTAACGACACCTTTTTATATTGCTTGTGGAAATGGACACATTGATATTGTGAGATTATTATTAAATGATAATCGAATTGATATCAATAAAGCAAGGAATAATGGTTGGATACCTTTTCATATTGCTTGTCAACAAGGACGGACTGAAATAGTGAAAATATTATTAAATGATCAAAGAGTTGATATTAATCAAGTAGATAATTATGGATGGACACCTTTTCATATTGCTTGTTATAATGGACAGATTGAAATTATAAAATTATTATTAAATGATAAAAGAGTTGATTTCAATAAAGCAAGCAAGAGTGGATATACAGCTTTTTTGATGGCTTGCTCTTTGGGACAAAGAGAAGTAGTGAAATGTTTGTTGGAGAGTGGAGAAGTAGATATCAATAAAATAGATAGTAATGGGAAAACTGGTCTTGTTTGGGCAAAAGAAAAAAGAAACACAGATATTATTAAATTAATTAAAGAAAGAGAAAGAAAGTTGGAAGAAGAGAAGCTTTGAGTTCAGCAACAGAATTTATAGATTGAAAAGCAACAGCAAAAGCATTATTAGAGCTCGAAAATGATGTTAGATTAACAATCAAACTGCAACAAAATGATGAACTTTTTGTTTTGAATGATATAGAAGATTTAGAAGAAGGAATGACAATTAAAGTTTCAACTCTATCAATTACAACCAGAATCAAACTTTCTTCATTATCAAATTTAACAGTAACTGATTCAAACAAATGTAAATAATGAATGTTGGTGAAATACAAAACCAAATGAAAAAACAAAATACATAGGGACAAAATATATTCGATATTTACTTCGAAGATAATAAACAAAATGTTGTTGATAACGGAAATGAATGAATATTTCAAGAAAAGAAAATATAAATAAAATAAAATTTGGAATTTTTCTTTCTTTCTATTAATTACAATTATATACATTTTGAGTGAACATTTTTCGATTCTTTTTGTTTCTTATGGTGTAGAAAAATAATGATCTAGTAATCCAAAAGATTCTGTTCCATAAATCTCTGTTCCTAAGAGTTGTATTTGTTCAAGGGATCGATAGATTTGGTTGATTGAAGTTGCATAAGCAAAGAAATAAAGTGAATGTCCTCTATCTGGTTCAAATGTCCCAGAATCTGCTTCAGCCCATAATTGAAGACGAATTCCTTTTTCATAAACATTTAAATGTTTAAATAATTTGACTCTGGCTTCTGATATGACTGGGAGAAAATAAGGAAGGGGAGCTTTTGTTTGGAATGATGAACGAAGAAGATGAATTGTGAGTAAAACTGTGGTCATTAATTGTTTTCGATCATTTGCTACAACTTCATTGAGAATATATTCAAATCTACCAAATCCTCGTTCATCTATTCCTCTAGTTATAACCATACTATCTAAAATTTTTTGCATCTCTTCTTGCATTTTGGAAATTGCACTTATTGAGAAATAACTTTGAGGAAGCTCAATTTTTGAATATTGAATTAGAGGAGGAATTTGAAGGAGGTGTGCTTGAGTGTGACTAGCTTGGGAACGATGCTTCGTCAAAGGAATGTGTCTATAAATTGGGAGAATCATGAGATACATTTCTCCAAAGTGATGTAGAATTTTATCATAAATCTTCTGAATTGTATCACTAGCTGTTTGAGGCCACATTGTATAACTTAGAATCAAAGTCGCGAGACCTGCAAGTAGAACAATGATACCTCTACTATAAGCAACAACGAGCAATGTTTGTCTCGCACTATCGACATCACAAGGTCCATCCTCAGAATGAACAACAAGATATGTCACATGACAAACTTTAACAAATGAGAATAGGGTAATAATGGCAGGGTCATAATGCTTTGGGTTACACATCAAATGATAAAGTGGCCATGCAATTATAGGGGCTCCAACTAAAACTGTTGCCAGACTACAAGGTTGAATTGCAATAATTGCCATACCTAATAATACTCCCAAAATGGTTCCAAAAGCTCTGTGAAACAATTTACGGTTTTGGAGTCCAAGAGAAGGAGCAAAAATAAGGACAATAATAATTAATGTTGAATCCATTCCCCATAATAAATAGTAGGGTCTAGTTGTTGGAAAATAACGAAGCATTGAAAAAAGTAGAGCTGCCAATGCAATTTTTATTCCAAATTTACTGGCTGGCGAAGTAAGAAGTCCACCCAATTCCCAGAGTCGATCTATAAAAGTTTTCTTTTTCTTTGGGCCAGAGTAACGAGGTGGATTGATTGCAGATAAGTCTGAGTGCTCAAGATCTTGATGATGAGGACGGCAGTTCTTAAAGAAAGGAAATTGAAAATGCCAACGAGGATGAATATGATGAATCAGTTCAACAATATCTCCAAGTGTGTCTGCATAAAGTTCAAATTGACACAAAGGAAGAGTTACTTTTCCAATGTCATCCCAAGGAATATCTGAATTTGGATCAAGTGCTTGTAAAAAATTGGTTAGTTTGGTCGCTAAGTTTGCCATGTGGGCTTTGATTGGTGAATCTCTCATTTCTTGGTTTTCTTCCTCATTGTTATGACTATTATTTTGTGAATTTAGAGAAGATGAGTTCTTTAAAGGAGTTTTCCCAGATATTATATTTGAAAATTCCAGAATTTGTTCAGTCAATCCAGAAACGAGGGTTCCTAAATCTGATTTTCCTTTTATTTCATTTGGGATGATAATAGAATGGAGGTGAGGATGTTGTTGAAGGATATCAAGGTAATCTCTTGATGTAGATTCTATACCAGAAAGCAAAAAAGAAGCATGTTGAAGTAATTCCACTAAAGGTTTGAAATCACTTTGATAATAACGAACAACCATCATCTCTTTTTCAGCATCTACTAAAAGAGGAGAAAGTGAAGATGCCACTTTTCTAAGCTTTTCCAATGATGCATTCATCTTAGAAATATTTTCTTGAGAATTATCAAGATGTGCTGAAAGTAGACCTTCAGAAACAAGTTTTGAAGCCTCTTTCATTGCCTCTGAAACATCATTAATTCTATTATAAAGTTGCTTTGCTGCAGTTCTTGGGAAAATAAGTAAACAAGAAAAAAAGGTTATTGCAATTCCAATTGACCATTCGAGGACGGACCATCCAATAAGTGGTGTTACTGTTTCAAATTGAACAACAGATAATACATTTGCACTACATGCTAAGCCAAATAAATAATATTCAGGTTTTGCAAAACGAAAAGCAGAAATCACATAAAGACATAGAAATAATAAAATCAGAATAACAGCAGGAATTCCTTGGGATATCAATAAGACCAATACTATTAATAAACCTGAGACTAAAATTCCGATAAAAAACTGGAAACATGCACGAAAAGCTGTTCCAATAGTCATCTTTGATTGAACAAGAATAGTTGTGTATAGAATAGGAAGAATTGATGGAAAAGTGTTTCTAAGCGGATCAATCTGAATTATTGATTTATTTATGAAAAAAAAAATAAAAGAAAAGAAGAAAAAGAAGAAAATAAGAAAATAAGAAAATGAGGAAAAAAAGAAAAAAAGAAGAAAATAAAAGATGAATATTGATAAGTACCACAAGAAAAAGAAGATGAATTTTACAAGAAAAAGTGTTGCAACTTCAAAAGCAAAAGTCATTCTGAAATCTTCTAGAAATTGTTGACTTCGAAGGTAATTGTTGAAATCTTTCCATAGTGAACTAAACTTTTCCTAATTTTTGAGGAAGAAAGAAAAAATTAATTGGTTTGATAAAAAAGTAGAGAAAAAGTAATTTTACTTCGAGATAAAATAAAATGAGAGGGATTTGATTTTAAACTCAACACTCAAAAATAAAAAAAATAAAATCATAAAACTAACAGAGATCTCCTTCCTTGATATCCTTGGCCAAAAAATTTTTGTCATTAGTCCTTATCTCTTTTCTTATAGAAGTAAAGTAACTCTAATGTTTAACAACTTTTCTTTGCATAAAATATTTTTTTCCAGTCAAACTTTAGTTCTTGAAAGAAAGAAATAGAAATTGTTGCGCACTATAATTTTGAATTCTTTAAATATTAAGCTGATTCTAAACCTTGAATTTGTTTTTGAAGTTGTTGAATTGGTTGAAGTTGTATTAATTTGAAGTAGAAATTAGAAGCAAAAGTCGTTGAGAAAATGTTTCTGCAGCGAAAAGTTGAGCAAATCCTAATGATTTTTGAATGATAAAATAACTAATATTATCAATTTTAAAAAAGAGAATCAATAAAGAAAGTTACTTCTGAATTATATATGTGTTCTTGAATCAAACCTAATTGTCCTAATTAACATTTGGAAGAATCACTTCAGAATCTTAAACTATTTTGAAGAAGTTAGTGTTGAATTGGGTTGAAGTTGAGAGAGCAGCAAGACATTGTCCTTTTTGAACCAAGTGATTATGATTTTTGTTTCAATTGTAATGCCATTAACATTAATGTGCTAAAGTATTGAAAACGATGTTATAAAGATGTTGTAAGTTTTGTTTGATAGAAGCATCATCTTTGAGATCGTGCGACTTTCAACCTCTCTAATAATTATTTTGTTAAAAGCTAAAATTCATTGTAAACTTAGCAAAGCGATTGAACAATTGAAATGAATGATTCATTATCAGATTGATTCAGATCTTAAGATTGATTCTTTTCACTTCAATCCATTGAGAAGTATTTATATTTTATGAAATAGACTTATTCCAATCATACATTCTTTCACTTTCTAATACAATCACAAAATAAAAAGGACAACAAATTGCATACTTTGAAGTTGAAAATTATTGGAACAGTATTCAAGAAAGAACTTAAGTATTCAAGAAATAGATATCTATCGACTATATTGCCTCAAGTAAGTTAGGAATGGAACAAGAAACTGAATGGGATGAAATACAAAGAAAGTTTGGAAACCTTCCTCCTAAAGAGCTTGTCATTGAAGAAGAGTCACTCATTGAAGCAATTGAGGAAACTGCTGAAACATTCACTGGAGAAAGAAAATATGAAGGATTAGACCTTGATGAGTTGGATAGTTTAGATGTTGAAGAAGATGAAGAGAGATTACTTCAACAAATAAGGTTTTTGTTTTATCATTCAAAGTTCATGTTCGCATTAATTTAATTTACAATTCAATTTACTCTTAAAGACGACAAAGACTTGAAGAACTTCAACAGAGACTTAATAAAGAGATTTATGGAACTTTAATTGAGGTTCATAGGAGAGATGATTTCTCAAATGAAGTAACAAATGTAACAGATACACCCATTTGTGTTTTCTTATATCAGCCAAGGTATTGATATATATCCTTTTCTCTCTTTCTTTTTCTTTGAAATTATTGAATTTTATGGAAATAGAGTTATGGAATGTGAAATTATGGAAAGTGCACTCAAAATTTTAGCAAATAAATTTAAAAAGATGAAATTTGTTAAAATCTTATCAACTACATGTATCCCTAACTATCCAGTAAAAAAATTTTTTTATCTGAAATCAAAAACAACAATAATTTTTACCATTTTTTAAAAGAATTCATTAGTCCCAACTCTTTTAATTTATCAAGAAGGAAAAGTTATCCATAAATTTGTTGGATTAGATGTATTTGGTGGAAAGAGATTGACTCCAGATGGTAAAAAAAGATTCCCTTATTCTTTCATAAACCTCTTAATCAATTCAAATACTTGATCACAAAATTTAATTTAGATATTGAATGGGAACTTGCAGAACTTGGCGTTATTAAAACAACTCTTGATGAAAGTCCACATACAACAATTCAAAATAGAGTATTTCTAAATATCCAAAGGAAATGAAACTCTTCTAATAGATTGAAACTTGTAACTATACAACTTGTAAATTGGGACAAATTCAAATTTCAAAAAATGGTTCTCTCAAATAAATCAAATCAACTTAATTTTGGACTTTCCTTTAAAATTAGATTATCTCCCAATAATTTCAGGTTGAAGCAATTTGTTTTCAATGAAATCGTTTCAACTTCTTTGATGTCTTCCAATTTACAGTCCAAATCGAACAATATAATATCGGAATCCAAAAAATTCATTCTTGTTCACTTGATTGAAGTAACATTTTATGAACTCATTCCTTTGATGATTCGAATGATTGAGAAGGTTTGAGTGTTTTGGTTTGGTTCGAAAGAGAAAAGTTTGACTTTTTTTTTTCTAAAATGATTGCGCCACAAAGCAATTAAAGGAACCATCTCGAAGACTCGCTTGGATTGAAAGCCAAACCCTTTCCAAAGTCCAAAAGTAATTCATTCATTCAATTTATAAATTTAAATTTTTTATATTTCATATTTTCCTCTCTTTAATTTCATTTTTTTTTCTTTCTAATAAATAGGGTCAATCAATCACAAAAACTCAAATATTAAAACACCAAATAGACGAAGATAGAATGGAGAACTTAACTTTAGGACTTCGTTTAATTGAATATGGTCAACCATCTACCACTCTAGCAAATGAAGAAATGGTTGATCTTGAACTCTTGTCTCAACAAACTGAACAAATGACTTTGGAATCAATGTTGGAGAGTGAGTCAATATTTAAGAAATGGTTTAATCAGGAAAAGTTCTTTGATATACGTTTTGTTTTCGAAGATGGAAGTTAGTTTCATTTCATTTCAATTCAATTATTTTTTGATTGACTTTTTTCTTTCTTTTATAAAGGAATTGTTTATGGACACAAGATATTACTCTCACGTTCTAATGTAATGAGAAATATTCTATTAACAAATGAAACTATTCATACATGGACAATTCCAAGAGATGTCTCAGTTGGAAAATTTCTTCAATTTATTTCACATTTTTATCAAAATATGGAATCAATTAATATTAAAACACTCAAACTTTCTAAAGTTGAAAAGCAAGCTATTTTTGAATTATTTGGAGAACCAAATGAACGTGAAGTTTTGGAAATTGAATCATTTCGAACCCATTTTCAAAGATTTTTTGGAGAGAAACAGTTTAGTGATGCAAAATATTTAAAAGAAGATGGTTCAGAATTTTCACTTCATCGTCTCTTATTATCTGCAAGAGGAGAATATTTTTCAACTATTTTTGAGATTGGATTAGAAGAAACTCAAACAGGAATTTTAAAATTCTCTGAATTCTCTTTGAATACTCTTGATTTAGTCCTCAAATTTATCTATTATTTCGATGAGAAAGATTGGTTTGACTTGGAGAACATCTTTGAACTCTTATATGCTTCCGATTTCTTATTTTTAACCGAGATGACAGAAAAATGTATGAAAGAACTTCAAAACCATTTCACAAACAATCCAAATGATTTTGAAACTATTCTCTCAATCCTTCAAGCTTCTCATGATCTAAATAATGAAAAACTTAAAGAAACTTGTATTGCATATGCACTTGAAACCTTTGAACAATTTGAGAATCAGGATAATTTTAGTAATATTTCTTTGGATCTTCGAAATGAACTTTCTGCTTTGAAGAATTTACAATCAAACCCACTTGGAAAACCCAAATCTTTATATAGAGCAAAAGAAATCATGGCAATATTGAAAGAATCTCTTAAAGATCAAGAAAGAAACTTGGATCTAATGAAGCATCAATTTCAATGGAATCAATCTAATTATACACTTCGTTCTGGAATGGAAAATGATGAAACTTGGACTTCAGAAGAAAATAAAAAAGGTAGAAAAAGATTCTTGGATCATTGGGAAAACTTAATCCAAACTCAAGAAGTAAAGATTGATGCCCTAAGTCAATATATTCACAAACATGAAAAACTTTTTGAAAGTCTTTATGAACCCAAAACTTCTCATTTTCCAAGGAAATAAGTTATTAAACTTTGTTTAAAAAATTTTTTTCTTCTTGCTTGAAGAAATTGTATCTTCTTTTGTTGTGTTGTGTTGTTTTGTTTTGTAAATAAAAATCAATCAAGTAAATTGTTTTCTTTTTTTTTTTCAATCAAGAAAATATTTGAACAATCAATCAAGCAATCTCAAAATAAGAAAATATTTGAATAATTAATTAATTGTAATGGTCACTAATAAAAAAAAATAGTAATTCATGGTCACTAAATTTTACAACAGGAAAAAATAAGGTCTCATAAAATCAAAATTCGAGTTTTATGATGGATCAAGAAGGATGATGTTAGAAAGAGGACTTCTTGTCTACAAGTTTTGAAAGGTTTGAAAAGAACAAAGGGAGAGAGAAAAGAGTCAGAAAAATTCATGAATGGAGAAACAACTTTGGAAGGCCTGTGAAGAGGGAAAAGTTGAAGATGTTATAAAATTACTTAAAGATTCGCAGATTAACGCTAATTGGCAAGGTTTTCTTGGTTGGACACCTTTTTATCTTGCTTGTGAAAAAGGACATAGTGAAATTGTTAAATTATTATTAAATGATAATAGAGTTGATATTAATAAAGCAAACAATGATGGTTGGACACCTTTTTTGCTTGCTTGTTGGAATGGACATATTGAAATTGTGAAAATACTATTAAACGATAATAGAGTTGATATTAATAAAGCAAATAAGAATGGTGAACCACCTTTTCATATAGCTTGTCGGAATGGACATATTGAGATTGTGAAAATACTATCAAACGATCAAAGGGATGATGTAAATAAAGTGGATAAAAATGGATCGACACCTCTTTATGTTGCTTGTTTTGAAGGACACATTGATATTGTGAAAATATTATTAAATGATAGCAGAGTTGATATCAATAAAGCAGCAAGTGATTGGAGGAATCATGAAGTAACACCTTTTTATGTTGCTTGTAGAGATGGACATATTGATATTGTGAAATTATTATTGAATGATAAAAGAGTTGATATCAATAAACCAAATAATGATGGTTGGACACCTTTTTTGCTTGCTTGTTGTAATAGACATATTGAAATGGTAAAATTATTATTAAATGATAAAAGAGTTGATTTCAATAAATCAAATAAATATAATGAAACTCCTTTTTATGTTGCGTGTAAATATGGACATCTTGAAATTGTGAAGTTATTATTAAATGATGAAAGGGTTGTTGACATCAAAAAAGCAAGGAATAGTGGCGAAACACCTTTTTTGATTGCTTGTGAAAAAGGTTATATTGAAATTGTGAAGTTATTATTAAATGATCAAAGAGTTGAGATCAATGAAGCAAATAGTGATGGAGTAACACCTTTTTTTATTACTTGTTCAAAAGGCCATATTGATATTGTGAAATTATTATTAAATGATCAAAGAGTTGATATCAATAAAGTAGATAATAATGATCATACACCATTTTATTATGCTTGTGAAAATGGACTTATTGAAATAATGAAGTTGTTATTAAATGATAAAAGAGTTGATATCAATAAAGCATCAAATAATGGAGAAACACCTTTTTATAGTGTTTGTTTTTCTGAAAACACTGAAATTGTGAAATTATTGTTAAATGATAAGAGAGTTGATATCAATAAAGCAAATAATAATGGGGAAACACCTTTTTATATTGCTTGTAGAGAAGATCATGTTGAGATTATGAAATTATTATTAAGCAATCAAAGAGTTGATATCAATAAAGCAAATAGTAATGGAGAAACACCTTTTTATATTTCTTGTGAAAAAGGACATATTGAAATAGTGAAATTATTATTAAATGATGAAGGAGTTGATATGAATAAAGCAGAAAATAATGGTTGGACGCCTTTATATGTTGCTTGTAGATGGGGATATACTGAAATTGTGAAATTATTATTAAATGATAATAGAATTGATATCAATAAAGCAAATAATAATGGCGTAACATCTTTATATACTGCATGTGAAAAAGGAAAGATTGATATTGTGAAATTATTATTAAATGATAAAAGAGTTGACATCAATAAAGCAAATTATTATGGGGTAACACCTTTTTATCTTGTTTGTAAAAATGGACATATTGAGGTTGTGGAGTTATTATTAAATGAAAAACAAATTTCATTAAGGAAGAAGACAAACAAAGAAAAAACAGCAATTGATATTGCAAAAGAAGCAAACCACTCAAACATTGTGAAACTAATTAACGAATTTGATACAGGTTATTTAAGAAACGAAGAAGAATATTGACCATTCATAATAAATAAAAATGAAATAGAACAAAGATATCGAGAATATTTAGAAATATTTCAAAGTACTCCTTTCTTTTGTATTGAAAATGAAACAATCAACGAACAAGATTTTCAGATTTTAAACGAATATTTGAAGAAGAATAAGAGCATCAAAGAAATAAGGTTTTTTTTTTTGATTGATTTTTTGCTCACTATATGGCAATAAAAAAATCATTTTAGATTAACAAATTGTGATTTAACACCTTCAAATACTCTTGAAATCTTGAAAACTTTAATTTGGAAATATAAAAATTTGCAATTGAGCAATCTTCAAAACATTGAGTAATTTTTTTAAAAAAAGCTTAGATTGAACATATCTCATAAAGTAATATATTACACTATGTAATATAATAATAAAAAATATTCAATAGAATTGATGATATTAAATTGGAATCAACAGAAGGATTAAAAATAATTCCCATTGAAATTCGAAATCAAGGAACAAAATCAATTGTTCAATACATTTTAGATTTATGTCAATATTCTGGCTCAAAACCACTTTATCGAACAAAATTAATGGTTATTGGTTATGAAAATGTTGGTAAAACTACAATTTTAGATTGTTTATTTCCAGTTATAGATCTCGGTGAAACAAAAGGATTATTGATGAAAACTGAATATTTAATTGAATTACAAGGAAAATATTTAAGAAAATATAAACCAAAGGAAGTCAATAAAGTTTATAGAGAAGCTATTCTTGAGAATAAACAATGGGATGTTCAAGAAATAAAAGAAACAGGATTAGAATTAATTCTATTGAATGATAAATCACAAAATAAAATTGAAATTTATTTCAAAGATAAAGAAACAAGAGATAAATGGATTGAAAGGTTAAAAAGAATTACTTTAAATTCTGCAACTCATGGAATCGAAGTGAATACTCATATTTGGAATTCTTCAACACTCAATCAATATCAAAACAAAAATTTGGAAGCAAAACTCAATGGAAACGAAAAGGAAAATAAAAATAAAAATGAAGAAAAAAAAGATAAAGATGAAGTAGAATATTCAACTTGGGATTTTGCAGGACAAAATGATTATTATAATACACATCATTATTTTTTATCAAATCGATCAATATTTTTAGTATTATATAGAATGGATCAAGGAATTAAAGGATTGGAAAGTTTAGATTTTTGGTTAAAATCACTTTCATCTCATTTAAATCAAAATTATTGTGACGGAAATGGAAAACCATTTTATTCAATTATTATTATTGGTACTTTTTTGGATTCAATTATTGATAATCAAAGTGTAGATAAAAATTTGAGACAAATCAAAGTTATGGAAATATATAATGGAAATGGATTGAAATCCCCACCATTTTATTTTGAAGTGAGTTGTTCAACATTGGAAAATATTGATGAATTAAGAGAAATTATATTTAATATTTCATTAAGTCATTCTTATATGGGTGAAAAAATTCCAATTGGATATTTAACAATTGAAAAATCAATTTATGAATTAAGGAAATTGAAACAAGATCATCCAATTATTGAAATTCAAGATTTATTTGATTATGTTCAATCGCAATATCAATCTTCATTTGATATTGATATTGAATTTGTAAAAAGAGCATTAAGATTATTACATGAATGGGGAATTTGCATTTATTTTGATAAACCAATTGAATTATCAAATATTGTTGTTTTGGATCCACAACATTTCACAAAGAACATTTTAGGAGATTTATTTAAAGCTGATGAGTCAATCAGACAATTAAGATTAAATGGAATTATTGATTATTCTCAATTAAATAAGATTTGGAATGGACCAACCAATTTAATTGATACTTATTTATCTTTATTGCAAAAATTTGAAGTTTGTTTTCTTTTGAAAGACCAAAACGAGAATGAAAATGAGAATGAAAATGAAAATGAAAATGAAAAGAAACTTATAATTCCAAATTTACTTTCAGAAGATAAAACAAAAACAATTGAAGATAAATTGCAAAGAAAATGGCCAACAACAATTCCAAGAGGAGAAATTGAAATTGAAAGGATATTTTCATTTAATCAAGTTCCAAGTGAAATGGTTTCAAGATTATTGGTTAGATTTCATGATAGAATTGTTGATAATATAATTTGGAGAAGAGGTGTATTATTAAAACATTTTGGTAATAAAAATGAGAATGAGAATGTTTTATGTTTATTGGAAGTCAAAATGGAAGAGAATTTATTTGAAATTAGAATTAGAGGAAAAGAAAGGAAAGAATGTTTAGAAATGATGAAATATATTTATGAAGAAGTGAAAATTGTAAGTGGAAATTATAAAGGAGTTAAATGGAAAGAATGTGTTAGATCTCCTCATTTTTCAAAAGGATTGACTGATTTGGATGATATTCATCAAGATTGTAAATTGGAATTAAAAGATAGAAAATTAATATGCCCAATTACTCATTTTCCAATTCATGGTGAAGATTTATTATTTAAAACTGGTTTACTTGATTCTTTAAGTTATCAAAATATTATTGGTTAAATTCTTTTTATTTCATTTCTTTCTTTGGTTTCATTTTTTTCGATTTTATACAACCCAAACAACGCAAATAACCCAAAAATTAATTAGGAAATAATTATTGGAATTACAGTTATGAAAATCAAAATCAAAATCAAGAGAGTCAAAAAAGTGAAACAGAAACAATTTTTGAAAATTCACAAAAATTAAATGAAAAAGAATATGAAAAAGTTGAGTATTTACTCAAATTATTTGGATTTAATATGTCAAAAATTGATAAAGTTATTGGAATTGAAAATAAGGAATGGAAAAAATCATTTGAAGTTCGTGGTAAACAAATCTATGGTCAACAAAAAGATACTCCAAGTCTATTTAAAAGAGAAGATTGGATTGAACAATCAGAACCAGAATTAAGGAAATCATTTATTCAATATTTGGGTGACTATATTTCAAAATTTAGAAAAGTTGGATGGAATCATGGAAATCACGTAATTATTTCTTTCACCCAAAATTTTCTTTTTCTTTTTTTTCTTTTAATTAATTAAAACTTGTAGCCATTTGTGATTCCAATGATTCAAGGAACAACTGAAGATGCTGCTTGGAGAATTTGTATCTTTTGTTTTGTTCATTCAAACCCAAAATTTAATTTGACTAAAATCTCAAACAGGTGATAATGGATTTGGAACTGTTTGTAAAGTTGATGCTGGTTATTATTCACAAGGTTTTTCTTTTTTTCTTTTTGTTTTTTTTTTTTGATCTGAAATTAACTCTTTTCAAAATAATAAAGGAGTTTATGTAACATCCAAAGTGGAATATGCAGCAAAATATTGCCAAGAGAGTCGCAAAGTATTTGTAATTGGATTTGTGATGGTTGGGAATCCATTTCCAGTGATTGAACATCCATTTCAAGCTCAAAAAAATTATCTTGGTAAACCAATAAATCCTGGTTATCAATCTCATTTCACTCTTGGTATTCTCCCTTTTTTTTTTTTTTTTTTTTTTTTTTTTCCCCTTTTTCTTTTTTTTTTTTTTTTTTTTTTCTTCTCCCACTTTTCCTTCTTCTTTTTTTGAAAAAATAATTAATCAATCAATTAATCAATTAGTTGATGGCCGAAATATTAATTCAGCTTTTCCAATAACCAAAGGTGAGAAAATGGATGAAGATTGGATAGCTAATGAATTAGTTGTTCATGATCCGCAGATCTATCCATCATATCTTGTGTATTATAAATAATTATTAGTAAAACAACAAAATTCTTGATTTTTTAAAAAACAAGTCAGCTTTTTTTTATTCAAGATTTTATTTATACATTGGAAATCAATCAAGAACGTTTCACGAATTTAAAATTCTGTCCATCTATTTAGAAAGAACTATGAATGAAAATCATTTCCTTGAAGACAAGCTTTCACAATTCCACTTCGAATGACAAAATCACCAAATCTTTCTCCATCAAGTTTTTCTTTAGCATACTTTGGAATGATCCAATTGAGTTCGTGTAAAATTTGTTCTTCATTAACTGATTCTTTGAAAATTTTATTAAGTCTTTCTCCTGAAAACCCAGCACCTAAATACATATTATAAACACCTGGAGCTTTTCCAACAAAACCTGTTATGAATTATTAAAATAAGGAAGAAAATAAATAAATAAATAAATAAATAAAAGTAAAGAAACCAATTTCAGAAACATAAGGTCTTGCACAACCATTTGGACAACCAGTCATTCTAACTGTAATAGGTTCATGAATAAGTCCTGACTTTTCTAATATTAAATCAATTTTATCAATTAAATCTGGGAGGTATCTTTCACTTTCAGCAAATGCTAAACCACAAGTTGGAAGTGCAACACATGCCATTGAATTTAATCGTAATCCACTATGTACTTCATTAGAAATTTTGTATTTGATCAATAAGGATTGAATTAATTCTTTATCCTTCTCATTTACATTTCCAATAATCAAATGTTGATTTGGGGTGAGTCTAAAATCTCCTTTATGAACTTTTGCAATTTCTCTAATTGCTGTTCTAAGAGGATAATCTGGTGAATCTCTAACTCTTCCATTTTGAACAAACATACAATAATGCCATGAATTATTTAATCCTTTTGTCCATCCATATCGATCTGAATTATCAGTAAATTTATATGGTCTAGCTGGTTGAAGTTTATAACCTAATCTCTCTTCCACTTGAGTTCTATACCAATCAATACCATTATCTTCTACAGTATATTTCAATCTAGCATGTCTTCTATTAGATCTATCACCATAATCTCTTTGAACAAGCATTACTTTCTCTCCGACTTCAACACCTTGTTCAACTGTACAAAATCCCATCACATCTGCTAATCTTGGAAATGTTTTTTTGTTATTATGAGTCATTCCCATTCCACCTCCAACTGTAACATTGAAACCAACTAATTTATCATTTTCTGTAATTGCAATAAATCCTAAACAGTGAGCAAGAACATCTACATCATTATTTGGTGGAATAGCAACAGCAATTTTAAATTTTCTAGGAAGATAAACTTTTCCATATAATGGTTCCTCATCAACCTTAACAGGTCTTTCTACAGTTACATTTCCAGCAACTAATTTATCATCAAGCCAAATTTCATGATAAGCACCAGTTCTTGGGAGTAAATGATCATTTAATCTTTGAGTAAAATCTTGAACTTCTTGATGAACTTCTGATTGGAAAGGATTTGGATTACACATGACATTTCTATTTACATCTCCACATGCAGCAATTGTATTCATTAAAGCTTTATTAATTTCTCTCATTGTTGGTTTTAAATTCTTTTTAATGATTCCATGTAATTGAAATGCTTGTCTTGTTGTTAATTTAATATTTCCATTTGAATATTTATCACTAATCTCATCAATTGCAAGCCATTGATCTGGTGTTGAGATTCCTCCTGGTACTCTAACTCTAATCATAAATGAATAAGCTTTTTCTTTTCCTTGTTTTCTTCTCTCTTCCCTTAAATCTCTATCATCTTGTTGATACATTCCATGAAATTTAACTAAAGCTGTATCACTCTCAGCAATTGCACCAGTCGTTTCATCAGCTAATCCTTGAGCGATTGTTCCTCTTAAAAAATTACTTTCTAATTTAATTTGTTCAACACTTTTAGGTTTTGGTGCACTTCCTTCTCCTTCACCAAATTCAATTCCAAGTACTTTCCAAAATTCTGTTTCCCAAGGTTGAAAACCTAATTTTATTTATTTATTTTTAAATTAAATGAATAAAAAAAAAATGAAAAAGAAAATAAAAGAAAAATAATATCATATAAAAATAAAATAAAATAAAATAAAATGAAATAAAAACCATACCAGTTTCAAATCCATCTTCATTTTGATCATCTCCAATTCCAATAGGAAGTAATCTTTGAGCACCTAACATTGTTAATTTTGAATCAAGATCATTTCCAGGTTTACAAAAGTAAATTGCATCTTCAGGTAAAGGCCAATAATGACTATCTCCAAGAGAAAAGATGGCAATATTAGTATTTGATAAATTTAAATCTGTAGAATTTGATAATGTTTTCCAAAATTCACGAGCATTAGTTGGAAACTCTCCCTGTCCAGCTGTTGAGACAATAAAACAAACAGTTGGTTCAGAAGACAACTCTTCAACAGGATATTCATCCATTGCAAGACATCTTGTATCTAATCTTGTTTTTGCTTTTGATTCTAATCTTCTTGCTAATCCTTCACCATTTCCTCCATCTGATCCATATAAAATTAATAATGGCTTAGCATTTTTTAATCCTAAAAAGAGTTTGTTAAATGATTCTGTTGCTTTTTCACGAAGTTGTTGATGTTTTTCAACTAAAGTTTTTTCATTTGAACCAGATAGAGCATCTGAAAATGTTGGATTCTCTTTCATAATAGAACTTAATTGATTTTCCTTTTTTAAGAATTCTTCAACATCCTTTTGAATTTTTTGAGAATCCAAGAAAAATGGAGTACTTGATTCATCTTCAAGGGAAGGATTCCATCTATATAATGGCCAATAACCAGTATCAACAGCAAGTTTTGATTCTTTTAAGACACTTAATGCATAAGTTGAAGAGGTTGGGAATTTAATATCTGTATCTGGTTCTGGTTTTGGAAGGTAAGCTAAAATAATAGAAGGACCAGGGTAATCATTAGCTTCAGTAAAAGCACGAAGGGCTTGAGAATATGAAGAATAAATAGCAATTGAAGCAACATAAGCACCACCATAATTCATTGCATAGAGACCAATATCCTTTTTTCTTTGTGATGATTTATCTCCTTTCCCAACAGTCTTTGAATAAGGTTCTGTATCAATAATAAGTAAATTAACTTTTTCTTCAGATGTAAGAATATGATGAATTCCACTTGTGTTCATATCATAAGCCCAATCATCTCCTCCAACAATCCAATGTGAGGTTAATTTTAAGAGTTCCTTTTTTAAATATAATTCTTGAAGTAATGGATGTTTACTGGTTTCTTTTGGAAGTAAAGGAATAATTTTTGAACTACATTCATTTGAGATCTTGGAATTATCTTTATTTTGAATCCATCTTGTTAGTAAAGATTTTAATTCCTCACTAATTCCGATTGAATCAACTTGATTTAAAATTGACTTGATATTTTCTGCAAGAATTTCTCTTTTTTGATTAATAGCTAAATACATTCCAAAACCAAATTCAGCTCCAACTTCATCTAGTCTTGAAGGATTTTGAAGAATGGTCTTTGCTTCTTGTTCAGAAGTACCTTTTCCCCATATAGTTGAATAACCAGTTGCATTTGAGATAGTGACATTATCAGCAAAAACTTGGTGTAACATCTTTAAATAAGGTGTTTCAGAAATATCTCCAACAACATCCTTTTCATTTTGATTTTGATTTTGATTTTCATTGGTATCTTGATTAAGAACTTTTTCAATCTCATTTTTTGATTCAATAATAAAATTTGATTTTGGTGAAGATGATGAAAGATTATCAAAAATAGATTTGATACTTTCTTTACTAACATTAATTCCACCTTTTCCATATTGTCCTCCAATGATAATAGGATTTTGATGATGAGTGGTTGATTGTTTAGAATTAAAACTTGCAACAATATCCATAAAAAGTGGTCCCCATGAGTTTAATCCTGAATAAGATGCACCTGTTAATTCTAAAACAGCAATTTTTTGAACAGATTTTGGAGTTACCTTGAGTAAAAGTTCTTCTGACCATGGTCTAAAGATTTTAATAATTAATAATCCAACTGATTGTCCAGATTCAACTAATTCTCTAACACTTTCTTCTATTTTCTCAGACCCTGATGCCATTGTAATGATAATTGATTCAGCAGTTTCAGAACCAATGTATTCAAAAGCACTATTGTTTGAACTTTGAAATGATTTGATTCCATTTTTTTTCAATTCTTCAATATAATTTTCAATAACAGTCATTAAATCGGGTTTTTGTTGTTCATTTTTTTCATCCTTTTCATTGTTTTCACCATCTTGTTCCTTTTTTTCTTTAGTAATTTCAGGTTGTTGTGGTTGATTTTGAGTTCGAAGTCCTTCTAATGTATTGAAAGGAAATAATTTTTGAAGAAGTTCATTTGAAATGGGTTGAATCTTTTGGTCATCACTTTGAGTTAATGAATCTTGAATGAAAAAGTGAAGGAACGGAATTCCAGTTTGCGTAGAAACTAAATGAGCTAAGAGTGACCAATCATACATTTCTTGTGATGTTCTTGAATTAGTAATTGCAACTCCAGTTTGTCTTGCAGCATAAATATGTGAATGATCTGGAGAGGCTAATTGTTCTCTTTGAGAAGGAAATTGGGCGTTAATATGATAAACTAAAGGAAAATTTCCTTGAGAAACTTTAAAAATAGTTGGAATTGAAAGAAGAAGATTTTCTGAATTTGAATAAACGACAGCAATTTCTCCATTTGATTGCGATTTCTCAATGATATGTGACCCTGAATTTGGTTCTAATTTGACTTTCTTTCCAACTTTATTAAAAATATTAACAGTATTTGAACTAATTAGATCTTGAGTTTTATCTCCAAAACTTTGATTTCCTCCAATAATGAAAGAAACATCACTTAATAAATATGACAAGTCTTCCATTTCGATTTAAAAAGTAGGAATTTGAAAAAATTGAAGTAATTTTATGAAGAAAGAGTAATTTGACTTGAATAATAATGACTACAATTAATTGTTTGAAAAAAAAAAAAAATCAATTATTAAAAGAATGAAAAGGAAAATGTAACAAAAAGTGAAAGAAATAAGAATAAACTCCAAAATTTTTAAATAAATAACAATTTCATACCTTTATTTCTTTCCTTACTCCCACTAAAGAAGAATCTATATCACAGCAATTACAACAGCAATCAAGAGCTTTTAATTTTAAGAATGTTATCTACAAAAAAAAATTAAAGTAGAATTTTAAACAAAAAGAAAAAGAAAAATATATTCAATAACTATAAACAAATACCTTTATTCTTTTCGTAACACTCACTGAAGAAAAATCTATGAAAGAATCTATATTACAAAGCAATCACAAAAAGCAATCAAGCGAGAGACTTTAAAAAGAATGTTATCTAAACTTAAACTTTAAAAAAAAAAAAGAAAAATAAAATATAAAAGAACATATAAAAGAATATAAATGATTACCTTTAAAAGAGAACCTCAAAACAATCACCTCTGATAGAGTCATTCATTGCGTTGATGGCTTCACATGCATTATCTTCAAGACAAGACAAGAAGAGAGATCTCGCACCAAAAAGCAAAATACTTCAAAAAAATTCACAATTTCTCTTGTTTCTCATTGGTTGATCCATATTTTGTTCGTTTTTGATTGGGGCAGATAGTGTTTTAACGTATTTGATTGGTTGGAAAGAAGGAGATAGGAAAAAAAAAAAAAAAAAAGTCAAATTTTCGCAAGGGAATGGCTAATCATCAACATGGATTGACGATAACTATAGAATTCTTATTTGATTCCTTTTAGGTTTGATTTCTTATTTATTATATATGATTCTCTTTATAAATTTATAAATTCACTTTCTTTTATTTCTTTTTTTTTCTTTTAATTTTTCTTTTAATTTTTCTTTAATTTCTTTTAGTAATTGCTTCAGAATTGCTTTAAAAGTCTTCTTGATACTTGAGAATTGTAAACGAGATATCTTGGTATTAGTACTGTCTTCTTTCTTCTTCTTCTTATTTGATTCTTGACGATAACTGTCTTCTTATTTGATTCCTTTTATAAAATTACTTTCTTTTTTACTTTTTAATTTTTCTTTTAATTTCTTTTAGTAATTGCTTCAGAATTGCTTTAAAGGCTTTTGATCCCTTGATTGCTTCTTGTGAATATTAATTGCTGTGGAATTAGAAGCTAACTGACTTGTTGAATTTGCTTGTTTGTGAATTGTGAACGAGATATTGAGGTATTAGTTTGTTTTTTGAAAGTTTGAAAGTTCTTATTTCTTTAAAGTTTTTTTTTTTTTTTTGATAAATTTTGCTATTGTAATGATTTATGAAGAACTTTGTTTTTTTGATATCTTCACTTCATTTTGAATTTTTGTTTTATAGTTTTCGTTTTGATAACCTTTATTTATTGAATTCTTTAATTTTTTTCTTCGTTTTGTTCTATCAGCTCAAGTATTTATTCTTTCTTTCTTTTAGAATTTTGTATAATTGTCCCTCAAGTCATTGCTATTGATATTGATGCCACCAAATTTTGACTTTGAACCTATTTCAACAACTCTTGGAAATTCAAACCAAGAAGCAAAGCTATATCTTGTCGGAGCTGGTCCTGGAGATCCAGAACTCTTAACTATTAAAGCTCTAAGAATTATTTCAAGTGCAGATGTTGTAATTGCAGATAATCTAATTTCAACTTCAATTTTAGAATTATGTGGAGGACAAGTTATTATTGCTTCAACAAAACATGGGAAGAAAGGTGCAGCTGATGAATCACAAGATGAAATTATGAAACTCACTCTTCAAGCATTACAAACACGTTTACCAATTCCAAATCCTGTCAATAGTTTTATCAATTCAAATTCAACCTCAAATTCAAATTCTTTACTATCTTCTCTTGTCAATTTCAATTCAAATAATGTACCATTAGAAAATACTTCAAAACCTTTCATTGTTGTTCGATTAAAAAATGGTGATCCTTTTGTATTTGGAAGAGCAGGAGAAGAAATAGAATATTTTTCAAAGAATCAATTCTCAATTGAAGTTATTAGTGGTATTTCAAGTTGTTTATTAGCTCCATTAGTTGGAAATATCCCGGTTACTCTTAGAGGAGTTGCAGATCAATTCTTAGTAACAACAGCACAAGGAAAAGGTGGGTCCATTCCTGAATTACCACCTTATTCAAGTACTAGAACAACTATATTTTTAATGCCAGTAGCAAGATTAGAAAATTTAGTTTCAGAATTAACAAAGATTGGTTATCCAGAAGATTGTCCATCTGCATTAGTTCAAAGAGCATCTTTTGAAGATCAAAAAGTTGTTAAAACAATTCTTAGAGATATTCCTGAAGTATCAAAATCAGAAAATATTAAATCTCCTTCAATTTTAATTATTGGATGGACAGTTAATGCACTTGAATTTAAAAAGGATGTTAATTAAATTGTGAATAAATTTTTATTTCATTTCATTTTTTTTTTTTGAATTGTTTGTTATATCTTTTCAACAAAGCTTCTGAGTGCTTATTCTTTTCTAAAAATAAAAAAAATAAAAAATAAAACACAAAGATTTCAACAACAAAAATTTATTTATTACAAAAACTTTATGAATGAATTGCAATATCTATTGAAAGAAGAAAAAGAAAGATGTGTAAATACTTTGTATTGAAAAAGAAAAAAGAAAAAAAAAAAAGAAAAAAGAAAAAAGAAAAAAGAAAAAAGAAAAAAGAAAAAAGAAAATTTACCAGAACAGAAAAGATACACTTGAGGAGTTTGGAAAGCTGACCATCTGAATGAAAGTAAAGTGTGATTTGATACATAATTTGGAATACGAATTTTGCTACTAACAGTATATCCTTTAGAAATTGTAGTTTTACATGTAGCTATTAGAAATGAAATAAAAAATTTAGAGAAAATGATTAACAAAAAAAAAAATGAACAAGAAAGAATAGAAAAGAAAAAGAAAAGAATATAGAAAATTTACCAGGAAGACCACCACCATCTCCATTAATATGATAACACCAAGGAATATCAGCATCCTCAACTGGATCCCAACAACATGCACGACTATGACATTCTTCTTCTCCAATTCCAACATATCCACAATCACGACGTTCTCCTGTAGCTTGACAAAATGGATCAGTTTCATTTTCTTTCTTCATACCATGATGACCACCAGTGAAAGCATGTCCATCAACAGATTTACAACTTTTAGATTGATGAAATGATCCACAAGTAAACCAATCATTACGATAACAAGCTTGTCCAGGACTACAATCTGGGTTATAATCACAA
>Ga0209960_1001331_pt1 | contig 34253 bp, 30 predicted proteins | sample ThiBiot_500_plan_2_FD_183947 | JGI IMG/M metagenome (GOLD analysis project Ga0209960, IMG submission 183947) | Wastewater bioreactor microbial communities from Cape Town, South Africa - Thiocy_expt_500_plan (SPAdes) | ecosystem: Engineered > Bioreactor > Thiocyanate-remediating >... | reverse complement strand
TATATATTTTAGAAATTAAGAAACCTCTTGCCTGATCATCCGTATTGTGAGAATGAGATATTCTAAAGGGCACTTTAGCTCGTTTGGCAGCCAAAATATGAAACGCATTACTGAAAAGAGTATGTGCATGGACTATTTTATATTCTTTATTAGCCTTAAGAAATCTTTCAAGTGACAATAGTCGTTTAAAGGGATTAGCTTCTATTATTGGGATGATTTTCCCGCCTAATGCATTAATTTCATCATCATAATCACCTTTATCATTAGTAAATACAACAAAATCGAATTGGTACTTATCTCTATTAATATTACGATAGAGATTCATAAGCATTGTTTCGGCACCTGCTCTATCCATTTTTCCAATGATGTGTAAAATCCTTTCCATTAACGCAATTTGAGAAATAAATCTGAAATAAAACCAAAACTATATACTTTCAGAAAAAGTAAAATTCTATGATGTATAGACAATTCTTTACAGAAAGGTATTCTCGAGTTAACTTCCTTAAAATCTTTTTTGTTATCTATACTTTTTCTATTGAGATAAGCCAATAACTTATAATAAATCTTCAAAAAACTTAAATCAAATGAAGTATTTTTATTTTCGAATTCTTTTTCTAATTGTAATATCACCTTCTTTATGCTTTGTAAAGAATTTTCTGACAAAGAACTTGTAATAGATCCTGCATGTTGAATATACTTATAAACCACCTTATTTAATACAATAACTCTTGGTTTTCTTAATAATATCTGAACAAGAATTAACTTATCCTCCATGTAATTTACCGATTCGTCAAATTTCAAATCTTCATAAAATTCTTTTCTAATAAGCTTATTCCAAAGTCCTCCATGTATTTTGTTTGTAATAAGACCTTCTATTATTCTATCCGAAGCCGTATTATAATTTTGAAGTTCCAGATTCTCTACATCTCCAGTCTTAACAATATAATCTCCAATAACAATATCTGCATTATCAATTATTGCATCATACATATTCATAATTGCATCAGAAGGTATGATGTCATCTGAATCATAATGGATGATATACTTTCCTTTTGCTTTTTCAAGCCCGACATTTCTTGCTGAAGCCACACCTTTTTTAATATTAAAATGTAAATTAAATCGAGTATCTTTTTCACAAAAACGACTAACTGCATTTGCTGTATCATCTGTAGAATGATCATCAATTATAATCACTTCGAAGTTTTCAAAAGTCTGTTGCTTCAAATACTCCAAGGTTTGCTCGATATATCTGGCGCCGTTATAAACAGGCATGATTATAGAAACTTCAGGCACGTTTAACATCCAATGACTTATTTAAAAATGTTATTGCATCTTGTTGTAAAGCGGCCATTTTATGATTAACAGATGTCCAGTCTATTTGTTTCTTTATAACTTCAACATCAAGGTTATTGATATCAACCAAACGATCCTGAAGATCAAACAATTCCAATAGAGATATGAATCTGGCCATTCCTCTTTCTTTATTGCCAATTGCTATAAATGGTTTATTAAATATAATTGAAAAAACACATCCATGAAAAGAGTCAGCAATAACATAATCCGCATCATCAAATGATCTCAACCACTGCAATAAGGAAGGAAAAACATAATCCCCTTTCTTATCATTAAAATTATTATCAAATGTTTTAGGCATTACTTCGAAAGCTTTCCCGTCAGTAACATCTTCTACTTTCTCTATAAATTTTTTTATATTTTCATTCTGATCCAAAATATATGTAAATATGGTCCCTTTACTTTCATAAGTAGAGTTTTTTGAAATCAGAGTTTGGTAATCTTTTACATTTAAAAGCATTGTGGGATCAATGAGTTGAACTGCGTCTACAAAATCAAGCTTGTTTTTTACCAAGTCCACACCACTGTTTTCTCTGACAGATACTGCATCAAATCTCTTTATTAATTCCTTACAGATATTTTCTTCCTGATCGTTGTAAAGCCAATTATCCGTCCCGAAAGATGCCGCATATGATATTTTGAGCTGTTTATCTTTAGCAAATTTCAAAAAATAATTAGCAATATCAGGAGTATAATTTGGTCTCCAGACCTGATCACTTCCTACTATAATAGCATCTAGTAGCTCTGTTTCTCTTTTCAGTGATGCATCATCAGTTACTTTGCGAGTCTTATTCTCAAAATTATTTCTAATAAAATCTAATGTGTTGACAGATATGTAAGTATTTTCAGAAATATTAGGATAATAAGGCGCATTCTCAAGCTTGAGTATTCTATGTTTGATAAATCTCAAAAAATTATTCTTTAAAATATCAAAATCAGTTTGATGATGATGATAGTCTATAAGACTCACTGCATGCCCCAAGTTGGTTAATGTTTCTTGTAGTGCATAAGCCTGAATAATTCCACCATAATTATTCCACAAAGGCAATGTTAATATTCCGATCTTCATCTTAATTTGATATAATTGACAAAAGTAGCCCTTGTGATACTTCTGACCTACCTTTTATTTTTGAATATTTGTTAATATAAATAGTATCTCCCGAATTATTTTCTACGAAAAAGCCTGTATCTATAGAATTTTTCAGCGCGATATTAAGCTCTTTTTTAACATCGATTCCCATTACTGATGCAGAGTAGTATAGCATTAGGGTAGCAGAAGCATCTATCGAATTATCATCGGAATGAGAAAAAAATTGAGGCCAATAATTATCTATTCTCAGATCTAAAAGCTTACTGTAATACTGATCAAAAGTATCTTTTAAATCCACATTATTTTTTCCCGCATAAGCAACACCTATCATCAGCCATGCGATTCCCCGAGACCAGTTATTGGATCCTAATTTTAAATTATTATTAAGATCAAAGGCATGACAAGGAAATTCATTGTTGCATGTTGTAAGTTTTATATAATATGACAGCTGATCATGCGCTTCTTTTTGTATAAGAATATTATTCGAAATTTTAGAATATTCTGTAAGAAATGGAACTATCATTCCTAAAGTATCTATAAATAAAACATCTGAGTTTTTCCTGTATAGATATATATCCTTTTCATTTTTAAAATTTTGAATCTCTTGATAAATACGATCTGCAGCAATACGATAGATGTTGTTTTTTGTTAGATCAAACATCTTAATAAATACCACTCCAAATAAAGATTGATCAATTTTATCAAACAAAAATTTTAAATTCCCGGAAGAATCAACATATTTTTCTTTCAGGATTTTATCCACATCTTCATAAAAGTCCTCATGAGAAGACAAATCTAAAATCCCAATCATCAAAAAGGCTTTAGGGAAATTATAGTAAGTATAATCTTGGAATTTTTTATCCCCTTTCAATTTTGTTTTTAGTTTTGCTAGGTCAGTATATAGATTATCTTCTTCATAAAATGACATAAAAGATTTTGTAGAATATAACATCTCTAAGGCAGCTTTTGTCAAACTTTCTTTAAGATCAAGGATATTGTTATATTTTATCGTTTTTACTTTCTGAAACTTTTTTTTGAATAGAGGTTTAATAATAACGATTATAAGTAAAACAATAATAATTAGTAAAAAAAATACCATTATTTCAATAAGTTATTTAATTTGATAATTCTAAAATGCAAATTTAATATAATCGTCAACAAAAAGGCTTGATTGTAAAAAACTAATTTTTGAATTATATAGAAAAAAGGTGAAGAGTCTTTTTTTAATCGATAGTTTTCCCTATATTTTTTTATTTCCGGTTTGGAGAGAATTTGCAAAATTGATTTATACTTCTCAGAAAAGCTCAATCCATTATTAATTTTACCTTCTTCATAAACAGATTTTCCAGCAACTCGGAAGTATTGGTATAATTCTTCTTCTTCCGTAATTTCATGATATTTTCGGACGATATCAAAGTATGCTTTTTTAGTATCTTTAACCTGTTTATAGTAGTTCTTGAAATATTTTTGAGTGACGCTGGAATCACTTTCTTTATTATAGTTGTAAGTATAACTGTTAATAAAATCTATTTTTTTGCAAACAAGTGCATACTGTAAAACAAAAATAAAATCCTCGCCATTTTTCAAATTAATGTTAAATCTTATATTATTGTCATCAATAATAGATTTTTTAAAAAGCTTAGCAAATGGCGTATTCTCTAAAATAAAATTATTCCCGTTAAAAAAATCTTCCGGAACAAAAGATTCTGATTGGATTGACCTTTCAACAAACGGTTTGTTATTCGTTTTGCTGTTATTTTTTTGATTAACGACATTCGATATTATAAGATCAGTATATGTTGTTTGATAAAAAGAAACAAAGCTTGACAGATAATTAGGTTCTACCCAGTCATCCGAGTCAATGAAACAAATAAATTCTCCATTGGCTACTTCTAATCCTTTATTCCTTGCGTTACTAACTCCTCCATTGGGCTGATCTATTACTCTTATCCTTGAATCCTGATTAGCATAATGCTTACAAATATCCAAAGAATTATCTGTGGATCCGTCATTCACTAATATTAATTCAAAAGTGTTGAAATCTTGTACAAGAATTGATTCTATGCATCTTTTGAGATATAAAGAAACATTATAAACCGGTACAATTAGCGATATCACCATAACAGAATGATTTATAATTTATCAGTTAAAATCTCCAGATAGAATCTAATTCTATTCTTTATTTTTTGAGGAATATCCTTGATCGTAGTTTTAGTTTCCTTGATATAATTTTCAAACAAATTTTCTTTTAATTCTATTCTATATATTTCAAATATCTCCTGGAGTATTGGATAGGATACTAACCTTTGAGAATATCCATCAACGAATTCTGAGTTATAATAATTATATCGTGCAAAATGATAAAATACCAACGGGATGCTATCATTTATAAAATAACGATTCCCATTTCTGGAAATCTCACGTTCCTTCAGATTCCAAAATGCTACATTGTATCCAAGATGATCCAGAATATGCAGCTCTTTATTAAAATACAAAGTTGCCAAATCAAGCCAAGTCTGGTCGTATAGAATACCTTTTTTTTCATCCTGAACACAATATTCGAAGAGCATCCGTTTCCACCAATTAAGAAACTCATTACCAGCTTTTGTATTTTTCACAGCAAAAAAACCGGCATTAAAAATCCCATATTTTCTTGTAAAAGCATTAAAAATAACTTCTCTGGAATCCTTTACAACTTTATAATTATGCCCAGTCAATATAATTGAGCTTTCTTCTGTATCAAAAATGCCTGTTATTGTGTCTAATTTATCGAAAACTTTAGTATCCGCATCTAAATAAATTACTGATTCTGCGGAAGAATCCTTTATCAATTGCTCAGCAAAATACGGTTTCAGAGCGCAAGCCATAGAAAGATTACTGTACCTTTCTCTCATACTGTCATATTCTTTTAGATCTAATTTATTTTTATCATAAATATTATAATCTAAAAACACCGGATCTTTGATATTTTTTTGGTCATCAAAGAGACATATGTAAAATGGTATATCGGGATTATGTAAAATAAAACTATCCGCTAAAGTCTTTGCAACAGGCAGGTAAGCTATATTAACTAGAGTAAAAGCAATAGATTTCATTTTTATTTTTTTATTGTTCTAATTAATCCTGCAAACAACTTATTATCAAGGATTTTCCTTTTAACCATGATATCGATGGCCTTTTTATCAAATCCTGTTGAAAAAGCCATTTTTATAATATAAAAAAAGCTGAGCTTATCGGCTTTATAATCTAAAAAATTGAGTTTTATAATAGATGCTTGTTTGCTACTTAACTGGTGCTTGGAAACGAATAAGGAATGTGTTTCTAACAGTTTATCTTTCAGCTTATTTGTTATTCTATCCGTTCTGTCATTATGATCCCAAATATAGGTAGCAACGGGTATTTTCTTTGCTTGACCTCCTGATTTTAATAATCTGTACCAACAATCGTAATCTTGCCACATTTTAAAATCTGCATCAAAGCCTCCTATCTTCTGTAAAACAGATGTCCTAGTGAAAACCTGATTACCAATCAAATTACTATAAATAAGATCATCTTTCGTAATATATCTTAACTGAGGATTATCGTCTTTTGAAAATTTATCATTTGCAGCAATTATTTTATAAGCACACAGTGCTTTAACCTCATTTTCTGTCCAATTCTCCAAAAATTTGGCAAGTCTATCCTCGGTGAACATGTCATCATCGTCCAAACCGGTAATGAATTCCCCGGAAGCGGAGAAAATAGCTTCGTTGCGGGAAATACAGGCTCCTTTGGACTCAGTATGATGTATGACTTTAATCTTGGAATTTTCCAAGGAAAGTTGATCCAGATATTTTTTTGTACCATCTGTAGAGGCATCATTTACAATAATAAGTTCCCAATTATCATAAGTTTGACCCAGTACTGATGCAACAGAACGCTTTAGAAGTTCTAATCGATTTTTTGTAGGAATATAAATTGTGATTTTATCAGCCATCATTTAGCTTCTGTATTTTTCTTTATCTCTGGTATATAAAATGTATGCATGCAAAGCTGAAACCAAGAGTTTATTTTTTAAACTTAATGACGGGTTTCTTTGACCAGTTTCTGTTATGTATTTGAAGCAAAAATTTTTTAAATAAAATAACATTAGATGCAATGATGAATATTGTTTTCCTGCATTTGATGCTTTTCTCAATCCTTTCCCTACCCGTTTCATTTTTCTGACTAATTCTTCCACTGTCGATCTTGTAGGATGATTAATCAATACATCTGGAGAATATACAATGCTAAATCCTTTCTTTGTTGAGTTCAAGCCCCATTTCAAATCGCCTCCGGATTCAAGTTCTTCATCGAAATAATTGTTATCCAGCACCTTCATTCTAACAAAAAGATTTCCCGTAACGGCAAATCCTCCTTCAACATAATCTTTCTGTGGAAATGCATAAGTTTCATCATATAGATCTGCTATAGAAACATTCTTGTTCGGATAAAACAATTTAATTTTTCCGCCAATTCTATCTACTTCAGGTTTATTTTCAAAAATTTTCACAGCATTTTTGATCCAGTTTTTATCCGGGATACAATCTGAATCTGTAAAGCCTACATATTTACCTGTTGCTACCGTTAAAGCTTTGTTTCTTGCAGCGTACGATCCCGTTTTCTTCTCATCCAGAAAAGTGACGTTCTTATTCAGGAAAGCAAAGTTTTGATTAAAACTATCATTCGGATCATTATTAACGACTAGAATTTCAAATTGTTCCTGATCGTAAGATTGAGAATATAATGCATCTAGACATAATTTCAACCTATCCCAATCCTTATATGTTGGGATTATCACACTTACTAATATTGACTTATCTTCCATGAGTTATTTTAGGATTCAAAAAGAATATCTGAAAAATTATCAATATCTTTTAATTCGTTTTCAAATATAAACTTGTTCTTTCTTATTTTTTCTATGGTCCAATTCCACCATTTGAGGTCAAGCAATTGATTAATTTTCTCATCTGGAAAACGGTATTTAATGATTTTTGCAGGAGAACCAGCAACAATTGCATAATCAGGAACATCTTTATTTACCAAACTATTGGCTGCAATTACGGCACCGTTACCAATAGTAACACCGCCTAGTATTACGCAGCTTGCTCCAATCCAAACATCGTTCTTGATAATTACACCACCATTACTTATTTGTTCATTTTCCCACTCTTCATTAAATATGTTTTTACCTATGTAATAACTTGTTAATTTATTATGATTATGATTGAATGTCTGTATAGAAACATTTCTTGCTATTGAACAAAACTTCCCTATTTCTATTGGAAATTTATCTGTCGATATTAAACTAATATTTGGACCCCAGACAGATGAAAAATCATCAACTTTCACCTCTCCCATTATTTTACACATGGATATTTTGCATCCGTCTCCAATTTGTAACTTTCCAAAGACCTGACTATTTTCTATATAAGAATTGTCTCCTACAATTGTTTTGCTTTTAACAACAGTATCAGAGATTTCCGATGAAAATCCGATAGATAGATTGTCTTTGATAATACTATTTATAATCTTAGATTTTCCTTTTGAATCAATTTTTGAAAAAATCTGGCTTCCTTTTATTACAAGCCTTTTTGTATTAACCGTGTTAGGAAAAATAAGATTTTGATTTTCTATAAATCTTAAAAATTTTTGTTTAATTCTATAATTTAAAAGTTTAAAAAATGTCATAATTACAAGCATTTAAGAATTGTAGAATAACTGTCAATAAAGGCATATTTCTGCTCCTTTATTTTATTTTCGTAAGAATTATAACCTTCTTCACCAAAGATAATAACTTTTTTACCAAATTTTTCTGCTTCTAAAGCGGTTCCGGAGAATGATGTAATAAGAGTAGACACTTGCTTAAAAACATCATACAAATCATTATTATTTGCTTCTTCTATAAAAATTTTATCCGTTATTTTTGCCTTTAATGCTAATAATTTTTCTTTATCCTGTGGATATCTTGGATGTAAACGAAAATACCAATTATATTTCTCATCTTCTAAAATAAAATCTTCTAGGAAGTATGGAATCCACTGCCCCTGCAGACAAACAAGGATATTATTTTCAACATCATCTTTTGTTTTCTCTGCATGCTCTGCATTATGACTTAAATATTTATTTCCAACCACTTCAACTTGAGGAATATATTTTTCTCCAGAAAAGTTGTTTAAAATGATGTTTTTATCTGTTTCTTCCCATACATAAAATATTTGTGGAAAATGGAAGAATATCTCGTCTGGATTTTTCCACTTTGCATAACCAAAATGAGTATCTGTAATAGAACTATGTTGATACTCTATCGTTGTTATTTTAAGAGCATTGGCCGCATAAAGTAATGAATTGGTCAGACTGCTGTAATAACAGTAGCAAAAAATTTTCTCGGGATTGAGAACTTTAAGAAATTTTTCAAATGCCCTGCTGTGAGTTACAAAATAATTAAGCTTGAAAATTAAATCCTCATGTAGAATAGTACTCTCTTTTTGTATGTTTCTTTTAAACTCAGTTATAGTCTCATTTGCAACATTGCAGATTTCATTTCTATAAAAAGGATATTTGAAATCATAATTATAATATTCGAATAACGCAGAAAGAAGATTTTCTATGTTACTTTTTGCTTTTTTATCAAAATATAAAAGATATCCTTTATCATCTTTATCATAAAAAGGATGAAGATAAGGATTATATTCTTTACCACTGACATTGTGAGAATAACTGCCAAAATAAAGTGTTTTTCCTGCTAAGCTGTCATTTAATTCTTGACTTAATTTTTTAATCTTAAAAAACAGCTTTAGCTTTATTCTCGCAGTATTGAAGTAATATTTTAAAATCGAAAATTTATCATTTTTTTTGATGTCATCAGAATTTGTTTTATCTGCATTTATCTTTCCACCAAAAATAAAATGAAGAAAAAAGCCTGTCTGAATTTTTACTATAAACCAAGGATTGACTTTATCAATCTCATATTCTACAGAAGATAATTTTTCATACATCTTTTGCAAAATATCTACATATTCTTTTCTTGATTGAAACATTTCTTGCCTATAATTGGTAAAACTTAATTTGAGTAGCAATTATTTTGATAAATCATCCACAATTTCAGCTAACTCCTCTTTACCAATCACATACTCGACAAATTCTCTAAATGCACCTTCTCCACCTTGTTTTGCGGTAACAAAATCAACCTTATCTTTAATATAAAAGGCTGCATTAGCTGGTGCACAAGAAAACCCCACTGCATTCAAAAGCTGTATATCACCAAGATCATCTCCAATATAAGCGACATCGGAGAGACTAATATTTAGTTTTTCACATATTTCTTTTGCTGCAGAAAGTTTATCATTAATACCTTGATAAAGGAAATCGATTTTAAGCTTTTGGGCTCTTCTTTCTACAATCTTTGTGTTTTCTCCTGTTATAATTCCTACAGGAATATTTAACTTTTTACAGAAAAGAATACCTGCACTATCACTGGTATTGAATTTTTTCCATTCATTTCCAGTTTGGTCATAATACATCCCGCCATCTGTCCAAACGCCGTCAATATCTGTTAAAACAAGTTTTGGTAAGTTCATCCTTAAAAAATTTTAGAATTTTCCGGGTAAGATTTATCAACAAAAACATTAGCACCAATTACTGAATTATCGCCAATAATAATGTCACCAACGATTACTGTTCCCGGATAGATTGTTACACCATTGCCTATTGTAGGACGACCGCCATTTTTATCACCTAAAGTAATATTATGATGCATTAATACATCATTTCCAATTTTAGTTCTGGCTCCTATAATAGTTCCGACACCATGATTCATTTTAAAATTATTCCCAATTTCTGCAGAGTAATAGATTTCAATTCCAGTATGAGAGAATGCCAATGATGAAAATTCCTGAGCATTTTTATGATCCCCATTCAAAAAACAGAAACGAGCAATTCTATAAAAAAATGTCGCTAATAATGCCGGAAAATATTTTATTTTCTTAACATTAAATTCTTCACTGTAATATCTCTGATAATCTCCTTGGAATTTATTTATAATTGATTCCCAATCATTAGGTTTAATCGATTCAACATCAGGAGAAAAAATGGATTTTTCTTTAAAGAATATAATTTCATCTTTAATTGAATCAATCATTTTTGATGACATTTGGATAAATAATTTCGTTTGCAGCTATATCAGTTAGCAAAGTCTTGCCTACAATTTCTTCACGACTAGACCATTTGAAACCATCTCCAGGAGAAAGCAGATGTAGATCTTCTTCTCTTACAATATCACCAGCTTTAAGATCTTTGTTAGTTGCGATAGATCTTTCCAGTTTTACTTTTGCAGCCATTACTGCAGGTTCGATATAAAGATCCTCTGTCCCGAATGACATTTCCAAAACTCTGATGTCTCTCACCATTCTATTAACGCCATCTGGTCCAAGAGATCCTGCCTGGTCCGTTCCTTTCATTCTTCTGTCCAGCGTGATGTGTTTTTCAATAATCTCGGCTCCCATTGCTACTGCATTTACAGGAGTCGAAATACCTATAGTATGATCAGAAAATCCGATTTTATATTCCGGATAATTTTTCTGAAGGTATTTTATTGTATTTAGATTAACATTCTGTGGTTTTGTAGGATATTCTGAAACACAGTGTAAAATAGATATCTCATTGTGGTATTTTGTAATCACTTCCAATGCTTCATCTAACTCTTTTTTTCCAGCCATTCCTGTAGAAACAATAATCGGGATTTTTGTTTCTGCCATTGCAGCTAGTAAGGGTAAATTTGTAAGATCGCGGCTAGCAACCTTCAGTCTGTCTGGTGTGAACAATTTTAGAAGCGATAAACATCCTATGGCACATAGAGTTTCAACAAAATCAAATCCATATAATTTGGCATGCTTATAACATTCGAAATGTTCTTCGTCATCAAGTTCAAGAAATTCTCTATGCTCGCCATATGTTCTTCCAAAAGAGTTAGGATTATCATAGATTTTGTTCATTTGAGAATCTGACAGCTCTGCATTTAGATCTCTTTTTGTCAGCTTAACAGCGTCCATTTTAGGAAGATCCAGACCAAATAGTTCTTCTTTTACAGGTCTGGCTACCATTTCTATAAGGAGCTTTGCGAGATCCAGTGATCCATTATGATTCTGCCCTATTTCTCCAATAATATACGTATTGTTCTGCATCTTATTTTGTATTATTAATTATGATTTGCTCCATACTTTCTTTTAGCTTTTGGTTTGAAAGTATATAATTTCCAATCTCAAAAAAATTAGTTTTCGAAATGTTTTTAAATTCTTTTTCAATCAATTGAGTGTTTTCATAATCTTCGGGCGTATCTATAGTAAGTCTTATGTTATTATATTTTGAAAATTCATTTGTGATATCCACAAAATGGATTTTAAAGCTCTCGGGGTTATTATAAATCCCAAAAGTTACATGTTCACTATAACTTGGATCGCTAAAATTATCTCTTAAAAATCTGAGTGCATCCAAACTAACCAGTTCTGCAAAAATACCAATGTGGGATAAAACGGTCGGTTTATTATTTAAAACAAAAGACCAATAATCATGATCTGGATTTTGTTCAAAATTAGCAATTAATTTCTGTAAAATATCTGTATCTAAGAAAGGATTGTCTGATGTAATTCTAACAATTTTATCAATTCCAAAGAATTCTGCAGATTGTATATATCTTTCAAGAACATTACTTTCACTACCTCTGTAATATTTATAATTGTTCTTCTCCAGATAATCAACGAGTTCATCATCAGAAGGAGATATGGTAGTTGCAATTATCACAGGAATATTCAGAGGTAATAACTTGTCTACAAGAAAAGAAAGTATCGTCTTTGACTGGAAAGGCTTGAGAATTTTTGCAGGTAGTCTTGTAGATCCTAATCTAGCTTGAATAATAATTCCTAACATATTTAAAGTCCTTGTAGTTGTGCCATTCTTCGGAAATAATCCGATTTTGATTTGAGCTCATCAAAATTACCGCTTATTTCCAAATCTCCGTTATTCATCAAAAATATCTTATCCGCTTCTCTAATAGTGGATAGTCTGTGTGCAATAGAAATAATTGTTATTTTACCTTTGAGAGAGTCTATACTTTGTTTGATTTCTGCTTCCGTTTCTGAGTCGAGTGCTGATGTAGCTTCATCCATTATTAATATTTGAACATCACGGAATAATTCTCTTGCAATAGAAATGCGCTGCTTTTGTCCACCTGAGATGTTCATCCCGTTATATCCTAAAAGTTCATTATAGCCATTCGGTAGATTGTTTATAAAATCATAAATACTACACAGCTTGGCAACATGAAAAAACTTGTTGATATTTTCTTCCGTACGATCTGCCCAAAAAGTTATGTTGTCAAAAATATCCGCATTGAATATTGTCGGCTCCTGAGAAATATATCCAATCTTATTTTTAAAATCAAATCTATTAATTGTCGTAAAATCAATTCCATTTACAAGATATTGACCCGTGTCATATTTCAATAATCCACTTAGGATATTTACTAAAGTAGATTTACCAGAGCCGCTTTCTCCAACTAATGCAACTGATTGGTTTTTTACAATTTCGACATTAATATCATTTAATATTTTACGGTCACCAAATGAGACTGATAAATTCTTGAGTTCAATCTTATTTATTTCTGTTAAACCCGATTTTCCAATTTCAGGTTCGGCATTCTTTTTAAGATATATTTGATAATCTTTTATATTCTCAATCGAACCGGTAGTTGCCAAATAATTATTCCAAGACCCTTGCATACTCATGAGATACGCCATAGCTCTATAAAATAACATCAGAATAATCATAATTGAACTTAATGCTACTCCTACTACTGTCACCTGAAAACCAATTATTACACAAACTAATGTGATCATAATAGGCTCTCTCATTGCAGATAATCTGGCTTGTAATCTACCTACTAAGATATTCTTATCAATCATTTGGTAAAGAATATTCAGCATACGATCAGTAAAAAAAATATTTCTACCTGTAGCTTTTAAATATTTAAAATTATTAACATTCTCAATTACAATGCCTCCATATTGATGATTATTCTTATTGAGTTCTCTGGATAATTTTTTCGTTTTGACATAAAATCTGTTATAGATTTGATTCGTTAAAAATCCGCCAACTAATATTAATATTGAAAATTTCCAATCTATAAAAAAAGCCATACATAAGTATATAAAAACAACCATGCCAGATTTTATACTTTCTATATACTGAGCACATGCTTGAGCCATTTGACTTGACTCTCCAATCAAAGAACTTTGCAGCCTTCCAATATCAGTTGAGATGAATTCTTTATACGATAAGTCCCGGAGTCCAAAAATTAAATCTACCCGAATTTTTTTCACAAAACTTTGAAGCGTTAGTGTTTGAAAAAACTGTGTGAAATAAAAAAAAACCGCTTTTAATAAAAAGATAATGATAATTAACACAAGCATATTTATCACATTGACTTCCAAATGGATAAACTTGAAAAAAACGGAGACTATATGAATAAGCTTATTATCTCCTTTAACACTATTAACCCCATCTGCAACCTGGATTAATGGAACAAACATCGTAAGACCTACACCATCAAGCAATGCCATTATAAAATTGCAAAATAGCATAACCCATAATCTTAAACCAATATATTGATAAAAAAAATAAAGAGTTTTAAAACGTAAAGCTAAAATTGTTTTGAGATTATTCAAAATAAGAAATAATTATTTTCTATTAAAAAGCTTTCTAAGTCTATTTGTTGGTTTGGTGTATGAATAGTAACCATAGCCATATTTGTAGCCATATTTAGAATACTCAGGTTTTACAGCATTAAGTGCAAAAACCATATTATCTATCTGATTATCTCTTCTGAAATTTTGTGCAAATGATATCATCTCATTATCTGAAAATTCCGATTTAACAGTATATAAAACCAAATCTGCGATATCAATTAAATGCATGGAATCACTTACGAGCATTACAGGCGCAGAATCCATGATAATATAATCATATTCTTTTTTAAGACTATCGATCATGTCATCAAATTTTTTCATGTCCAAAAGATCATTTGGATTAGGAGCTTTTGCCCCACTAAATAAGACATCTAATCTACTATCTAAACCCGAATTGGTTATAAATTCATGTACATCCGTTTTTCCCGAAACCAAATAGTCGGTGAGTCCTTTTTTATTTCTGTCGATAAAACGATGTAACTGAGGATTTCTGATATCGGCTCCAATTAATAATACTTTTCCACTGCCTGACAAGCTCAATGCTGTATTGACTGAAACTGTTGTTTTACCTTCCCCTTTTACAGAAGAGGTTACTAATATTACGCCCCCTTCATTAGTCTCTTTAGCCCTAAGAATAAATTTAATATTAGAAATTAGAATTCTAAAAGATTCTGCAAAAATAGTAAAATCATTTTTTTCAATCAATGTTTTACCACTATCATCAAAAGGAATTTCAGCAATTACCGGTATATGTGGCGCCAACGATTCAATATCTTCTTTTGAACGAATTTTAGTATCCAGAACCCTAACAATAAAAAGAATAATCAGAGGAAAAAGTAACCCCATAATAAGGGAAGCTGTTTTGATTTGATTATAGTTTGGATTTACTACACCTACCGTATATGCAGGGTTTACCACCTTAGCTTTTGGAGCTGTAACTGCAAGGGTGATTGCATTTTCTTCTCGCTTTTGTAAAAGATATAAATATAATGATTCCTTGAGGTTTCTTTGACGCTCAATATTCCTAAAAATTTTTTCTTGTGTTGGATATTTATATATCGCCGCCTTATCTTCACCCATTTCAAAATTGGTCTGTCCCAATTTTCTTTGCAGTTGTTCACGACTTTCCTGTATGTTTTTTCTAATAGAAACTAATAATTCTGCTAATTGAATGTCAAATGCTTTAATTGTAGGATTGACTACTGTTGCTTGTTTCAGCGTTCTTTTCTTTGTTAAAAGCAGTTCATTATATTGAGTCAGCAAAGACTCTGTGGCACCCGGTAAACCCAGGCCAGTAGGAAATAATTGTTCTTTTCCGCTATTGACCATATCGGAAATAGCATTTAAAACCTCTAATTGTACAGATTGATTAAAGATATTTTCAACATTACCACTAAGGCGGTTCACTGCAATACCAGCTTGTACATCAAGGTCTGTAATTTTATTTGTTTTTTTGAAGTTTTCTTTTTCCCCTTCTATTTTTTCTAAGTCAACAGATATAAGGCCTAATCTGTTATCAATGAAATCCTCAGTATTTTGTGCTTCAATATTTTTGTCATTGATACCATCAATATTATACTGTCTGGAAAGCTCATTGAGGATATCTTCGGATTTTTGAGGTATAGGGCCTGTTAATGTCAGGTCCATCAATAGGCCTGATGGGGTTTTTACTACTATTCCTCCTTCTAATTCTTTTACAAGAACTGTTTCACTTTTAAAAACAACTTTAACTTTATCCGGGGATTTATCTTTGATTTTTTCAATTATTACTGTTCCAAAAGGCAAAGAAGCAGGATATCCATAACGGAACAAATTATTATCAGATAATAATGCACCCTCTGTTAATCTGTATGTTTTATTATCTACAGGTTCTAATATATAAGATGCCGAATAAAAATTCTTTTTTTCGTTAATAATACGACCTGTATAAGGAGAATAATTATATAGCTCTACTTCTCTAATTTTACCTTTGATAAAAAAACTTACTCCAAGATTTAGGTTTTTGACTACTTTGTTTAGTATTGGTTTTGAAACAATAATAGCCGCTTCACCTTGTAATTCATTATCTCCGCTAATTCCCATACCTAAGCTCTTAAGATCCCCTAAGGCACCTTTACCTGATTTAGATTCTTGAAATAACAGTGTTGTCTTTGACAGAAATTTTGGTTGGGTATATTTAAGATAAAAATAAGCCCCCAAATAAAAGATAACTAGGCTCAAAATAATCCATGGCCAATATTTCAAAAAACGAAAAATTTCTTTTTTGAAGCTTATTTTTTTGTTTGAACCTAAGTCCTGATCTAACAAATCCATTAATTTGTAACTCGAATTAAAAATAATCCCAAACTAATTCCTACTGCTAATAATTGTAAAAATAAAGCTCTATTTGGGTTAGTTGTATTTGCGGCAATCTGCTTGTTACGATCCGGCTCTACATATAAGATATCATTCTGTTGCAGGTAATAATATGGCGAATTAACAATATTAGCCTCAGAAAAATCAAGATGTATTACTGTATCTTTTTTGGTTTCTTCAGAAAATCTCAATAATTTAACATTGGTTCTATCCGCGGATGGATTCATATCTCCTGCTAAAGCCAAAGCTTGAAATAAATTGAGTTTTTCATTATTACTTGTCTTTTGCCCCGGAGTTTGAACTTCTCCTAAAACGCTAATACTAAAATTAGTCAATCTGATATCTACCAATGGGTCCGTAAGATATGTTTTCAATCTTTCTTCTAAATCTTCTTTTAGTTGTTTTTTAGTCATCCCTAAGCAATAAACCCTTCCTAAAACCGGCATCTTTATATAGCCATCTGGAGAGACAATGTACGAGCCAGTTCCATCTTTATCCGACTTATCAGGATCATTGGTAGATGGCATTGTATTGATATTGAAAGGTTTTATTGCTAATTCATCAAAAGCAGATATAGATATTGTAAGCGCATCGCCCTCCTTTATCTTTAATCCCTGATACCTAGCCTGACTTACTTCTTGATCAAAGTTATGATTGCTCATATAGATCATATTTTTTTTAGGCTGACAAGAACAAACTAAAAAAACCAGAAGTAATAAAAATATTTTTTTCTTCATTCTTTCATTCTGTAAGAATAAGAAATCCTACAGTCTATAATTCTAACGTTAATATGTTTCTCCTAAATAATAGTTAACGCCAATACCTAAAAATCTATTATATGTAGCGGTTTTAGTATAATCAGGATATATCTTTGAAAGTCCTCTGTCAAATCTTATAAAAGCCTCAAGCTTATCATTAACTCTTGCCCCAACTTTAACAGAAACACCATAACTGAATTTCTTTATTTTTTGACCTAATCCAAATTTATACGGATCATAACCCGTAAACACAGCTTCTTTCACAGCATCATCTTCTTTTGTGTTTTCAGACACTAAAAATTCGAATTTTGGGCCTGCCATAATATATATATCCCCTTTGTAACCATGATTTTTCAGAAAATATTTAATATATAAAGGAACTCCAACATAAACATTACTATACTTTTGATAATCTACTTTATCTTCATTCCAATCTCCCTTCTCACCAATTGTAAAAACTTCTAATTGTGGTGTAAAATATAACCAAGCAGAATCATAAATATCATTTGTCACTAACGAAAAATCTGCAAAAACACCTAAACTTCCTCCAAAATCACCTTTTGAAACACCATGGATACCCGCTATTGAACCTTTGTGAACACTGCCAGTAACTCCATACTTAATAGATTGTGCGTTTGCAAATCCAAATAATACTAATGAATATATAATAGCTAATTTTTTCATGAACTTTGTTTGATCAAATTTGGGACGAAATTAAGAATTTTTTATTTATTATTCAGAAATATTTACATTCTTTGAAAAATTTCAATATTAATTTAAGTTAATCTTTGATTATCTGACTCAGTATTAACATCTAGAATAGCATCATATTCGAAACCTCTGGATAAAAGATATTGGATTGTTTTACTTTTTTTCTGATACTCTTTTAAGCCTTTTTGCCTTGAAAAATATTCCTGATAAATCTTTCGTATCATTTTTTCATAGTCATCAGCTTCAATCTCATCCATACATTTGGAAATTAATTTTTCAGTAATTTTCTTTTGCCTGAGATTGATTTTGATTTTATTCCTTCCCCAGTGTTTGATGTAGAATTTTCCTCTTATATAACTTCGGGTAAAGCGCTCTTCATTAAGGTAATTTTCTCTAATGAGATACAGAAATATTTCATCCTTAGCTTCAGGGATTAATACAAATTCTTTCATTTTTTGCTCAACCTCATAATGGCATCTGTCCTGATAAACACAATAGTTGACCAGCTTTAATTTGATCTCATCAAAAGTGAACGACTTCTTTTCCATTGTTATAAAAAAAGAATGAACCCGAAAGCTCATCCTCTTATCAATAATTATATTTTCTATTAATAGTTGAAAAGCTTTTTTCCTTCCATCAATTCATTAACTTTCTTTTTAACAGAAGCTAATCTATCTTCGTTCTTGATATCATCCACGACTTCAGAAATTAAACCTGCAATCGTTCCCATATCACTTTCTTTCAGGCCTCTTGTAGTAATTGCTGCTGTTCCAAGACGAATCCCTGAAGTTGTGAAAGGCGATTTATCATCAAAAGGAACCATATTCTTGTTACAAGTAATGTCAGCCTTTACTAATGCTTTTTCAGTTTCTTTTCCGTTAACGTTTTTGTTTCTCAAATCAATTAACATCAAGTGGTTATCCGTTCCGCCACTTACGATTTCGAAGCCTAAGTCTATCATCGATTTTGCTAAAGCCTGGGCATTAGCTTTTACCTGCTTAGCATAAACTTCGAATTTAGAATCGATGGCTTCCGCAAACGCAACAGCTTTAGCACCAATTACGTGTTCCAATGGACCACCTTGGATTCCTGGGAAAACGGCACCATCCAAAACAGCACTCATTAACTTGGTTTCCCCTTTTGGCGTTTTATGTCCATAAGTATTTTCAAAATCCTCGCCCATCATAATCATTCCTCCTCTTGGACCTCTCAATGTTTTGTGGGTCGTTGTTGTCACCACGTGGCAATGCTCGAATGGACTATTCAATAGACCTTTAGCAACCAATCCTGCCGGATGTGCAATATCAGCCCAAAGCGTTGCTCCAATTTCATCAGCAACTTCGCGGAATTTAGCATAATCCAAATCTCTGGAATAAGCAGAAAATCCAGCAATCAGCATTTTTGGCTTTTCTCTTAGAGCTACATCTCTCATTTGGTCATAATCAATCAGGCCTGTTTCTTTCTGAACACCATAAGAACAAACCTGATATTGGATTCCTGAGAAATTAACCGCAGAACCGTGTGTCAAATGGCCGCCCATAGACAAATCCATTCCCATCACTTTATCGCCCGGTTTAAGGACTGAAAGATAAATTGCTGCATTGGCCTGAGATCCAGAATGTGGCTGAACGTTCACATAATCAACCCCGAACAATTCTTTTGCTCTGTCGATTGCCAATTGCTCTACCTCATCCACCACTTCGCATCCGCCGTAATATCTACGCCCGGGATAACCTTCTGCATATTTATTGGTAAGCACACTTCCCATTGCTTTCATCACATTCTCGGAAACAAAATTCTCCGATGCAATTAGTTCAATTCCGTGGGTTTGTCTTTGTCTTTCTTTTTCAATTAGTTCGAAAATCGGGTCTTGCATTTCTTAGATTTATTTTTCCCAAAAGTAAGAAATTCCCAAGATATTTTTATAACTTTAAATGATTAACCTTATCCATTATGAAATCTAAGAAAAAATATAAAAAAGAACTCTTAAAATCTCTGAAACACCTGGAAGCTGCAGAAAGTGCTTCCCTAAGAGTAATGACAAACCTGATGCTTCTTAAGGAAATGAAAGAAAACAATATTAAGTTCAAAAAAGGTGATGTATTTTCTTTCGAGGATGACATTTTCGATTATAGCGAGGACAAAAACGTCCGCATCCTTGCAAAGCTTCGTAAAAAAACAATGAAAGCGATGCAAAAATTAGTTGAAAATAATCAATTTAAAGATAAAGAGCTGAAGTTTTTGGCTTAACAACAACTACTCTAAACTATCAAATTGAAATCGATTCCTTTTCAAGAGAAGAAATTTTATTTATTTTGAATCTGTTCATTTCTATCTTCAACAAAAATTGAAGCAAGAAAACCTGTAAAAGTCCCAAATAGTCCAACTCCGATGGTCATTAACAAAGCGGCAATTATTCTCCCTTCTGTTGTAACAGGATATTTGTCTCCATAACCAACTGTTGTAACAGTAACATATGCCCACCAAATTGCATCTTCTGCCGTTCTTATATTACTATCTGGAGACGTTTCTACTTGCAGAATAGCTGTAGATGAAAAGATTACCATCAATATTGCAATGATCGCAACTGTAGTAAATGCTCCCTGTGTTTTATTCTTATAAATATGGTTTACCAAATGTTTTGTGGAACGAAAAGCGCGGACCACTCTCAAAAGTCTTATAAGCCGAAACAATCTTCCCGCACGTAGATAGCTTGCCATAGGAATACTCGAAATCAAATCTATCCATCCCCATTTCATAAACTTTAATTTATCTTCAGCTTTGAAGAATCTAATTAAGAAATCTATTAGAAAAAAAATACAAATTACATCATCCACATAATCTAAAACGCGGGCAACTTCTTTTGGAGGTTTTATAAAAGTACTAAGTGCCAATTCAATCAATACATATATTGAAAGAACTATTATGATCACATTGAATGGTTTAAGAGTATCTGTTTTTATCTCTAAATTCTCCATTTATTAATATTTAATTAATAGAAGAAAGATTAGAAAAGTGTCGGCTGTTCAGAAGCCATTGTCGGAAGATGGATATCCGTCCCGAATTCCTTGTTGACATTTTCTATAAAATAAGCTGACAATAATGGCGATGCCTTTTCAACATTCTGATGAACAAAGAAATAAAGATTCTGCAAACCTTCTTTTTTCCAGACTTTGATTCTCTCCAACCAATCATCCAATCTTGCATAATCGCTTTCAGCATTAGCTCCGACATAACGCACAAATGCGTTAGGCGTTGTCAGCCTCATATGAAGCATATCCCGCCGCCCTGCTGTATCTACGATAATATTGGTGATTTGATTCATTTCAAATAATTCACAAACAGTATTGAACACTTCTTCGTCGGTGAACCATTCTGTATTTCTCAATTCGATGGCTAATGGAACTTCTTTTGGCCAATCTTGAACAAATTTTTCCAAACGGTCGTAATCTTTAGGTTTGAAATTATCGTGTAGCTGAAGAAAAACCATTCCTAGTTTATCATCAAAATTAAGAACTGCCGAAGCGAATTGTGTTACAACATCCGTAACATTCAATAATCTTCGGAAGTGTGAAACGGTATTGGTAATCTTCGGAAAGAATTTGAAATCCTTTGGCGTTTTTTCCTTCCAGGTCTGGACTTGTTCGGCTGTTGGCATTCCGTAGAAAGTGGCGTTCAGTTCAATCGAATTAAACTGGGTTGCATAATAAGTCAACTCATCTTTTGTTCCTTTCGGATAGAAACCTTTGAGGTCGGTTTTGTTCCACTTGGCGCAACCAATCGAGATATTATCCAGACCTTTTTTATTCTGCTCGAGAATGAATTTGGTTTGAGGATGATCTTTTGGTAAAGTAAAATCGATTTGTGACGGGTCAGCAACTTGTCCGAATTTCATAGGATTTCAAAGTTTTAGTTGGAGGTTTAAAGTTAACAAAAAAACCGTAGAAAATCCTACGGTTTTGATTATCAATTATTAGTTTCTACTATTTAAGCTTCACAAGCAGAGCAAGTCACAAAGTTCACCATCAATTCTTTGGAAACCGAGGAACTCCTTTGGTAGTACAATGTTTTTACGCCTTTTTTCCAAGCTTCTATCATTACATAGTTAACGTCTTTCACTGGCATTGTAGAAGGAATCTGCAAGTTAAGTGATTGAGCCTGGTCAATATATTGTTGTCTTTGAGCAGCCTGGGAAACAATCTCCATCGGAGAAATCTCTCTGAACGTTTTGAAAACGGCTTTCTCATCATCTGTCAAACCTTCAAGATGCTGAACAGAACCGTGATTCAGCATAATGGTTCTCCAGGTTTCCTCGTTGTCCAATCCTTTTTCGTCTAGCAATTTTGCAAGATATTTGTTTTTACGCATAAAGTTTCCTTTTGCCAAACCTGCTTTGTAATAGTTAGAAGCAAAAGGTTCAATTCCCGGAGATGTTTGTCCAAGAATTGCAGAGCTTGAAGTGGTTGGAGCAACAGCTAACAACGTTGTATTTCTTAGTCCGTAACCTTTAAGCATATCCGGCTCTCCGTAGATGTTAGCCAATTCTTTAGAAGCAATTTCAGCTTGTTCTTTGATATGACGGAACGCCCTCGCATTGAACTGAGTTGCCTGGAAACTCTCGAAAGGAATCATATTTTTTTGAAGATAAGAATGATATCCTAAAACGCCTAATCCGAGTGCCCTGTGACGCATTGCAAAGTTTCTGGCTGAAGTCAGGTAATAATTCCCTTCTGTTTTTTCAATAAATTCTGATAGAACCGCATCTAGGAAATAGATGGCTAATTTCACTGCGTTAGTATCTTTCCACTCATCATACAATTCAAGGTTCATTGAAGATAGACAGCAGATGAAAGATTCGTTAGCGGTTGAAGGCAACATAATCTCCGAACAAAGATTACTTGCATTCACCATCAATCCTGCATCTTTATAAACCTGAGGTTTGTTTCTGTTCACGTTATCTGTGAAGAAAATATAAGGCAAACCTTTTTGCTGACGGCTTTCCAAAACTCTTGCCCAGATTTTTCTCTTTTCAACATCGCCATCAATCATATCCTGCATCCAGTAATCCGGAACGCAAACACCTGTGAATAAATTCTGGATTGGACTTCCGATATCTTTGATACTCAAAAATTCTTCGATATCTCCGTGGTCAATGTCAAGATAAGCTGCGAAAGCTCCTCTTCTCACACCACCCTGAGAAACCACATCCATCGCTGTATCATACAATTTCATAAAAGAAACTGCTCCGGAAGATTTTCCATTGTCTGTAACCGCCGTTCCTCTATTTCTCAATTCCCCGAAGTAACCAGAAGTTCCACCTCCGATTTTCGTCTGCATAATCACTTCACCCAATTTGTGAGTAATGCCTTCGATATTATCAGGAATATGAACGTTGAAACAAGATATCGGCAAACCACGCTGTGTTCCCATATTAGCCCAAACCGGAGAAGAAAAACTGATCCAGCCCTTCACAATCATCTCTTTGAAAGCCGGTTGCAATTCCGGTTTGTAAAGACGTTTTGCTGCTGCAGTTGTAATTCTGTCGATTGCGCCTTCTACAGTTTCCCCTTTCAGAAGGTAACCTCTGTTAAGCATTTGCTCAGACTCTTCGTTGAGCCACCAGATATCTATATTCTCGTCCATCATAACTTTATTATTTTGCTTGCTAATTTTCTTTTTAAATTTACTGAATTAGTTCAAAAGTATCTTCCTGCTCCGTTCCAATTCTCCAATTTTTACTTTGTTGATGTGTGTAAAAGTCACATCATTATTAATCTCTTCAAACTGCTTTGCTTTTTTGATGCAATAGTCAATTTTGTAGGCTACGGACATACATACTCTATGTCCTTTTGTCAAACCCATTCCCATATAAATGTATTCTCCTAATTGGAAATTGTCTGACTTGCTGTGCTCAATTTCTGAAATAATGTCTGAGTTCATATTGATTTAAATTTAGTTGATGACTAATATTTAAATAAAACCAAGCGACTCAGACTAATCTTGGCTTTATCACATAAAAAAGAAAACTCCAAGAATCTGTAAACTATTTCTTAAAATTTTCTTTTCACAACCCTTTCAGAGTTCAGAACTCTGAAAGGGTTTCTATTCAGTTTGTCATTCCGGAGGAATCTTGACAGCTTAGTTTAGATTCCTACGGAATGACAATATTATGTTCTTGTCGTATACTTAATTTATTCAAAACTAGTCGTCAAAAAACTTCCATCTTCCGACATCTGACTTCCAACAAAAATCTAAAACAAATCGTTCGCCGTGATCGACTTGTCGTGTTTTGTATAATCTACCGGACGTTTTGCGAAGAAATCATCTAAAGAGTTGGCAAAAACTTCCTCTTCAAACCAAACCATTGGTCTGTAATCTTCCGGCGTTACGTTGTATCTCGTTTTCATTCCGATTTTCTTCAAAGAGTCGTCCACTCTGTATTTCATAAAATCCAAAAGATTTTTCTTGGAAACGTGTTCGATTTCGCCTAGTTCAAAAATCCAATCCAGGATATCGGATTCCATTTCAATAGACTCATCAACTAAGTCATAAATCGATTCGATATCGTCATCAGTCAGTAAATTAGGTTGCTCTTCTCTGATTTTATTAATCAAATAGATTCCTCCGTTAGCATGTATTTGTTCATCTACAGACGTCCAAGCGATAATGTTGGAAACGTTTTTCATATAGCCTTTGAATCTTGTGAAAGACAAAATGATAGCAAACTGGCTGAACAGGGACACATTTTCTATCAAGATACTGAAAAGCAACAATGATGAAACGTAAGATTTCGGATCCTGGGAATTGGCATTTTTCAAGACTTTTCCCAAATAATCGATTCTGTTTTTTACCGCTGGAATGTCAATTACATTCAGGAACTCATCGTTATAACCCAACACTTCCAACAATCTGGAATAAGCCTCGGAGTGACGGAATTCGCATTCCGCAAATGTTGCTCCCAAGCCATTCAGTTCCGGTTTTGGAAGATGGTGATAGAGATTCCCCCAAAATGTTTTTACGTTGACCTCGATCTGAGCAATTGCCAAAAGTGCATGTTTTACAGCATTTTTCTCGTGTGGCTCCAACTGAGAATGGAAATCTTGAACATCCGCCGTGAAATCCACCTCCGAATGTACCCAATAGGACTTGTTGATAGCTTCTATAAATTGTAAAACTTCCGGATATTCAAACGGTTTATAACTTATTCTTTTATCAAAAATCCCCATAGTTTAATGCTTTAATGTTTCTTTATAAGAGTAATCACCGGTAGGATATAGGAAATCAGCACTTTAAATCTATTGCTTTTTCTCCCAAAGCGGTAACACAAAAATAGAAATTGAATACAACAAATGAAAGAGCGAAAGCCCGAAAAATGTCAAAAAACTGACAATCATCGGCTAAAGTTTTCCACATTATGTTAAAAGTCCTATGAATAGGGATTTTATGAGGGAAAGCAAGTTCTTACGGCTATTAAAAGGCAAAATTCAATTTAAACATTTTACATAAAAACCATTACTAAAAGTGTTTTAATATTAAACAAATAAAATTTTAAAATCTTTGCTTCTTCGCAATGCTTATAAAATGATTAAAATTTTTAACCTTCCGACTGTTTCTTGGAAAAGTTGTGAGTTTTGATATATTCTGAGAAAGCCATTTTAAGTTTTGAATCGATCGCAGCCTTGTCAAAGTTCTTTCTATAGTTCTTTGCCAAATTATAAGCCTGGTCTGCATAGGCTAGAAAAATATCGAAATCGTACTCGTCTAAGCCATATTGTGTATAATAGCCCAGATCAATAGTAGATTTTACCCGTTTGTAGAACTCCTGGGTTTCGCTATAATCGGCAGTTGTTTTGGGAGATGATGTTGCTTTTCCTAGAAGTCCACTAATCGCACCGGCTAATTTCATCAAATTGACTTGTCCGGCTGCAAAATCCGGCTGTTTGAAAGCGGAAGGCGTTGAAGCTTTTGGAGCAACTTCATTGAGGGGTGTTCTCATATAATTGTTCATTGCGCTGTTGAGTGCAACAACTTTTGGTGCCGGATTGAGTCTTGTAACGTCTTTTTTCAAGATTCCGGTTGGCTTGAATGATAGCCTGACTTCTTCTATCTCTTGCGGAATGGTTGTTAATTTTACGTCTAAACTCTTTGAGAAACTCCCGGATGTTAATAAAATCAAACTTCGTTCATAACCTTGCCTGGATATTCTCAATTCATCCGAAGGTTTGGCTGCAATGGCGAAATTTCCCATATTGTCAGACATCACAATCTGATCTGTTCTGAGGTTATGAATGCTGGCGAAAGGCAGCTTGTCTCCACTCTCGTTGGTAATATTTCCCAAAATATAGTCTGACTGGGAAAAGATTCTTATCGAGAATAATGTGATAAGAAGAAATAATAATTTAATTTTCACAGAATTAAGTTTGTACAAAATTAGTTTTAATCAGCTCTGATATTGTGATGAAAGGGTTTTGAAAGAGATAGTTTAACCGACTTTAACCTGTTTTGGGAATTTTTTAGAAATTGAAAGTTTTGATTTTGTTAAAATTATTTTGAGAATGCTTTTGAATGCTGATACCAAAGTACGCAAAGGTTTCTTTTATCATTGTTGAAATATTTTTAAGGTTCGCAAAGGCGCTTTGCTCAGCTATTTTTATCACTCGTTGATTTTGGGGGATTTTGCTGATTTTCTTTTATCTCAAAAGGTTCTAATGATTGACAAAGTTTGTTTTTTGCGAAGCGCGTGAGGGATGGTAGTGGAAATCCTTTTGGGGATTTTGCAAAATCCCCAAAAGATTGCAACGGACAGCCCGACCCGAGCGGCTGGTACGTTTTGGCGAGGGTCACGCCCAAATATAAATGATAAATGACGTGATTTTGTTGGACTGTTTTTTTTTGCGTAAATTTGTTGTCTTATCTTAAAAAAAATTGGGGTTGACTGGTTTCGACAGCAAGACCAATGGGTAAGTAAGCATGCAGAGAACCGTAGCGCGATCTCTTAAATCCCTTGCTACAACATTTTAACTGGCAACGAAGAGTTCGCTCTTGCAGCTTAATAATCGAAGTTTAGTAGATTCAAGCGTTTCCCGAAGATTTCAGTAAGGAAGCAAGATGTCTCACCAATGTTCTGTTCTGCGACGTTGGATCCTGGGATATAGGAATGCGGAAATAAGGTTTTGGATGCTTTGACCAAAACTCGAAAATTTTTAGAAGCTAAGGTTTAGGTTGGGTGTTTGCTCTCTGCCTGAGCTCGAAAATCAATAGCAAAATAAGCATGTAGAAAGCTTGCGTATTGCTTGTTTGGACGAGGGTTCGAATCCCTCCAACTCCACAAAACAAAGTCTTAAATAATTGAATATTAATTGTTTAAGACTTTTTTATTTATATTTCTGTATTGTTTTTGTACGACTATTTAATTTTGTGAAATTATTCTCTCTAAAAATAATTTTATTTCGAGTTTATGTTTTATTACAAAAAGACATATTAAAATTACAACGGAAATAGCCCAAGCAATAAATTGAAGAATCAAAAGTCTTGTTTTCTGATGATTTAATTCAGCTTCTATTTTCTTATATGATTTTTTTAACAACTCTGAAATTGAAGAAAGTTCACGTTCTTGTTCCAAATCGTTTGTTCTGGTTTGAAGAAATGACTTTTTATAATTTCTCACATTATCCGATACTATCTCAAGTGCATTCTTTTGATTCTGAATAAAGACTGAAATTATATATGAAAAAATAAAAGATGAAACGACTATAATTATATTTTTAAGAGAAAAAGTATTTGAAAAGTCAATCTGTGTAGCAACTAAGACAAAAGCTGCTGGTATAGCTATTAATTTTGACTGAGAGTCATTAATTATGTTTCTGATATTTTTTGAATACTCTAAAACAGAATTATCAACTTCCATTTTTACTTTATTATATGAAAAATTCGACAAGTAAAATTCAAAACTAGTATTACATCGTTCAAAAAACTCTTTAAAATTTGATAATAAATATTGAAATCTATTTATTTTTTCACTCGATAAAAAACCAATTAGCTCTTGTAAAAAAATACTTCTTTTCTCTTTATAAGAATCAATATTTTCAATATAATTTTTAACTAAATCAATATCATTGTATTCCAAAAAATCTTCATAAATAATTTCATTATCTATTGACAGTTCAATAAATTTATTCTCCTGAAATACAAATAATGTTTTAACATCCTCATCCGCTACAAACTTTGACTTTTGAATTAGTTTTTGAATTAACTCTAGTAAAATTTTATATTTCTCTATTTTTTCTACATTCTTAACTGAGGCGGTATGATAATTTAATTCTTGTATATAAAAAGCCTCCTTAGATTCAAACCTATTATCTACAACGAAATCAGCAAAAGTTATATAAAATCCTTTCTTTTTTAATTCCGCAGTAACAAACTCTATCAAAACAGGTTGAGACGAATTAGAAATACTATCGATATTGACTAAATTTCCTAAAGAATCTTTTATACCCTCTATTAAATCATCATTAAATTGCTCAATTAATTTTTGAGACTCTTCATCAATATTAATCTTGATTATAATTGCATCCGACTGTACCTCAGTAATTCTGTCACTTAGTAATCTTATTAAATCGTCAAGGCAATTATCCATTATAATTAGTTATCAAAATTGTGAAAGTAGTTCATCTGGAATATTGGTAAGTGTAAGTGTTTTCTTTTCCTTATTAATTTTTGCCGTTTTGCCTATCATCTGTTTATTTAATTTAATAGAAAAATCTTCACTTTGATATTCCACGAATTTAAGTGTTCTAAGAATTTTACTATCATACTTAATAATTTCACTTACAGAAAATTTTTCGTTTGATGCGTACTCAGAAAAAGCATTTGGATTTTCATCATCTATTATTGAAGAAATGTGGGCAAGTTGTATCTCTTTTTTATTCTTTTTACAATCTTGACAGTAGTCATAAACCTTTCTTTTTGTATCTTTAGTTTTAGCATCATCAAAACCACTTTCTATACAGTAAGAATGAACAGCATCTTTTAATCTTGTTGAAGATTCTGTTGCCGTCGTTTTGTCCGCACAACCTATAAAGCTTTGAAAATAATCTGATATTTTTTTCTTTCCTCTTATAAAAGCTAAATACGTTTTGACTTCTTCTTTATTAGCTATTGACAAATCCCATCTTGTAATATTAATCAAGGATGCCAAGTCAATTTTATTTAATTCGAGATTTTTAATTTGTTGAATAGATAAGGCTTCTTCATTTAGGTTATATCCCTGTTTATTATTTATCGAGAAAACTAAAATATATCTTTCATCATTATTATCTGTAATTTTAAAATCAGCAAAGATTATAAACCCACCAGATGCGGGAGCGGAACTTTCAATCACTCGTTTATAATATCCCATTGATTTTACAGTAAAATCTAAAAAATCAATTGCATTTTCCTTATAATCTTTTAATGACTGTTGAAAAACATTGAAGCTAAATTCATCTTCAAAAATTCCATAAGTAGGAACAGACCTTTTACTAAAAGACTCCCTAATATCTGCAATAAAATAAATCTCCTGCTTATTTACTTTTAACTCATTTTCTGCAAGTTTTAGAACCGAATCTTTATTACCACTTGTTTTGTTAATTTTGTGAACTATAATATTGGTCAAGTTTATATTATGTCCCTTTTCTTTTAGTTTTGCCATGCTTTTAAAACTTTTCGTCTTTCTAATCAATTCAACATTAATGTCACTTTATAACTTTTACATTTTCTTGATTAAGTCTTTCTATTTTTTTCTTCTTATAGCTTTGCATTATAGCACTTTTCTTACTTTTATGGTATCCTTTAGATTTTATCATTAAGTCAGCAATTAAATTAAGATAAAAATTATCCGTTTCATCATCTTTTGAGCGATAGAAATAATATGTAATTAACTTAAAGAATATAATATCTTCGATATATTTTGTTTTTACACCTTTAATAAACTCGGAAATTATCTTATCATAATCTTTACCTCTTATATCAGCATAAAGAAAAACTGAAAGAGATTTTTCAAAATCTGATATATTTTTGTCTTTATTTTTATCTAGATTAATCTTATCTCTAATTACAGAAGTCAACTTTTGAGTTCCTATATTATCAAATAAAAACAATTCATGCAATAGGGGCAAAAACTGATTCATTTGTCTAAACTCTTCAAGTTTTTCCTTTGAAAGTTTTTCTTCATTTTCAAGAAAAATTTCAAATATGGCTTTATGGATTATTGCAAAAAGAATTGATTTATCTATTACTTTAGAATAATTGTCTAATTTAAAATTTGGATTCTTCTCATCATGAACTTCTTCAGAGTTTTTAACAACCTTTAAGGCAAGAACTAAGAGCTTACTTAAATCCTTGATTTTATTACCTTTTTCTTTTTTAGAAATACCTTTTTCTTGTTGTTGAAGTTCTAACTTATCATCTTCTAAAACTTCCAAATCTTCTTCTGTAGGTTTATTTGAAGGAAGAAAATCGACAACCTTTTCCTCATTTAACTGACTAGCAAGGGAGGGTTTTTCTTCACCTCTTTCATTCTTACTAATAAAGAAGCCATCGTAGTTATCATACTTTCTTTCTCTTTGGGTATTACTTATTAATTCTTGTAAATCCTCAAATCCCTCATCCAAACGTTCAATTACGAGTTTCATCAAATCTGTTTCACCTCTATTTATTCCAGAATAATAATCAATTTCATTTACAAATTGTAAAAAATTCTTTTTATCTATTACATACTCCTTGAATTTTGCATCTTTTTCCATTCTCTTCATTAAGAAAAACTCAAAGAAACAAGTAAATCGGAACCTAACATCCCCATTTTCGCGTAAAAATATTCCAGAATCAAGTAGAGTTTCGACTATTTTATCAGTTTTAAAATCTTCAAATTTTTTATCTTTTAAATATTTATCAACGATTGAAACAAATTCGGCAAATGGAATAGAATAATTAACCTCATCCCTATCAAGCATCTGAGATGCTATAAATGACAAAATCCAAATTTTATTATCATATCCGAATTTTTCTCTTAAAGACTCCCGAATGTCGTGTTTTTTAAGTAATCGTTCGATGAAATTTTCAATTAAAGTTGAATTATTAATGGGTTTAAAGTTTTCCTGCTTTTCAATTATCCATAAAAACATTGAAACAGCAAAAGGAGTCCTAGGAAGATTTAATGCTAGAAAAGCATTAGTCAAAGTTTCCAATTTTCTCGGTGTCTCATATTTATCTGAGTTAGGAAACCATTTTTGAATTAACTCTTTAATCTGCCTTGTTTTGAATTGTTTAAGTGTAATATTAACAAAATCGAATAATGAAAGTAGCTCCAAATTCATTGGGAAATCCTCATCATACAATTGTTGATATGTAGCAACAAATCTTATGTTACTATTTTCATCTAAAAAGTTCTTTAGAGTTTTTAATTTGTATTCATCTTCATCTTCAAAACTTATGTTATCAATTAATAATATTACTTTATATTCTGATAATATTTTACTTGCTTCCTCCGTTGATTTATTCCAATATTCTCTAATAAGTTTGAGAACATTATCTTTCAAATCTCTAAAATCGATTATCGCGGGTATTTGATGATGAGTTTTATTAGTATTTATTGTCTCTATTAAAATTTTATCAAGCAATATTGTTTTACCAGACTCTTTTGTACCAAAAAAAATATAATTTTTATCACAATTTATAATTTGAGCTAAATCATCAACCAATTTATCAGTTTTTTCTGCATCAAACTCCTCCTTGAATACTAAATTAGGCATTACAAATATCTCATCAATATTTTTAGGGGCGTTAGTATCTGTAGAATATGTTAATAAATGGCTATTAATTTGTGGCAAAGCTTCACAATTAATTTGCTTTATTAAATTTTGCTCAAAAATTATTTTTTCTACTTCTTCTCCAACCGGTATTTTTGTCTCCCAAACCCCATTATTCCCAATAGATGTATTTAGAATAAATTCTTTTTTAGGATATTCCCCTTTATAAAAAGTACTAGTAAGAGTTCCTTCATTGTAATCATAGTCAATTACAGAAAATCCATTTTCATATTTGTTTTCAGGCTTTCTTATGGAATTGGCAAGCGTTCCGCTAGAACAAAAAGAGAACATTTTTCCATCAGGGTCTTGTGTATAGCCAACCTTAGTTTTGTGTGTATGTCCCGTGAAATACATATTAAAATCTTGCTTTAACAAAACTTCTATTACTTCACTATCAAAATCTTTTAACCATTCAAAATGGTGGTGGCTCAAAGCAATTTTAAGATTACAATTTTTTATATCATTTAAACAATCAATTATTTGTCTTTCCCCTATTAGAATCTTGCCTTTATCAGTATCACTATCATAACAACGCCAAGAGGAATTTAAACAGGCTATTCCTATTTCTAAGCCGTTGATTGTAACTTGATAAGAAGAATTGAAATCTGTTTTGGAGATATTGCAGTCAGTTCCTTCATAAAAATATTCTTCAAATTCTTTGAATCCTTTAATTCTTTCATTTCCTTCTGGATGCAAAATATAATTATTGATTTTTTCTTGGGAGACTAAATCTTGTTCTAGACCCAATTCCATTCTTTTTGAATCAGCACTTCTATCAATATCATGATTTCCTGGTACAAAATAAAACTTATCTTTGGTCAAGTTCGTAACTTCTAATAAAGGAGATATTAAAGTTTCTTCACAATCTAAAAACGCCTCAGTAATACTTGAGTAACTCTTACCTCCTATATTTACTAAATCACCTGTGAAAATTATTAAATCAATGGATTTTTGGGATTGAATTTTTTCAATAGTACTTTTTAATGGCTCAACGATATGTGTTACGCTGTCTGTTTTATCACTTTTATCCAAGTGAAAGTCGGAAATATGAAGTATTCTCATCAGTATGGTTTGATTGGTTTAGTTTAAATGGTGTCTGTATAGTTATAAATTAAGTTTATATCATCAATTATTGATTTTTTCAAAGTTAAAAAATTATCAAATCATAACTACAGTCTTTATACTGACTTTCAATTATGCTTACAATTCTACCTACTTTCCTTTAATAATTGGTGTCAGCTGTTCCCTTATTTTATCAAACTCTTCTTTGGTAATAATTTCCAAATCCAATTCTTCTTTTTTCTTTTTCAATAATTCCACAGCCTCCTCACGCGTTAACGGTCTTGTATTATGTATCGGTTTGATTTCGCCTTTTGTTATTGCATTATCCACCATTGTAACCGTAATGTAATTATCCAATACGGTAAAATCGGTATTTGGTAATGGTTTAACATAAAAGAAAACATAATTTTCCAATCCCATACTACCTTTGTTAAATTGGATTTTTTCAATTGTAACTTTGTAATCTTTGTATTGCTCCTCAACATACCGCATACCTTTTAACAAAACCCCCGCAGGCTTTCCGTAAAATAAATACTCAAAATGTCTTTTTTTACTAAATGCGGATTGCCCCTCTCCTGTGGGCGCGCCCAATACCAAAGTATCGCCAACTTTGTAAGTGTTTTTGTCGTACGCGATATAATGTTTTATATCCATTCCTGTTTTGAAATTTTTTCCTTCATCTTTACTAATCATTTTTGAGTAATTGAGTGTATCGATTTCAGAAAGCCTTTGCCCAAAGGCAATAGTTGAGGCTGCAAATAATAACATAAGAGTTATTTTGTAGAAATTTTTCATTTTTGAGAGTTTTAATTGTTATATAGGTAAATAATTGTTTTTGAATATTAGATGGATTTTTGCGCCGTTTATGCGCAAATAAAAACATTATATGTCAAACTGGTTTACGGATTTCCGTAAAGACATAAAATATTCCTAAAGTCCCCTTAAAGTTTCCGCCGTTTTTACATCCTGCTTTTGCTTGATTTCGGCTTTTATCACATCCGATTTTAAACGCACCGCTTCGCTCGTCTTTTTATCATACATCGTAAAGAATGCGAGTACATCGGCTTTGCATTTACTATCATGAAATTTATACATCACACTCGAAGCGTTTATATTATCATCACGAAAAACCGTTGTGTAAGTCCCCTCCGTACGTTTAAATTGACCGTACACCGATGAGCAGGTAATTTCCTTTTTATCAACTTTTGGTTCATTTTTATATTTCATTTCCAATTTTTGAACTAACGGTATTATATTGTCCGTGTGAACATCATAAAGAACTCCATTATAAAATTTTAACCGCAACTCTTTTATAGTGAAA
>Ga0209960_1001330_pt1 | contig 34267 bp, 37 predicted proteins | sample ThiBiot_500_plan_2_FD_183947 | JGI IMG/M metagenome (GOLD analysis project Ga0209960, IMG submission 183947) | Wastewater bioreactor microbial communities from Cape Town, South Africa - Thiocy_expt_500_plan (SPAdes) | ecosystem: Engineered > Bioreactor > Thiocyanate-remediating >... | reverse complement strand
TTTATATTTTTTTATTTTCATTAGATAGAAGAAAAAAACTAACTTTCAATTAAAAGACTTGATGTCACTAGTTGCTTTCAAAGAATCGGTTTGTATTTATATCCGAGTACTATTTTATTGATTTGTGATTGTAGAAGAAAAAAGAAAGACAAATGATCGGACAGATCAGAAATGTATTGTTAAGATTGAATTTATCTGACATAGTGGACTTTTAATAAGGATCAATTGTTTCGATTTGTTCGAGAAGTTTAGGCATCATGGGTTGCTGACTAAAAAAACAACGAGAAAATATAGAAATAAAATAGATTATTGAAAATCTTATTTTACTGTTCAATAGGAACTGAAATGATTGGAGAAATAAATTGAATATTATCATCGAATTGATCGAGTTTTAAATTATTAATTTGAGGTTGTTGTTGTTGTTGTTGTTCGATTGGTATAACATTTTCTTTTTCAAAATAATCTTCTTCCATTGGATCATCGAAATTATTTTGAATAGGTTCCATATCTGGTTGAGGAATATCCATAAAAACATCAGAATCCATTTTACATTGTTGTTCAAGTGTAAGAAATGATTCATCATTATCATCTTTCGTTGTTGTTGTTGTTGCTGTTGTTGTTGGTTGTGGTGCTTGAATGACAGATGATTCATTCAATAAAAGACATTCAAGACCTTTTAACATTCGTTCATCACTAGTCGGTGGTGCTTCGATAACCGTTTGTAAATGTTGAGCTTTAGCTGACAAATTCGTTGGTATTTGACAACGAATAATCGTCGTATCATCATGCATAAAATCACTATTCGAATCATCAGCACTCAACGTTGCAATTGTATTACAACAAGTAACAAATGAATTCGGCGTTTGTTTACTCATTTGTTCTCGAAAGAGTTCTCTTGCTTGTTGTCCACAATCGATAGCTGAGTAGAATTTCGTTGCTATATTATCGAATGGTGTTTTGATATCTTGTTGTTGTTGCTGTTGTTGTTCGTTGTCATAAGATTTAATATGTTTAGGTAAATGTTCGAGATGATCGAGTGTTTTATGAACTTGTTCAGTTCGTTCGATAGTCGTGTGCATTTGTTCGAGAGCTAATTTAAGTTTAGCAAAATTTTCATCCGACATCGAATGAAATTGAAGACGTTTTTCGAGACAAAGATTAGCTGCTTGAAAGAATTCCTGAAGGCCAACTGAATGACTAACTGATGACGATGAAGAAGATTCACTAAATTTTGGATACAAGCGACTAATTCGATTTGAAACTATGGAGAGAAAATGAAGTTTGTTTTTTCTTTTGAACGAAACAAACAATTCGATATTACTATTCTCTTGTTTATTAACAACATCGTGTATGTGCTGACAGATATTCGGTAATAAGCCGATATCAACACCGATAGATGGGAGAGCTGTTGACAATCCATGTTTAACAAACCATTCTAATTTATTGTAAACATCGGAATTAATTCGATTGTGAAGATCTCGAACTAAATTCGAGAAGAATTCGAATTGATCTTCATCGATTATTTGAGATTGATCGAATGAACCTGAAAATGCTCGTTCATTTTATTATTTTCCTTTCGAATACGAAGTTTTACCATCGATAATTTCCGTTTTTTGCTTGATTTTTTCTAGATAATCGATTAATTTATAGATTCGTTCGTCTAATTCGTATTTTGTTTTTTCAAATTCGATACGTTCACGTTTTTCATTGGCTATTTTACTAAAAAACATCATGTAATGTCGTTGTGTATCAGCTTTTGTCATTCGAATTTGTCGTTTAATACGTTCTTTTGTCAAGTCAACATTGAGAAAATGTTCGGTTGTTAAAAACCGTTCTTGCATTTCGAATGGTTCTAAACGACGTATTAAACATAACTGAGAAAGATAATATAAACAGATGAAATAACGTGGTGAACACGATGGAACTGGAATTAATTGCGGCCATGGATACTGAGGATATGAATCCGACTGAAAATAGAAAACTAAGAACGTATTAAAAAAAATGAATTTATTCAACAAACTAAAGATTTGAAATGTTGTTTGACGATTCGATTGAATTCTTGTTGTTTATCAATTGCCATCGGTGGAAAGCAATGTGTTGTATCTCGAAGATAGTGCGTTTGTTGTGAATCAGACAGATAAGTTAGAAGTAGAAAATGTGTGACAAGACGAATAAGTTCAGTTGAATTCGTTAGTTCTTCTAAAGTAATTTGTTGTTGCTGTTGTCCTTGTCGATAACGAGAGAATATTGGTGAACATTCAATGCCAAGTAAAAGTAAATTTGAATAGAGAAAACGTATTGTCAGTGAATTTTCATCGAGACCATAGGTTTCCCAAAGTGTACCGTGATTATTCTGGGTTGTTAGTTGTGTCGCTGGCGAACGACGTGGTGATGCTTTTGGCGTACTAAATCGAACGAGATTGCGTTGATGAGATGTTGGCGTTTGTTGAGGACGAGCAGCACGATTACGATTTGGTGTTGGTAATGGTGGACGTTGCATTTGCTTTTTTGTCTGACTTGAACTTGTTAAATAAAGAATGAACGAATATGTCGAAGAGAGATAGATCAGTTGAACAAGTGATTCCACATATTACCACGATGATTGATGATTGGTTAGTTTACGTAAATAATCAAAGCGTGCCTAAGACTTTGTTTTTTTTCTTCTGCTTCTTTTTTTCTTATATATTTGCTATTTCTTTTTTGTGTTCTTTATTCTTATATATGTTGAGTAGCATTAAGAATGGATTCAGTTTTGAGTATGGAGCACGGACAAATGCTTTCGCAAGTACAGATCAACTCCGAGTCCACCGAAGATAAGTAAGTTGTACATTGAATTCAAATGACATTTTGCTGCAAACAATGACTCGATTCTTTCGTTTAACAATTATCTAATTTTTTTTCTTCAAAACTCACTAACTGGTGATTGTAAATAATTATATTTTATTGCAGTGTTCTTCTACCACGATCTTCATCTCGTAAGTTGATCTGTTTTGTGTTTTTTTTTGATATGTTAATATGATTAATTGTTTTTATCACATTTCGTAGCAATCGAAAGAGTTCTCTTCTTCTCTGTTTATTTTAGCTGCTCTTCATCGACGAAGTTTTGAACGATTAGACAGTGATAATAGTGTACAAAAAGGTTCGATTATTCTTGATTTGGTTTTCTGACTGTTTTTTTTCTCTCTTTGATTGAATAGTAAACCCGCCGATTTATTCTCTAGAAGAAATTACTGCTCGTCGACGTGGTAAACGAGCAGAAGACGAAAAACTACCGAAGAAAGTTCGGTATGAATTCGAAAAAGGAAAAGAATTGTTGGTTTTCTTATTCGATTTTCTATTTGTTTTCAAAGGAGTTTTTATAAGAAACAAGATAAACTTATTTCAAATTTTGAACGTGTTCATCGTCTTCATTCGATTAAAGACAGTGACAAGGAGGATGATGACGATGATGATGAAGCCAATGAATGCGAAACTAAAGACAAAAAGATCAAAGAAGATCCAAAACTCAAAAAGAAACGTATTAGCCTTTATACAAAATTGTCATTATTAATCAATATTGTACGTGTTAATATCGAAAGAGATTAATTGATTAACATTTATATTTCTCATTATGTTTTAGTTTTTACTTATTGTAAAAATAATTGCAGCAGTTATATCTCATTCTCTCTCAGTGATTTCATCAGTTGTTGACAGTGGCGTTGATTTAACATCGAGTATTATTCTTTTTTGGGCTACACGAGCCATAAAACGACGTGATCCATTTATGTATCCACAAGGTTAAAAATCAAACCAAAGAATACCAAGAAAATATTTGGACAAAATTCAAATCTGATTTAGGTCGTACTCGTCTCGAACCAATATCGATTGTTATTCTTTCAGTGATTATGTGTTCAGCAAGTATTCAAGTTATATCTGAATCCTTACAAACAACAATTGATGATATTAAAATGCTTCGAAAATATCCGTCGAATAGTTCAGAATATGTTCATCCGGTTAATATGACAATCGTGCCAATTGTTATTATGTGCATAACAATTGGTAATCGAATATCTTATTGAATAATATATCTTCATCTATTGGATTTTTTGTTTAGTCTTGAAATTGATTTTATTTCTCTTATGTTCACGTGAAAACAGTGCGACACTCAATGCATTAGCTCAAGATCATCGAAATGATGTTTTTTCGAATATAACTGCTCTTCTTTGTGGTCTTGCTGGTATGGAAATTAATTTCCATTGAAAACAAAAGAATGAATCGAATTTAAACATTATTCTCTGTAGGTTTTGCTGCACGAAAACATCCGCTGAGTATTCCATCGGCGTTCGTCTTAGCCGATTCAATAGGTGCTATTCTTATTTCGATTTATATTCTATCAACTTGGATTCGTCAAGCAAATCGTAAGATTTTTCTTTATCAACGTAATGATTACGAATGAATTTTCGTAGAGCAAATCAAACGTTTAAGTGGTTACACAGCTAAGCCTGAATTTCTTCAGCAGATAACTTGGATTGCATTTCATCATTCACCGCTGATTTCGAAAATTGATACCGTTCGTGCATTTCATTTCGGAACGCACTTTCTTGTTGAGGTTGACATTGTTCTGCCCGAGGACATGTCTCTCAAGGAAGCTCATGACATTGGCGAAGAATTACAAAAGAAAATTGAACGTATACCTGAAGTCGAACGAGTAAATTCTTTGTTTTTTTTTGTTGATTAATCCCCGTATGTTTCTCGTTTTAAATTTAGGCGTTTGTACATCTCGATTATGAATTCGATCACAAAGCAAGTGATGAACATAAAGTTGTTTGAAATTATCAAAAGACTCACAGACAGATATCTTCTATGTAATTTATTTTCTGCACGTTTTTTCGTCGTAATTTGTCTCTTCTATTTCGAATTATTGTAGTCGGTTGCATTTTTCAATTCTTTAATTTTCTTTTTTTTTGTATCTTGTCAGTCAAAGTATTTTAAAGAATTAGTTTAATTGAATTGTAATGAAAACGAATGTCTCGGTGAGAGTTCATAAATAAATAATTCTGTTTTTTTTCATAATCAAAAAAAAAGAGAAGAAAATATTTCAAAGACCCGCATTTGCTACGAGCGGCCTCTGTCGATGGATTCCTATTGTTGTTCATCGAAAATTATTTTGAATAAGAAAATAAACAATGATATATGAATCTAATAAATATATTGAATATCGAATCGATCGAAAAGTAAATTGATAATTGCTAAACAAATATAAAGTCTTTCTAATTTCTAATTGAAGCACCAATGAATGACTCATTGGATATTTGAAATTTGATTGTGTAGAGAATGGATAGACGTGTATGTAAATGTGTTTATGAAATTGTCATTGTTATGCATCTATAGATCTTTTAAAGGAAAGAATAAGAAACGCTTTTTGAATAGATTTTTCTAGATTTCATTCGCAAATAATCTTCTAAACAATGGCAGGTGAATATGATACAGCAATTACGGTGTTTTCTCCCGATGGACGTCTTTTTCAAGTTGAATACGCACAAGAAGCCGTGAAAAAAGGCTCGACTGCTGTTGGTGTACGTGGAAAAAATATTGTTGTCTTAGGTGTCGAAAAGAAAGCCGTCGCTGTTTTACAAGAAGATCGGTAAAACAAAACGAAATTAATTTTGCGATGAATAATTTTGTTTTTCTTCTTCTTCTAAAGTACGGTTCGTAAAATCTGCGTTCTCGATGATCATGTTGCCATGGCATTCGCTGGTCTAACGGCCGATGCTCGTGTTTTAATGCATTACGCTCGTGTTGAATGTCAATCTCATCGACTCAACGTCGAAGATCCCGTGACAGTCGAATACATCACTCGATTCATCGCTGATTTGCAACAAAAATACACTCAAGGTCGTGGCCGTCGTCCCTTCGGTCTCTCGACATTGATCGTTGGCTTCGATTACGATGGTACGCCACGTCTCTATTCAACCGATCCAAGCGGTACCTATCACGAATGGAAAGCCAATGCCATCGGTCGACAAGCGAAAACCGTTCGAGAATATTTAGAAAAATCCTACACCGAAACAACATACGAATCGACACACGAATCGATCAAATTATGTATTCGTGCTCTACTTGAAGTCGTTCAAAGTGGCTCGAAGAATGTTGAAATAGCTGTCATGGCTCGACATAAACAATTGAAAACGCTTAGCGCCGAAGAAGTCGAGAAATATATCGCCGAAATCGAGAAAGAAAATGAAATCGAAGCGGAAAAGAAAAAACAAGCGAAACAAATCGGTAGTTCAACTACAACGCAAGCGTCAAAGAAAGATTAGAATCAAATTCAACCGAATCAACTCGGTGATGACACTCCATTCGTTTTTTTTTCTCTCTTTCATTCTTAGACTTTCTTCTTTTCATTTTCTTTCTTTCTTTTTTTATTATAAAATGATTATTGATTCTATCATTCACATTCATAAAAACAACATAAAATATAAACAAGAGACACTTGGTGTTTAAGTAAAACTTCTTCATTTCTAGATTGTCTTTGTTTTTTCATCAGATTTTTTTTTGCTCTCCTCGTCGAAACATCACAAGTAGGTCAATGAGAAAAATTCACTCGATAAAATTAGATTCCAAAAACGATACAAAGTGCAAAGATATGTCACCTTTTTCTCTTATTTATATTTAGGATAGTTGAATCTATCATCATGCCTCTATTAGATGCGAATGCTATTGCTCTTCTTCATACACTTCTCACAACAAATTCACTCTCACGTCTTTCAACATTATGTGCGTCTTTACAAGCGCCTGTTGAACATATTTTATCTATTGTTGCTGCACATCCATTTGTTTTTGCTCGTCTTCGTGCAACAGACACGCCGGGCGACGATCGTATAGCTGTTGTTCTTGATTTAACGAACTGTACGTTCTATGCCCGTCCACCATGTGGTTGTACAAAAGATCTTGCTTGTCCGTATTTACATCTTTGTCCATCGGTTGTGTTGCCTAATCGACGTTGTCAACGACCACACGATTGTCCATTATCACATTCACTTGATACTGAACATAATCGACGAGTGATTATCGAACGTGGACTAGAAAATCTACCTCAGAAAACATTAATTATGCTCATTTTAGCGTCAGCTGATCCGAGTAAAACAGTATGTCGACATTTTATCAACGAAATTAAAATGCAAAATATCTTGTCTATTGAATTAATTAGTTCGCTGTTTGCCATCATAAGCCAAAACCATGTCGAGAAGCCAATTGTGATGATTTACATTTATGTTATTTTTATATGTGTTCGCCTCATTTATGCAAATATGGTGATTGCAAAGCTGGACATTCGTTAATGACACAACGTAATATGGATTATTTGGAACGTCGTGGTCTCGCTCATATAGAACCGATAGATGTTATTGCTTTATTTCGAATTGTTGACGAGAATAAGTAGGCAAATCGATTTCAGTTTCGATTTTATTTGTTTTTTGTTTATTAGAAAACGTTCGCATATGTATCGATATCAACTTGATGCTCAACCTCAGCCAATGATGATAATGACATTAATGATGGATGAACATGGTCAACATCAACAACAACCGATGATTATGTTTTAAAAATCAAAAGTTTTTCTTTGTTTTCTTCTTCTCTTTCGTTTCTAACACAAAGATTTCAACGAGAATAATATTCTTCAAAACCTTATTTTGTTTTGTTTTTTGTTGTTATTGTTGTTGTTTTGTTTTTCTTTTCTTCTTCTCAGGTGATTTACATTTCCGTGCAATACTCTCTAGTAACAAGAACAGAAGATAAGCATTGATTTATACATTGCATGTAGTTTGTTTGACAGTTATTTGTTTTTATCATGTTTTAAGCTTTTTTCTTTTGTCGTTAAAAAAGCCTAAACATCAACTTTTCTTCAATGATCAAACAAGAACATTTGAAAAATCATTTCTTATTTTTGCAGATGTTCTATTAGCGAACTCAATCGAATGGATATTGTCATTCAATTGATTCAACATTTAGTATCTACAGATCATTCGATTGACACAATCGATTCGATTCTTAATCGATTGAATATAACACGAGATCGTCTTTTACAAATACTCAACGATCAACAATATGCAGATTATTTTCAATTATTGCGACCGAAAGATCATAAAAAACAACCAACAACAGAAAAACTTGCGTTAACATTAGATGTAAGAGCTTCGAAAAAGAAGAAAAAATAAGTTTTTCTTTTTGAACTTTTTGACTTGTAGTTATTTTGTTGTACACATTATGCAAATACGTGTAAAAATGCATCGTGTCCATTTTTGCACTTATGTCCTTATAATATTCGGCCGATGCATAAAAGATGTACGAATAAAAATTGTCAATTTGATCATGACGTTGTCGGTAGTCTTCATAATCGAAGAATTATCGATTCACGTCGATTAGCATTTATTCCAGGAATAATTTTACAAGACATCGTACGAGCTTCTGCCGATCCAACTCGTTCAGTGAGAGCATACGATTTCAGAAATGAATCAAATCAATAGTTTTTGTTTAGTTTTGGGTTTGTACGGACAACGGTAAAAAGAATGGATGCGTTAAAAAGCAGAACTGTGATAAATTACATTATTGTTATTATCAATTAACGGATAAGTGTACGAAACCTCATTGTCAACATGGAATCAACGATGAATGTCTCGGCTATTTTCGACGTAAACAATTGAATGAGCAAGAGCATGATGATATTCTCAATGCGTTTAGAAAAGTTCTTCGACAACGGTAGATTTTCGAAAGAGAGATTATAAATTGATTTTATATTTATTTGCAGAAAATCTGAACATATTAATATCAGCAGTGGATCTCGAAATTCAGCAGCTGCTTCACAAAGTCCAAAGACGAGCCGAATTCGAGATCATCAACGGTAAAGAAATTCTTCTTGAATTCTTCTTAAATTTTTTGTTTATTTTTGTTTGCAGAAAATCATCAGCAAATCGACAACATCGAAATTCTTCTTCGTCGAAACGTTCGACAATCTACGATGAAGCTCTCAAACCCAAAGCAGATACTCCACCTCCACTACCAGATCACGAACAGGATATCATTCTCTTCGATAATTACGATGAACACGATCATCAACAAATTCAACGTTTCCTAACCGACGAAATTCGTTGTCCTATTAAATTAATCACTACAAAGCAACTTCTATCAGAAAATAAAACAAAGAATTCAATAGCTAATGCTAAACCGACGTATTACTATTATCCAATAGACAATCCATCAGATATCATTTCAGTACTTCGTTGGCAAAATGAAGAAAATCCTTCGATAAAACCTCTCATTGTTTATGCAAACATACTCGATGCACACGATGCAGCTAAACAAAATTTTGACAACGATCAATTTTGTCTTTTACGTGTGCATCTTCTTGATTCAGGGCCAATTAACGGAACTTTACTACCGCAAAATCGTCTTCAACTCAATAATCCATCGGCAACATATTTCGATCATATGTGGATTTATGTCTACGATTTACACTGAGAAAAAAAACGACGCACATTTATGTGTTTCGATGTAATGATCTATATTTTTTTAGAAAATGTGCACGTTTTGTTTTGATATGAAAAATTCCGAACCTCGATTTTTTTTATGTACGAATGTGTTCAGTAGAAAAATAAATCAAATACAAGTAACTGATGACTGAAGTTTTCTTCTTTCACATGAAAGATCTCATGTCTCTCAGTTTAATTGTGTTTTTTGTCTTAAAGAATCTATGTTATTCGATTGAATGACAGATTTAATTAATTAATTCATTTGTACTGAAATTCGACTTGTTAATATTTAATAAACTGATATATAAGAAGAAATATTCGTCATTTACAAATATAGTAATGCTTATTAGTTGTCTTTAAATAGAACGATGAGTTCATCATAGAAAAGAAAATAATAGATGTCAACACGTAAAGTTGAGAATACTAATTGATATTTTTAAGATTTCTATATAAGAAATTCTCTTTTACTCATCATTAGTTCATTTGCATACAGATAAATGTTGTTTTAAACAGAGTGCGTGCGTGTTCAAGTTCTTTTTTCCTCTCCTTCCCTCCCCTCCTTATGACTTTATTGACAAAAAAAAACAAATTCCTATTTTTAACAATAATACTAACATAAGATGAGTTGTTTTTCTTTCTTGTTATTTTTACTCTTATTTTAAGTTTGATTCTGTAATCGAAAGTTATTATTATTTTGTTTTCACAACATATTCTTTGGAAACAAGCGCCCTCTAGTTATTCGTAATTCGAAAAGAATATTTTAAGAAAATTGTTCACGAAAAACTTCATTCGAATAAAACACGATTTCACTACTCGAAAAGCGATTATTTCAGAGAAAAAAAATTGCTCTTCGAAAATTGTTGAAAGATGTCAACCAATCGAAAGCATTCGAGCTTCTAAGAATAGAAAGAAAAAAAAATATCTATCTAATTTATTTTTTTTTTATTCTCTTTTGTATATCGACGGGTTTGTGTGTATGTGTACAAAACAGCGTCATTTATTTTCATCTAACTAGATTTGTCTTGTTCTACTACATCTTTTTTTTTCGTATTTTGTTTATTTTAACAAAACGAAAAAAGAAAACAGAATCAAAACAATTCGTTTCTTCGTTTCAAACTTCGACTAACTATACATTCCGAATGGCTTCATCTGCCGAAAACACAACATCTGAAGTACGAATTTTGTGTCTATTGAAGAAAACAATTTGTTTAGTGATTCATTTTAGAACAATGGTGCAACACCTGAATTGAGTGAAGAAGCTAAATTAAGAGCTAAATACGGTGGTGCACTTCCACGTCAACAGAATATGTTAACAAAAAAACTAATGAATAAAGTACAATGAAAAAATGGTTCACAATGAAAATGTTTGCAAATCTATTTTTGATTCTAGCCGAAATATTTCGATTCGGGTGATTATAATGTTGCCAAAGCTCAAGGCAAATTAGCTGCCAGTAAACCTGATCCAACGAATAAAACGAATAGTAATAAAGAAGCAACAACGCCAATCGTGCCTGAAACAATAACTGGTCATGAAATTCCAACACCTGAAACAGTCATGCCTAGAAAATTATCCTGTGCAGCAACAATGACACCAACGATTACAAATAGTTCTATGCCACCACCATCGACACAATAAACGAAAAGATTTTGTTTGGAAAAAAAGAGAGAAAAAGAAAATTTTTCAATCAACGAACAAAGAAAGCAAATGCAGACGTAGTTTTTTTTTCCTATAATCTCTTTCATTTCGGTTCATTTTTTTTTCGTATTATCATTATCTTTTTTTCTTCTCTTTTCTTTCTTTCTCTGTATATATGTGAGAGTATTTTCGAAAAAGAACCAACACGCACACACACACACACACTCATACAATTACGGATTTTCATTATGCTTCTTTTTTTCCTGTCCAAATAACTCACAGTATAAAAAAAACGAGAGAAAACATATAGACAGGCAATATCAGAAGAACTCAAAAACATGCTAATAAACTCATAAATTTCCTTTTGAAAACGGTTCGATGATATGACCTCGATGTCTTTTATCTTTTATCTTAAGTATAAACTTAGGTTAGATATTAAAATACGATTGTTAAAATCTTTATAAATAAAAGCAAACAAAATGTTGTCGATGTTGATTTTCAAAATTTATACTATCAACATCACGAATATTATCTACATTCTTACGAGATAAAATTATATATATATATACGAGCAAAGAAGAAAGAAAAACCAAATGAAACAAACATCAAAACAAGAAAAAGAAATTTGAAACAATAACATCATCATCTATCTATTATAAATAATAATGTATTGTTTCAGCAGCAAAAGAAAGAATAATGTAAATCATTGAATTACATCTTGATGAATAAATTACAAGAGAAAAAGATAGATTTATTCGAGCGTTCGTTCGTTCTTTTTCTAGTGTCTTGAGTTTTTTGTTGTTGAAATATTTAACATGATAAGTGATGAGTTGAATACCAAGGTGATGATGTCGTTGCATCTTTCATATTTGTATTATCTATGCCAATCGTTGATGTACTTGTGCCCATCAGATCGAAACCTGAAATGAAGAAAATTTATTAAAAAAAAGAAATGAATAAGAATTTGTCTATTGTTTTCATCGTACTTTGAGAAGCGAATTGATAAGGTGTTGTTGTCATCATTGATCCTCCAAGATGATAATCAAAATGATGTGGTGCTGGCGAATAAGTATGATGAGATTGTTTTTCATGATGAAACATTTGTGCAGCGGCTGCGGCTCCAATAGCTGCTGCTGTAACAACATCCATATCTGGTTGTGTATGATGATAACGTGCTGGATTATTATTATTATTGCTATTGTTGTTATTATTATTATTGTTGTTGTTGTTATTCGTATTATTATTGTTATTATTCATATTTGTATGATTTGGTGAATTCATTGGATGTAAATGATTGTTTGATAGAGTCGACGTTGTTGATGATGATGATGGTGTCGTTGTTGGATTTGTTGAATAGGCCGAACGATATGCATGCTGATGCATCCAATCACTGTATTCGTTTTGTGTTGTTGGAAGATAAGTTGGATGAGGATAGGATGTTGGTGAGGCCATGAAATTTGGCCAGAAACTACTTGTTGGACTCATCATAGTCGAGTAGCCGTATGATGATGTTCGAGGATCTAATTGAAATAAAAAGAAAACTGTAAGAATCAAGATTTATTGGTGTGTACCTCGTGTTGGAATAGGTCTTGTTGAATTGAATGTCATCGGTTGTTTCAATGCTTTATCAAAATGTTCATCAATAACTAATGCCGATTCGCCTGTATAATAACGATAGACAACAGCATTTTCGGATGATGATTCGACGATTTTTCCATCGGTTATCACTGTACGTGGTGCTGAACGATGATTATTCATTCGATGAGATTTATTTTCAAATGATTCCATGCCAACATTCGATGTCATTCGTGTTGTTTGTTGATCATCATGAAGACTATTTAACATATGATCAAGATGTGCTATTGGACCATCACTATTCAATGTTGTTGCTGTTGTCGATGTTGAATTATTATTATTATTATTATTATTATTATTTAAATTTTCATTGACAAGAGTATTAGTACTCATCGAGGATGTACACATACATATATTTATTCGGAATCTAAAAAATAATTTCATGAATGTTTCAATCACTAATAATGTATGAAGAAAATTGAATATTAATTTAAAAAATGTCCAAATATCCCCTTTGTATCTTACCAATTATTTGATTGTCTTAGAGTGAAACATATAAAAGAAAAGGATTACTTTGTACAATCATTCTATAGTTACAGTCGACGATAGATTCTATCTGGTCACGTAAAACTACATTCCATTGAATATGTGTCAGGCTGCTAATGTCGGTTTTTTTCCTTCTTTCTTCCCTGTCTCTCCTTTCTCTCTCTCTCTCTCTCTCTCCGTATTTTTCAGCTCGTTGAAGAATAATCGTTATCTCTCGTCGTTTGAAATGCATACCATCTTAGAACAACATAACGTCTCATTTTCTTATTTCACATATATGCAGACGCACACTTTCGCTCTATCTGTCTTTTACACGAAGTAATTAGAGTCTAAGAGCTTATCAGCTACCAATCAAATTGCATTCCGAAAATGCGAATATAAGAAAGGAAGAAAAGGAGACAACACAATGATAATGATGATGATGAAGAAGAGGAAGAAAAATAGAGATAGATGATTGATAGGATGCGCGTGTATGTTCACCAGACCAACACGATGATCATGTTTGTTTGTTTGTTTTACTTTTGCCACATTCATAATCAATTCGATCATCACCTACACACATACACGAGAGAGATTAATTTTTTGTTTCATCTTCGTTCTCGATCGATAATAAACATTGACGTAATACGCAACATCCATTCTATTGTGATCAAATGAAAATACGAAGGTGACTTTTCATCGTTTGTACAAAAACATGTCGATCATTATTGACACAAGTTGATAGTTGTAACTACTGCTGGACATTGACATTTGCTCGAAGATCATTACGATACACATGTGAAACAACACGCATCTATACAAAAAAAAAACTCGTTATAAAAGAGCAAAATTCTTTTCTTTTTCTGATTATTATTATTGATGGATTGTCGACTCGACACAATGATATTATTCTATCTGTAGTTCTCTTTTTTCTTTTGTTTCATCGAAACATTCTTTTCGTCTTACATATTTTCTAATCGATGTGAATTGAATTTCAAAAAGAAAAAACGAAAGAAACATATAGAACACCCGTGGAGATACGAATGCCATTAAAATGAAATTTATGATAATTGAGAAGAAGATTCGATCTTATCTTTCAACGCAGCTGGCATAATTAATTTAAATCTACTTTAATTTTTAGCTTGTTTTCCATCTGAATAAATATATTTTATTGTCGCAAATCGTTTATCAATATTTTCTTTTCGATAATTCAAATGAAATATTTGATAGATCGTTGGCAATGGTAAAGAAATACCAGCAACTCCTAATAAACAGTAGAGAGAGAGTGAGAAAAAGCCTCTTTACTAATCAATTTACCTATTCCAGCAAGAAATGCACAACAGATTTTACCAAGTGGTGATATTGGCACACGTTTAGCATCGCCAACAGTTATTGTTGATATTGTGACGATGTTAAATAAATCTTCGAGACGTGTAACATAGGCATGTTCATAATTTCTCTCGATAATCTGTATGATCACACCGAATGTAAATACAAAAAACAGTAGAATAAATCCAATAGATACGATATTGCCAAATGCTGTTTGTGTTCCACGAAAAAATACTCGAAGCGTTCGTATATATCGACAAAGACGAATAAATCGAAATAAACGTAAAATCATAATATATTGAAATAATCTTATAAAGAAAAATGGATCATGTTCATCATCTTTTGGTATATTCAGTTTGATTAATACGATATACAGCCAATTCGAACATAAAATTATTAACTCAAATACATTGAATAATGATATTAATGTTGACCATTTATGTGGAGATGAGAACAAACGAAGAATAGTTTCGATTGTGATGAAAATTGTGCATACTTTTTATTTGAAGAAAATATTTAATTCAATGACTGAATGAATGGATAAAAGAAACAAACTTCGTTCGAGTTTGTAGATGTTTTGACCGATGAATTTCGATGGACGAAAATCGAAAAAAATCTTTTCACAATGATTTGATTTATCACTCGTAGATAATTTATAACAAATGATTTTATTTCGAGATAATTGAGGAACAAATTCCAGCGAAATAGTAAAACAAAATAGTAAACTAACGATTAAACAAATTAAATGAATCTACAGAAAACAATTTATTTCGTGATTTTGAATATAAACGATTTCAAACTTACAGTTTGAGTAAGAAATGAATAATCATTATATTCCAGTGCAATCCAAATGTATCTTAGAAAACGATTTCTTGGTATAATTCGATAGAAAACTGTTAATTCATCATGAATTCGTGTTGCATAAAAATGTTCGACTGTTTTACTATCGATTTGAAAGTATTTCAATTCATTATAGAAAATAATCGGTTCGTAAATACTCGGTGCAATTAATTTTCCTGTTTCATAATAATTAAGAATAGCTTCGAACGAAACAAGGTGACGATCAATGATATACTGTTGTCTCACCTCATTGAACAATGTTAAACGACGTTTAGGATCGCCTAAAATCAACAAACAAGAGAGATCTTGTCTTTTTTCAATAGATCAAAACGCTAACCAAGAAGAGTATTAGGAAAACGGCTGAGAGACTTTTCTTGAACGATAAAAATCGTACCAAGACAATTGAATTCAATTAATTTCGATGACATTATTAACTATTTCTTAGCGCTAGAAAATTTCTCTTAGTATTTTATTTTTCGTTTATTGAAATAAATGATTAGGATGATTTGTCGGAGAATGAAGCAAATAAAATGCACTAAAGAGAGAGAATACACACACGCATTTATACGCATATTAAAAAAAGCAACAATGATTGTCAATCGTTTTCGTTTGTTTGTTTGATTGTTTTCTTTTATCTAACACGAGATTTATCAGTAACAATGAAAATATTTTTGCCTGAACCAACAATCATATTCGGCCGAGTTATATCTGTATCAGCACAATAAACGGCATTTTCTAGATCAGTTATACCACCAATCATCTATTTATTTGAAATTAAAACAAAAAAAAGAACGAAAGAAAGTCATAAATTACCTGTAAAATTGAATAATCGTAAATGATAGCTTCGTTTTTATCATTACCTGCGCATAAAATATAATCTTTAGGGCTGAATTTTGTGCAATAAAGCTAGACAATAAGAAATGAAACGATTTATTGATACGAACATGAATAAAGAAATTTACCATCGATGTTGCATTATTTTGAAAAGCATCTTTGATCAATTCACCTGTTGAAAAATCCCAAATCTACAATAGAAACAGAAAAATATTTCAAATTTTCTATTATCAGTGTTTCGTTGTACTTGTAAAGTTGAATTTTTTCTCCATGAACCGGTTAAAATCACTTGATGTTCCGCAACAATATCCAATGCATCGCCACATAAATGTGGACCAGCAAAATGTTTTTGTGAATGTTGTGCCCGTTCATCCCAATAATGAACTGTTTCATCCCAACCTCCCGTTAGAAATACGGTTTCCATTGTTGGATGAGAACGAATGGCATGTATACGATTCTTATGACCGTCCATACGTTCTCGACTTTCACTAAATTTTATTTAAAGAAAATCATGTGAATCGATCATCGATCTTCAAACTTACGATGCATGTAATTTATTAATGATTTTCTTCGTTGTAAAATCATAGCAGTTTATCACACAATCACTGCCTAAAAGTAAAGAAATTAAGAGAAAAAAAAAGCAGATTTTCTTTTGTTTATTGTTTACCAGCAACGTATAAATGTGAATAATTGCAATTGAAATCGAGTGTTAATGGTTGCCGATCTTTTTCATCGAATGTATAAACACATTGCTGTGTTGGATAATGCCAAATTTTGACATAACCAGCTGTATCTACGATGACAAAAAAATAAATAAAAATGAAATCATTTCAACAAATTCAGTTCATTCTCACAAGTTGCAGCAACCATTTTCTGATGTTCGACTTTTAAATCTTCTTTATTAGCATAGAATTTGAGACATGTGACTGGATAACCTAATTTTTTTTTATCAACATACAAATAAATCTTATGAGATGTTTCTTTTAAGAATTTCAAGTGAATTTACGTCGTGTTTTTGTATCATCATCAGACAGAGCATATTGAAATTGGCCTGCTTTAGAATAGATCTGTAAAACAAAAACATAAAAAATCTCAATATATCGGCAATACCTCGATTTTAAAATCAAAATAACTAACTAATGAACTAGACGGAAATAATGACTTTTAAATTGTTCATTCAAACGAGAATATTCGTCTGCATAAGGAAAAGTAAAATATTAACTCGCTCTGTTGACTTTTGCAAACGAGAGAAAAACGCTTTATTACTTCAATTAAATTTTATGATCAATCGATTTCTCAATAGCAGTAGACAGATAGTTAGAGAGAAAAATAAAGTGAAACATACTTTGATTGTACCATTGCCTAGTCCAACAGCAAATACATCTCCATGTGGACTGTATTTGCAACACAAAACATATTCTTCACAATCACTTCAATGATAAATAAACAAAAAAAATATTTATGTATTTTGTTGTTAATCGAATTCACTTACACAACATGTGTTAACTCGAAATCGCCTAACATTAAATGTTTCGGTCGAGTATCAACAATTTTATTCACTGACATTCGACGCGTACGAGTTGTACTAACTCCAGTCGATACGGATGCATCACTATTAGCCAAAGATGTTGTACCATGTCGTTCAGCTAAGAAAAGAAATGCAAACATTTGAACAAATTAAATCGATCAAATAAAAAAAAAGAAACACACTGATTGATCTCGAAGGTGTTGTCATTATAAATTGATAGGAAAAAAAATAACTGGTCTCGATATATTAATATTTAAGAGTAAGTTTTTTGTGACAAATGCTCCTTGTTGTTTATTCTCACGTTTCGAAATCGATGATAGAATTTCAACTGATCAATCATATAATCATACTTCAATTTGTTATTCTTTACTAGTCAGAACGAGAGAGAGAGAAGAAAAAGAAAATTTCATAGAAAGAACAAAGCACAGAAAGATGATAATAATCAAAACAGTACGGCAACACAATAGAGAAAGAGAACAGAAATTCTAGGCGAAGAAAAATGAAAATCGACAAATGGCCTGAGATATGTCAGATTCTTTTACTTTTTCTCTCCTTTTTTTGTTCTTCTTTTATTAATGAAAAATTGTATATTGTGCACATATATTGTTGAATTGAAATTATATTTGATTGTATCCTTGACTCGGTCACAAAAGGAAAAAAAAAGTTTACTTTGCACAAAATTAAAAAAATATAAATTCAAAGTACATGTTTACTTTAGATGTGAATTACGAAAGAAAAGAGCCTTGATGTTGTATTTGTGTATTATAATACACATCTATTTATTTGACTTACTCTCTAGTGATTCATTATTCTGATTGTATAGACCAAATGCATTTGATTGTGAAGACGTATTATAGATGCCCATTTCGGGCTCGGGTTCAGATGCTGAATCTTCATAATTCTCATTATCAAGGTCACTTAAATCGTCGTCGTTAGACACGGTGAAATTGCCCAAAACATTGTCATATGTTGACATATTCGCACTGATCGAAGCACGATAAATGTCGTTGTTGAGTTCCGTCTGTAATTATACTTCACTTGTGTGTGTAGTCATGGTTTAGCTAGCCAATAAATATTCATTGGAACTCGGACGTGCTGCTGAATGGTTGGCAAAAGAGAACAATCTCGATAAATTTTAAAACAACTGTCGCTCATGTGCTGACCTCAAGTAAGAAGAAGAAAAAAAATTCACCTCTTCTTTATTGCATCTTGAAAATTAAGTTTCTTTTTTTTTATACTATTTGTCGTTATTGTAGATGAATATTTAAAATGTTGTTTTATTTTCTTGGCTGATTGTTAAGTAGGTGTTAATTATAGAAATGCTATTTTCTAAACAATTAACAAAACAAAAAACTTTTTTCAATGTTTGCAATTTAAATAGCTCTGAAATGAAAAATTCTATTATAATATTGATAAAAATAGTAACAAGTGTATTTTTCGACGAGCATTTATTTTTCTTACAACACAACAAAAAAAATAAGAATATTCGAAATTTGTAAACTCTCAAAAGCTTGTTTAATATTATAATTCATCTGGATCTAGACGATTCGTCATGCGCGCACCTTTTGGACCACTTTTTGTTTCTGCATCGTCTTCATCATCTACGTCCGAATTTTCTGATTGATCATCGTCTATTGGATCTATGTTTGATTCACTGTCATGTTGTGGTCGTTTGTTTTGTTGAGATTTTAGAAAGAAGAGTAAAATCAAACCAAATAAACAGAGAAAGAAAATCAAGATGAACACAATAACCATAATAGATTTTGATGAAGATTTTTTACTCTTTGGTTGCTTATGTTCACTGAATTCAGTTGATCTATTTTTCAATGGTTGTTTACGTTTTTTCAATGTTGTCATTTTTTGATTTTTATCGATAATCATACTCATTGTGGTACTATCACTGGTGGTTACTATCGTTTCACTGGTTGTACTAGTGATAGTAGTACCGATGGACGTAGTTGTGGTAGTAGTAGTAGTGGTAGTGGTAATGGTGGTGTTAGCAATAGTGGTAGCGGTAGCAGAAGTGGTAATGATAGCAGTAGTGGTAATAATAGTAGTAATTGTAGTTGTAGCTGTTGTCGTTGTTGTTGTAGTTGTAGTGGTAGTGGTAGTGGTAATAATAGTAGTAATTGTAGTTGTAGTTGTAGCCGTTGTCGTTGTAGTTGTAGTGGTAGTGGTAGTGGTAATGGTAATGGTAGCAGTAGTGGTAATAATAGTAGTAATTGTAGTTGTAGTTGTAGCCGTTGTTGTTGTAGTGGTAGTGGTAGCAGAAGTGGTAATGATAGCAGTAGTGGTAATAATAGTAGTAATTGTAGTTGTAGCCGTTGTCGTTGTCGTTGTTGTTGTAGTTGTAGTTGTAGTGGTAGTGGCAGTAGTACTAGTACTAGTAGTAGTTGCCGTTGTTTGTCTAGTATCAAAAAGATAACCTGCTGTTTCTGAGAGTTGACCTGAAATGCCATTTGGACTATTTAATATGTTATCAATTACAGTCCAATTAAAGTCTTGCGATAACAAAGAAGGCAGTAAAGGATCATGATAACATATCGTATTAACTTTAGCAGTCTTTCCTGTGCACTTTTGATCAGGTATTACCAATGCAAAATATTGTATAAAACGGCAAATAATATTCAGCCGTGGAAATGTGATATAATTATAGAACGTCAAAGATGGCTGGAATTGTTGTGGAATATCGTAAAGTAATACTTTCTTTGGCTCTTTTGTTGTCTTTGCTTTTGATGAATGACTAATATTTTCGAATAATACGTCAACCGATAAATCTTCAAGTATACTATTATTAAACATTTGCTCTGCTTGATTATCTCTTAGAAGATTCACCGTATACAACCGAATATATAACATCTTTTCTGTTTCGTTACATATATATTCGTGATGTTGAACATCGTAGATGCGATAATTATCTTCAAAAAGACTGCCTTGATTTGGACATGATATATTTCTATTGGGGGACAAGTCCAATTTTCGAAAAAACAGATATTCATACTCCGAACAACGAATAATACTATTCACTGCCACCATAAAAAATTTTAGTTTAGCAGATGAACAAGTGTGATGATTAAGAAGAAAAAAAACGAAGAAAAACAGAAATGAAGCGAGCTTACAAATCATAATATAGAACTTAAAGTTTATCAACTGAATATGAAACTATTAGTGCGCCAAAGTTTGCAGTTTTTCAATATAATAACAACAACGTGTATCACTGAAGAATCATCAATGAACTATCTGATTAATTGATCAGGATAAATGCTTTATCTTCAGGACAGCTAAGAATCTACTTCTCTATCTCTATAGCCTTCAATTTTAAAGTCAAAAGATAGATAATAATCGATTCATATTTATTAGAAATGAAATTGTACTTTGAGGGTAAAGTTTAAAAGATTACAATTCATCTGGATCTATGCGATTTACAATATGTGTGCCATAACCTTTTGGATGTTGGTCCTGTTTGATATTTTCTTCATCGTTGAGCTCAGAATTTTGTGATTCATCATCATTATCATCATCATCTAGTGGACTTACGTTAGATTCACTATCATCTTGTTCTGATTGTTCGTGTTTTCGGCGATGTTGAACGAATAAAAGGACTGAACCGAACATGCAAATAAGGAAGAGCAATATGAGTATAATAATAAAAAAAGATGGTGGTCGAGAGGTTGGAACAGTTTTTCGGTCGTATTTATTTGCTTCAGCAGAATTATTTTTAACTGGTTGAAGTTTTTGTGATGTTCTCATTTTTCGATCTTTTGTAATTGTACTAATGATAATTCTATGGCTTGTCTTAACTGGTCGGTTGGTAGTTATACGTGTCGTTTTAATGGCCTTAGTAGTTGTTGTCTTCGTTGTAAGAGTTGTGGTAGTTGTTCTACCAGTTGTTGTACTAGCGGTAGTAGTTGTTGTCGTAGTGGTTGTAGTTTTTGTTGTAATAGCTATTGTAGTAGTAGTAATAGCTGTTGTTGTAGTAGTAGTGGCAGTTGTTGTTGTTGTAGTGGTTGTAGTTACAGTTATAGTGGTAGTGGTGGTTGTTGTAGGAGTTGTAGTAGTAGTGCTAGTGCTAGTGCTAATGGTTGTTGTTGTTGTAGGAGTTGTAGTAGTGGTAATAGTTACAGTTGTAGTTGTAGCGCCAGTGCTAATGGTTGTTGTTTTGGTAGGAATTGCAGTAGTGGTTGTAGTTACAGTTGCAGTGGTAGTGGTAGTGGTTGTTGTTGTTGTTGTTGTTGTTGTTGTTGTTGTAGTAGTGGTGGTTGTTATCGTTGTAGTAGTGGTGGTTGTTATCGTTGTAGTAGTAGTGGTAGTAGTTACAGTTGTAGTGCTAGTGCTAGTGGTTGTTGTTGTTGTAGGAGTTGTAGTAGTGGTTGTACTTGTAGTAGTAGTAGCTGTTGTTGTAGTGGGTGTCATTGTTGTTGTTGTTGTAGTAGTAGTTGTAGTGGTTGTAGTTGCAGTTGTAGTGGTAGCTGTTATCGTTGTTGTTGTAGTTATTGTTGAAGTTATAGTGGTGGTGATAGTGGGGGTAGTGGTGGTTATTGTTGTTGGCCGGGAGTCATAATGATACCAACCTGCGTTATACCAATGTTGAGGTAAATGTATTTCACCATCGTTCATACGTTTTAATGTATTCCAATTCAAAGTTTCTAATGGCGAGTATTTCCCAGGGTCATGATAACACATTGGATAGTATTGAGCATGGGCGTCGTTACATTTCTTATATTGAGAATGAAATCTGATTTCAAGAAGACAAGCAATATTTTGCTCTGGAAAAATCAAATAATGAGTGAGAGTCATGTTTTGTTTAAATGGTTTCGAATTAAAAGCAATTAGTGCATGATCCACTTTATCTGTCTGTTTTGCTTTAAATTTTTCAGTACTTGTATCTGATCTTAATAGAGAAGATAATTCGTTCAACATAGAATCGGTGAATGTGTGTTCTCCATTATTTTCTTGGGGTAGAATCTTTGCAAAGTAATTAAGAGTAATTTCTTTTTTTTCGCATTTTTTTCCATAAGCCATATTGTAAACATGATAATTATGTCCGAAGAGATCAGCTTGATTTTTACATAATTTATTTGACTTTTTGAATGCATACCAATCACGTATAAACAAATATTCGTGTTGTGAACATCGTATAATAGTATTTGATGCTAACAATACGAATTTAAAGTTTGAAGACAAACAATTATGAAAACTCAAAATAAAAAGTATACATTGAAATATAAATGATGAATATTTACAAATCATAATAGAGAACTTAAAGTTGAGAAACTAAATATATAAACAAAAGTGCGCTAATAAACTATTATCAAAAGATCTCTTCGAAATAATTCGTTTTCAAGTCAAGAAATACTATTGTTTCATAATCTTTATTTCACAAATCTATTTATAACAACTCAAACAGAAAAAGAAAACACAAATGGAACTGAAAGATGATTGATTGGAAAAGAAAAAATAATTTGAACTGTTATTAATTGTTATTACGACGTTGTTTAAACAAAATAATCAATGATTCTATTTGTGTAACATGCATTGGTGAAATAAACGACGATTGAGTCAAGATCGATTCCATATCTTGAATCCATTGCGGAAAGATTTTCGCTAAACGTTGACAATGACGAAAAACAAATAGATAAAACCAATGTTCTGAAATAACGGATGTCGATGGAAAATTCTTTTGTATACATAATAAATATTCTTTTTCAGCAATTCGTCGACATGTTGAAAATGAATTATCGATTGAATTAATCATCTCACGAATAATTGTTTCTTCTTCATAGGCTGTCAACGGATGAAAACAAACCGATGATGTATGTTTTAAATATGATTGTGTATCATTATGGTCATCATTATCTGTCAAACAAATGATTTCATCCTACAATTGAAAACAAAAAAATCTCATTTCATCTCTGAATAATCACGAATTTTTCTTTACAAATTCATTTGCAATTGGATTTAATAATTGAAGAATTTCTTCGGTTTCGTTATTGTCTTGTTCAGTGATTAGATCTGTTTGACTGTCATTAATTGTTATTTCACTATGAATTGGTGATTCGAAAGGTTCATCCCAATACCACCATTCATTTTTCAAAACTGTTATTCGTTTTCTCAATGAAAATTTGGCTAATTTAATCGTTTGTTTAATAGCTGTATTGAGATTATTTTTATCGTCGGATGTTAATTTAGCATCTTGTTGCATTCGACCTTTCATCTTAACACGAACGACAAACAGTTAATCGTTTAGTTCTGTAGGAATTACTTGACGACGCCATTTATTACGTTGTTTTGGAAATTTATCTGTGCCAAGAAAAGGCAAAAGTCGTGTCGTTGGAATCCAATTTCGTTCAGCTGTTTGACCGAAGAAGAAAACATGAACCTGTGTCGATCTACCTGAAACACAACAGATCTTTTCCGTCAAAACAAGCAAAGCAACTAGTCGATGTCAACTTTTTTGTCGAATCCACTCTTGATTTTCCTCGGTAAATATCACAGCTGGCCAAAACGGAGCCGAGCCTAGTTTCGCCCAGACTAATTGCCCGAAATGAAACGAACTGAACGAAGCTATCGAACAAAAATCAATCATATCGAATCTTTACACTCGAACTCGTTCTTACTATCACTTGGATCTTTGACTGAATCATCAGTCGTTGTCGTCATAATTTGTTTTCTCAAAATCTAAAATATAGATTTTCATATACATTTAGATTTCTTTTATTTTTCATTCAAATAAGACAGATAGTAAACACGAAAGAGAATAATCGAAAGAAGGAGGAGAAGAAGTATCGAGAAAGAGATCGTATTTACAAAATAAAAAAAGAAAGAGAAAACAAATAAATCATTGAGAATTATCAAAAAGTTGATCAAGTGAATTGATTATCTAAAAGCGAAAAATTTCGTTGTAAAGGTTATAATTTCATTTTTTCTCTTCATACTTCTTGTTTCGTCATGGAATTCAGATCGACTTGTTCATCGAATTTTTCCAACGCTCTCATCCATAATGTCGAACTCATTTTCTTATTGATATTCAATTGATCAGATAGAACAAGAATACCTTCGTCATTGATAATCTTCAAGACAGACAAATAATTAAACGATTTATTAAAATAAATTTGAATTTCTCTCACTGAAAAATCATCGGTGACATAACTGAGAATGGTTCCCAATCGTCGATGAAGCATTGTATCATCGATTGTACGAACTTTTGCTAGAAGAAAACGAGAAGAATGTAATTTGAGTTTCTTGTGAGAATTTACCGATTTCGTGAAGCGGTTGTTCGGATAAACGTTGTCGTTTCGGTCGACGACATTGATTTTCAATTTGAGTTAAAATCTTCAAAAAAAACAAAAACACTTTTTTCTCCCCAAGAAAACCAAAATGTAAATCGATTTACTTCGTCATCAACAGTATCGAGCTCTTCATCATTCGTTTCGCTAATTTCCGGTAAACTCGTTTGAATACCCTCATCGATATTTCCCGTTGAAGTTTGAGTAACAATCGTTTGAATCTGCGGCATCGATTTCGATTTCACAAGAAACAGTTCCTGTTTGAGACGAGCATTCTCTTCGCGTAGTTCATCGATTTCATGTCGTAAATGTGGCGTTTTTATTCGAGGAACATTCGTGATTGTCGATGCCAGACCAGCATAACGAAGTGTATTGATCGTTTCATCGATCACCGTCGACGATGGACTTATCGTTGCTAACATAAATGTTTTGGCATCACCGCCGAGACTATTTTTAAGAAGATATGTTAAACTTGAATCTCGATAGGGAACGTGATTTTGTTGACGAGAAAGAGCGTCGATGACATTTCGAAGAGTTGATAACGATTGATTGATATGAACACTTTCCTTTACAAAAAAAAAAAAACAAATTAATTGAATCGAAAAAAGTCTATTTTCCTACTGCAAATCGATCGTTTTTGCCCTGTGTGCCATTGTATTGCTGCGATTTCTCACTGCCAGCTAAATCGACAAAATTCAATCGAACTGCTTGCGCATCGATTTCGTCTTGAGCTTGTTGTTTCGCTGTTTTCTTCGATGATGACGCCAACGCCGTCAGTTTACTCAGATTCGACGACGATTGACCAGCATTGAGTCCGAACGACAAACGTTTGTTGACCGTTTGCGGCACATCGATTCGACTGATTTTAACTGTAAAAATCGCGTGTGATCTCGACGATCGTTGATTGGCAGTCGTTGCTGCAACAGAACGCTGCTGATTGCCGAGATTTAGAACGTTCTGAAAGTCTTCTTTGCTTTTGATTTCGATGTATTTCAAATCGGGAACGTAGGGACCGAGTGATGGATGTTCGCGAATTTCTAATGTTCGTGTTGAATTCGAATTGGGCACGAGTTTATTGAGAATATGTGTACGAGCTTGTTTCGAAAATGATGAAGTTGTCGATGATTTTGGTTTGGCTGATAGTTCGTTGGATGTCGATGATGAGGAGTTGGGAGTTGCGAGAAGATCTGTGACTTTTTCGTTGTAGATTTCGAGAAAACTGAGTTCGAATTTGAGATGTTTGTTTGCGTTCATTGTGATTAGATCTGTGATGCTCAATGAAAGGATTCCATCTTCAGTCGGAGAACCGAATATCGAATGAGATTTGCCTGATGCCGTTTGACCGTAGGCTAAAACAGTTGTGTTGTATCCTAAAACAAAGCGCTTGAATCGATAATCGAGAGCAGAGATTCGATGAAATACCTTGTAATGAAGCGAGAACAGCTGGACGAACCATTCCATCGTAGACATTTCTCTAAAAATTTCGATTAAAAAGCAAAAAAGAAAAAACATTCAATATACATTTGTTGCCGAAAAATCGAAGCAATTGGTGAACTTGAATAATTGTGGTCGATTGTTTTGTGTACAAATGATATTATTTTCGTAGATTTGTACAGCTGATGAATTGTCAACAGCTAATTCTCTGAAAAATTGTCTCTTGTCTTGGTTTTTTTTCTCTCTCTCAAGAATTTAACAAACACTAACCGTTCGAGAAATGGTCGAAGTCGAATACCGGTTACGATTGGATCGCCTTTCGTCAGTTTTTTTCCCGGTGTTCGAGGCGAGGAGACAAGAGTTGTCGACGAAGACGCAAATTGATCATCTAGGACAAATTTCAAATAAAAAATTTAGCTCATAATTCGAAATCTTACGAGCCGAAGCTGAACTTCGCAGTTGATTTAAACGATGAGCCATATTAACAAGACAAAATTTCGATCTATTGAGTAGACGTTTTGCCGCCGTATAACGATCGATCACTTTCAAAGAAAGAATGAACAATCAAATCACATTTCGATTCGCTGAATAGATGGCGCATATATGTCAAATTGGGTCTTTGTTTCAAGTTTTGATGTTCGTTCATTCGCAGATATCGAAATGCTTTGACGTTGATAAAAGTACAGAGAGCAAATCGTCTTTCCTTTTTTTTTTGTTTCGTTCGAAAACTAAAATTAATCGTGTGTATCAAAAGGACGAAAGTTCGATTATTGTTGGCGTGACTTGTATTTCACGTCACGTAATTTGTTATCAAAATATTCAAACTTTTATCAATAAAAAAATTTCAGTATTTTACTTGATCTACTTGCCTATGATTGACATATTATCTAATGTTGTTAGAAACTGGTGACATCTGATGAATATTTTGCAGATTTTAATTGAACATTTTTTAAAAAAAAAGTACTCGAATATCGATTGAAATATTTTTATCAATACGAAAAAAAATCGAAAAAAAAATTTCCTCGTTTTTACTCACATCATAAACATCATGGCTGAAAATAAGACAGAACAAACACCTGACCGATATGAGAGAGTATGTAAAACGAACGAAACAAATTCATAAACATGTGATTTTTATCATTGTTAAAATAAAAACAATCGTACGCCCTCGATCTAATTTCGTACTTCTTCATTTCAGATTCTCAACACATTCGAATCATTCGCTCGCTAGTCGAGCGCGTGAGCATATTTCTCTCTCTTCAATTACTACTAAACGTTTGTTTTTCTCTAAACTAAACATGTACAAATGAAAGAAATCATTTTCATGAAGTATTTTTACACAAATTTACGTTCATATAATGGCAGTTTTACGTACATTTATCCAACGAACATCGAATACAAATAATCGAAATCAAAATACTCAAACAGACTCATCAAGCGATACATCATCCTCAACAACAACCACTGAACGTGTAATAAATCCAACGAATGATGGCTATAGTAGCACATCAACATTAGGCGTTCTCACCGTACACAGTGATGATTCCATACGTCCTCTACTTCATTCAAATTCAACAAATCGTCGACGAACATTTTTCTCACGGTTAATTCATCATCATCAGCAACGTTCAATACCCATGACTAGTCAACAAGAAGAACAAAACCAGGAAAATCTCTGTTTATTCGACAAAAAACTACCGAAAGAACTTATTCTTAGAATATTTTCTTATCTTGATTATAAATCTTTATGTCGTTGTGCACAAGTATCGAAAGTAATAACTCAAGAAACAAAAAAACCTAAATTGATCATGCACGATGTTTGTTTAGTATTGGAGTATGCTTGCATCTGATGGATCCAATTGGCAAAGTGTTAATCTGAAAAATTTTCAACGTGATATCGATGTAAGCAGTTGAAAAAAAAACAAGAATTCGATTTGTCTATTTTGTTTATTAACACAAAAATAACAGGGCACAGTTCTGGAAAATCTAAGTAAACAATGTGGAACGTTTTTGAAACGATTAAATCTCGAAAATTGCCGAAATATTACGGATCAAAATATGCGGTAAATCAAACTTCAATTTTTTTCATTTGAAAATAAAAAAAAACGATTTGAAATTCTAGTGTTCTTACAAATAATTGTCCAAATTTAGAACAAATTATACTTGAACAATGCACAAAACTAACGAATATGTACGAATAAAAATTCGAATTAATTCATGTCTTCATTGATTGATTTTCATTTTCAGTACTTTCTTTCATTTGAGTACGCACTGTCAGCAATTAAAATCTGTTAATCTCGCATCATGTCATCATATCGATGATCAAGCAATTAAAATGCTCAGTTCGAACTGTCCGAACTTAGAATCAATTGATATATCATGGTGTTTGAATATAACTGACAATGGTATTCGAAGTCTTGCAGAATCTTGTCCAAAATTATCTGTATTCAAAGCTAAAGGCTGCACGCATGTAAAATAGAAGAAGAAGAAGAAAAACAAAACAGATATTTATTTATTATTTAGATAACAAATAATGCTGCAAAAGATCTAGCAAAATATTGTCATGAAATAACAGTTCTTGATTTAAATCGTTGTTCCGTATGTTTAAAAATGAAACGAAGAAACAGTTTGATTAATTTCTTGTTGATTTAGTCTCTGACTGATGAAGGTCTTGTGATTCTTGCTGAACATTGTCCATTACTTGAAACATTAATCATTGCCAATTGTCGACATTTGACAGATAATACTTTGTTAGCATTGGGACAGTATTCACATAAATTAAAGTAGAAATTCGAATAAATAATAAATCATTTGCAACAAAAACAAATTTCTTTTGATAGAAAACTTGACGCTACACTTTGTTCACAATTTACAGATGCAGGATTTTTAGCATTGGCTCAAGTAATTATTTTCTAAGTTCGATTTATTAGTTTTTTCGACTTTGATCTATGTGTAGGGTTGCCGTCTTTTGGAAGGATTAGATCTCGAAGATTGTACAGCTGTAAGAGAAAATTGATTTTGAATTTCGAAATTTTGAAATATATTTTCAGGTTACCGATGATACTTTACGACATTTGACTGATAATTGTCCTCAAATAGAGATTCTAGTAAATAATTTGATTTTCGAAAACTGAAATAATCGATGAATTTCTGTGTAAATTTAGACACTTTCTCGATGTGAACAAATAACCGATGAAGGTATTCGTTATGTCTGTTCGAGTACATCAGCGCAAGAGAATCTTCACATACTTGAATTCGACAATTGTCCATCGGTTACCGATGTATCCATTGATCATTTATTAACATGTCAAAATCTTCGTCGATTAGACATATTCGATTGTCAACAGATATCGAAAAATGCCGTTCGAAAGATACAAGTAGGCCGATTGAAATGAATTTCTAATCGAAAATGTGTTTATATATTTTTCTTTTAGACTCACTTTCCAAATTTAAATATTCATGCCTACTTCGCTCCACGAACTCCCGTCGCACTGAATCAACGTACAAATACATGTTCAGTTTGCTGCTGTACATCCTGCACAACATGTGCTCCTTCATGTTGCACTATTGCTTGAAAATTTCTATCTTTCTAAACTATGTACATACTTAATTCGTTATTTCATAGAATTAACAAGTTCTTTTTCTTCTCGTTCTCTCGCGTTCTTTTGGCAGATTGACTCGGCAATTGTATTCTTTGTATATAATTATTTATATTTGAACTATTCTTTCAACAATCAGTTTTTCGTTTTGTCTTTATCATTTTATTATTTTACTTGGTATTTTGTTTTTGCTCTCTCTTTCTCTCTCTCTTTTTCTCCTGCTCTTCTTTCTTTCATTACTCTGTTTTCCTTTTCGCTTGTTCTGATAACAAAAACAAAAGAAACCGGAATAAAATTTTAAGAATTAATAAATTTCATACGAATGAACTCTTCAATCCAAATCAAATTCATAAGTTTACAGTCTAACAAAAACACGAACGTGTAGAGCCATCTGTTGAAGTCTATGAATACACGTTTTTACTAAACCAATCTTGAGTAGTTTACGATGTATATATGTGTGCAGCTATCATAATTGCCCAACTTTTAATTTCGTTTACAGTCCTAATCTGGAAATATTTTCCAATACTTTATTTTAACAATTGTGAACTTTTATATATTTATTGAGTGTTGAAAGATTAGTCATTGTTTCCCCACCAAATAACAGTTAAATTAAACTAAATTACATTGTTATTGCATAATAACATTCAAATATAAATCTATGATTTTGTCTTTCAGACGTCATTACTAATACTATCTTACGTTCATTCTCATGGACACAGACGAAGCATCCATTTGTCCACTTTGTCGTCATGAAAAAGTGAAAATCTTCGCTGTTGGCGATTGTGCACATCCAATCTGTTATATATGTTCGACAAAAATGCGTATTTTATGTGAACAAACATATTGTGCTATTTGTCGACAAGAACTTCCAAAAGTAAAAAAAGAAAGGACTCGCGTTGAATTTGTAAACTAATTAACTTTTTAGATTTACTTGGTTTCGAACGTAGCTGAAACTCAGCCACCATTTGATCAATCTCGTTTTAGTCCTATCGATGGTACAGGTGATTGTGGAATCTATTATCCATCGAAATCCGATTGGATTCGTCGGGAAACAGAAAAATTACTGAGAAATTTTTGTCCATTTTGCCGTCACGAATATGAAACATTCGATGTTTTACGTGATCATGTTCGACGTAGTCATCATTATTTCTATTGTGAACTCTGTTATGATCATTTGAATTTATTTCCGTTCGAAAGAAAATGCTATTCACGACAAGATCTTGTTCAACATACACGCTATGGTGATCGAGATGATAAATCATTTAAAGGCCATCCATTATGTCGATTTTGTGATGATCATTTTCTTGATGTTGATCAATTGTATAAACATATGAGAAAAGAACATTACTATTGTCATTTATGTGAAAATGATAATATTTACTATAGTGATTTTGATCTACTTCGTGATCATTATCGTTCAAATCATTATTTATGTGAAATTGGTCAATGTAAAGATGTGCAATTTACGAATGTTTTCTCATCGGAAATGGAATTTCGTGCACATCAAGCCGCACAACATAGTAAAACTCGAGCTGAGGCAAGACAATTAGGTACGATACCAGTTGAATTTCAATCAACAAGGAGACAACAACACGATCCAGCTCATCGAGGTGAGCTCATCTAATGCAAATAAATAACCTTTTGAAAATCGTCACTATTCATGGTTTAGGTACATTCAGAAGTGGTGAATTTAAGACACAAGGAAACAATAATACTATTGCAAGAAATGAACGGTAAACATTGTTTTCATTAACGAGAATCAATTGTTGAAATGATTGGATTTGATGTTCTAGTGAAGAAACTCGACAAGAACCAGCTGTTGCTGTAACAGTACCATCGATTGATGAATTTCCAACATTAAATGAAAGTTCTTCGACATCACAAAATGCTCCACAACGTGGTGCTTGGTCGAATGACGTTCGAGGAATACATTCAGCCGATGATTTTCCTGCTCTTACAGCAGCTGGAAATGCAACTGTCGGTCAAACACGAGGAATTTGGCGAGAACAATCAGCAGCAACTGCATCAACATCTGCTAATCAAAATACAACATCGAAAAAATCGGCACAATCAACGAACACAGTCACAAATGGCATGTCATCAATGAATATAACAGAAGATTTTCCAGCATTAGGCGGTGCAACCAATAGGAAAATACCGCCACCCGTGTCCATGTTTTCAACTTGGTCAACAGCTAAAAAAACAGCAAAACAAACGAGTAAAAATTTAAAAAAAAAAACTAACAAACTGATTTATCAACAAAAACTATTTCCTTCGTCTAGATAATTCTCGAGTTAATCAACCGCAAACACGTATGAATACAAATCGTTTAATGTACGACGATGAAGATGACGAATACATTCGACGACCAATGTCTTCTCTTATGACAAGTACAGCAGCAACAGCAAAATCCAATATAACTATGGTAACAAATACTGATACCACAAGCAAACAAACCAAACCTAAAAATCAATCTCTGCCCGATGCTCATGATTTTCCAGCTTTACCATCAAACTCAAACGCAGTACAAACAAATTGTAAGAATCTCTTTGATTTTTTGAAGATTGTTTTAATTGACTTGTTAAAATAGCTGCAGCATCCGGCGTATGGACAGCTGCACCGGGATCGAATTCACCCAATCCACAACAGAAAAAGAAATCTGCTGGAAAGAGTAAGAAGAAATTTTTGGAAGAAGTCAATACAATGCCACCTCCGCCATCATTGTCATCGACAAATGATTTTCCAACTATTGGTTTGAGTGAACTCGGTAAACGGTTGATTAAAGACGAAGATGAACCGATAACAAAAGAAAAACCAGCAGCAGCAGCAGCAGCAGCAGCAGCATCTACTTCTGTCAAACAAGAAAATAAAGCACCAAATCAATCGAATGAAAAAGTAAATCTTTCAAAAAATAATTCAAATGTCCTCGAAAATATTATTTTCTTTTACTTAGAAACAAAAATCACCAAAAACAAAACAATCACCAAAACAAGAAGTAGAACTACCTTCCCGTTATTAATCACTTTTCTTTACAATCATTTTCTCATTTTCAGACTGCCACCATCAACAAAGAGCTTCCAGAAAAATCAGTCACAAATCAAGTATCTTCATCAACAAAATCACCTATTCAGAATGAACCTACTTCACAAACAATCACATCTCCTGCTCCACCTGGCTTTTCAGCACCATCTTCTGTTCCACCGCCACCTGGCTTTGGAACAGCAACATCTGAATCAACTAAACCGTCGTATATCTATCATACATCCTATCCGAAACAAAAGGATGAATTTGGTGCAAAAATTTTCATTCTGTTCGATGGTGATCAGAATTTATTCGCTCAATATGGCCAATTTTGTGAAGCTTTCGTTCAAAAAACGATAGCATCAACAGATTTTATTAAATTTACAAGACAATTATTCAAAGATAAACTCGACGAATATTTACTCGAATTAATTGTAATCACACCGAATATTGAGCAACAAAATGAACTCTATACTATTTGGGAAAAAGATATTCATTGTTTATCGAATCCTACAACAACAAATAAATCGAATGCAAACAAAAATTGGACAACAAAAAACTCGGATGAAACTAAAGTTTATAAATGTCGAATTTGTCAACAGATTATGTTCGAAAATGATAGCGAAGAACATAATTCAAATCATGCAGAATTCAATTCACAATTTCCATCTTTACCAAATTCGGCCCTGCCAATTGGACGCGGAAGTGGAAGAAAGAAAAGATAAATTGAATTATTTTACATTATTCCATTTATTTTTTTAAAAAAAAAAACAGACAAAATATTTCGCAAAAACGTTTAGAAGTTGCCCGTTTTTTTTCTTGTTTGTTTATTGTTATGCCAGTTGTAGGCTAATTCTCAATATACTAAAAGAAAAAAAAAGAATAATTTCATTTTTAATAACGATTGAAATGTCAGAGTTTGAGGCCAATGATTAATACAAGTGATGATAGCCATAATGGATAGCAGTGAGAATATGCAAAATTATCACACATATTTTCAAAGAGAAATTATCGATAAAGAATAACGTCGAAAGCCCACATATCATTTACTTAAAATAGATCGATATTCATCTCATCATGCAAGTTATGATATACGTATTTTTAATGATGATAGCCGATGTTGTTGAGCTTTTATAATGAGAAAAAAAAATCGG
>Ga0209960_1001326_pt1 | contig 34312 bp, 45 predicted proteins | sample ThiBiot_500_plan_2_FD_183947 | JGI IMG/M metagenome (GOLD analysis project Ga0209960, IMG submission 183947) | Wastewater bioreactor microbial communities from Cape Town, South Africa - Thiocy_expt_500_plan (SPAdes) | ecosystem: Engineered > Bioreactor > Thiocyanate-remediating >... | reverse complement strand
GGCGTATACTTTTCTTATCGACAGATGTTTAACTAAAGTACTTATCTTTGCAAACAAAAATCTCGCTTTGGTTTCATTTCACGAATATAATATCAGTAGAAAATATCGACGCGATATTTTTATGAAAATGTATACTTTCAGCTGTATTCTATGCATATTGTCAATTGGCACATTGTGTTTGACTGCCCCAACGAAAACAGCTAATGCGTGTGGTTATGAGGTTTCTTTTGTCGTAGATATTCTATTCGAGCTTTTGAAATAACTATCTTTTCAGACATGTAATCTCGGTGATCGGACGAAACTAAATGTTCACATTATTTCACACACACATGACGATGTTGGCTGGCAACGAACAATCGATCAGTACTATTACGGAGGTATTCAAGTCTGAAGAAAAAAAAAGAGATTATTCTATTTTAACAATGAGATTGTTTTAGCTCGTGAAGATATTCAACACTATGCTCGAGTTCAATATATTCTCGATTCGGTTGTTCTTGCATTAGACGAGAATCCCGATCGAAAATTTATCTATGTTGAAATAGCTTTCTTCTGGCGTTGGTGGAATCAACAAACAGAAGATGTTCGAAATAAAGTTCGACAATTCGTCAATGAAGGTCGTCTTGAATTTATTTCTGGTGGTTGGTGTATGAATGATGAAGCAACGACACATTATAATTCTATTATTGATCAACATACATTGGGTGCTCAATTCTTACTTGATCAATTTGGTGAATGTGGTCGACCAAGAGTCGGTTGGCAAATCGATCCATTTGGTCATTCACGTGAACAAGCCTCACTCTTTGCACAAGTGAGTTTCGTTAGGTTGAAATTGATTATTCTATACGAATATGAATATCAATGTAGATGGGCTTTGATGGAATGTTCTTTGGTCGTGCTGATTATCAAGATGTTCAGACACGGAATAGCACAAAAACAAGAGAAATGGTTTGGAAAGCAAGTGCAAATCTAGGGACTTCTAGTTGGTTATTTACTGGTATTCTACCGAATGGATACAGTCCACCAACATCTTTATGTCTTGATTTTCGATGCAGTGATCCGCCTGTTATGGTGAGTCGATTTGAAATCATTCCATATTTTCCTATGAATATTTACGGATTATAGGATAACCCGAAGTTACATGATTATAACGTTCCTGAACGTGTTCAGACATTTATTCAAACTGCTCATAATGAAGTCTGTATATTTGAGAAAAATAGTGTTATCAAACAATCAGTAGCATTTATCTATCTATAGGCAGCTGGATATGCCACAAATCATATTATTATGACAATGGGTAGTGACTTTCAATATGAAAATGCACTTGGAACTTTTAAGAATTTGGACAAATTAATGAAATATGTCAATGCTCAAGTAACTACACTCATATTTGTATAGCTAAGCAATCATTGTTTTTAGCAAGCAAATGGTAGTAATGTCAACGTTTTTTATTCAACACCATCATGTTATTTATACGCATTGAACAAAGCTGATCGTGCTTGGACATCGAAATCGGATGATTTCTTTCCGTATGCTAACCATGACCATGGATACTGGACTGGTTATTTCACATCACGAGCTGCTCTTAAAGGATATGAACGTCATTCAAATAATATCTTACAAGTAACAAGACAACTTGCTGCATTTGCTAACCTTCAAGCACGTGCTGCTATTTTTAATTTAAGTAAAATTAGAATACAATTTCCAAAAAAAAGAACATAATTCTCTAACTAATTGTAGGCGAACCGATGGGAGTTGTTCAACATCATGATGCTGTTAGTGGAACAGAGAAACAAGCAGTTGCTTTTGATTATGCTCAACGTTTATCAGATGGTATTGATGCAGCACAAGTAAGTTCGATATAACATTGGTCGAAAAATATTTCCCCTATTCTAGAATGTTATTGATCAAGCTTATTCGAAATTGTTACCTAAAAGTGGTCAATCACCTTCGCCTCCACATCAATTCCTCTGTCAGCTATTAAATATTAGTCAATGTGTGGAAATTGAGCGACAAAATCAAGTATAGATTTATGATTTCAGGATTGTAATAGTAATGGGTTATTTAGTTCACTTTAACATTGTGGAATCCAACTATTCATCCGGTCATTGAGTTTGCGCGTATTCCTGTAACAACAGACTATACAGTTCGAGATCCAACAGGACAAACTATTTTCACTGAAGTAATCAATTCGAATTATATAGACAAAAGTTTTTTTTTTAAGTTCCCTAAATAATATATATAGATGCTTCCTATTCCAGACTCAGTATTACGCATTCCAGGTCGAACAAGTGCAGCACAAAAGCAAATTATTTTCAAAGCTAATCTACCAGCTCTTGGTTTCAATACTTACTATTTCGAGAAAAAACGTTCGTTTATTATCTACAATCTATAATAGTTATTCTTTCTTTTTGTAGCAGACAATTCGAATACCAAACAATCTACTATCGAAATGACTACGAATGAAGCATGTCTTTTACAGAATGAGGTGAGATATAAAACCAAACACATTATTATACAATGTAAATAAAACAAATATATACGTAGAATCTTCGAGTTGAAATCGATGCACAAGGAAATCTTCAACATATAGTTAATCTTAATCAAAGTCTTTCAGTATCATTTACTACTCAAGGTTTCTATTGGTATGAAGGTTTTCCTGGTAATGGTTCTGGAGTCGAAAATCAAGCATCAGGTGCTTATATTTTCCGACCATTTACACAAACATCATCTCCAGTCAGCACAACACGCACAGTGTAGGTTTTTAATTTCTCCAACTTTATTGATCAGTTATTTTCGTCTCGTTTAGTACATGTTTGAAATTGGAAACAGTACAAACAGCGATAATTACCTTCAATGGCTGGGCTAGTCAAGAACTAAGTTTATACAATGGAGGGGAAGCTGTTGAAATTGAATGGACTATTGGACCTATTCCAATTGATGATGGTATTGGTAAAGAGATCATTGTTCGATATGATACAGATATTTCAAGTGCAAGTAAATTCTATACGGATGCAAATGGTCGTGAAATTCTTGAACGAACTCGAGACTTTCGACCAACATGGAACTACACTGTTAATGAACCAGTCGCTGGTAACTATTATCCAGTCAATAGTCGAATTTGGATCCAAGATGCAAATCGACAATTAACTGTCCTTACAGGTAAAACATATTTTTATGAGAATGTATTATAAATTTCTATATTTATTCTTGCATTTAGATCGATCAGAAGGTGGTAGTAGCATTCATGATGGTTCTATTGAAGTAATGGTTCACCGACGACTCACCTATGATGATCGATTAGGTGCTCATGAACCACTCAATGAAACTGCTTATGGCGAAGGTCTTGTTGTTCGTGGACGACATTCTCTTGTTCTCAAATCACCACAAACAAGTGCACTCTATCATCGTGTTCATTCTCAAACAAGTTACATGCATCCTTTAGCTACATTTGCTCTCACACCCTTATCTTATAATGATTATTCAACTGCTTATCGACAAACATGGTCAGCTATCAATGATCAACTTCCATTGAATGTTCACCTTCTTACATTAGATCAAACTGGTGGTAAAACATATCTTGCTCGAGTTGAACACTTTTTCGAATTGAATGAAGATGATACTTACTCACATCCACAAACAATCAATCTTCAATCGATCTTTCAATCGATTGGAACTATTAGTACTATGACTGAATTAACACTTTCAGCTAATCTTGAGTTATCATCTTTACATCGACTTAATTGGACAACAAACGCTGGTGAATCATCGTTTGTTCGTAGTCCAAGTCATGTTTTTAACGAAAAGAACTCATTGGGTGATACAAATGTTCATTTGAATCCAATGCAAATTCGTACCTTTCAAGTCACTATTAACTAATACTTTTTTTGATTGATTATTCGAACTAATACGTAGAAATAAATCAGTGGAACTACGTATTTTGAAATCTAATTTTTGGTTTAAAAAACGGAGACTTTATCTTTTTTATTTCTTATCAACGGCTGTTTACTAAGAGAGAGAGCATAAATGGTTGAAATAACCTATCTTTGAGTTCACTTTTGATAAAGATCATTAAACAGATTTCTGTCGAACCATGAAGTTTCTTTTATTTTACCAATTGATTCTTTCAATTGTCGTTCTTATTCAAGCAGTTCCAATCGAATCATCGAATGGATGTGGTTATGAAGTAAACGATTCGACTAAAATATATTTTCGATAAGAATTATTTAGGCGTGTAACTTAGGCGATCCAGACAAGCTCAATGTTCATATCATTGCTCATTCGCACGATGATATGGGCTGGCAAAAAACTGTCGATCAATATTATTATGGCGGTATGTCATTGAATACATTGTTGAATTGAATGAAGTAAATTCATTTGAAATGTTGGATAGCTCGTAATGATGTTCGGCATGCAGCTATACAATACATTCTCGATTCTGCTATACTTGCACTCGATGAAAATCCAAATCGACGATTTATTTATGTTGAAATCGGCTTTTTCTCGCGTTGGTGGAATCAACAAACAGAAGATATTCGAAATAAAGTCCGACAATTTGTCAACGAAGGTCGTCTTGAATTTATTTCCGGTGGTTGGTGTATGAATGACGAAGCTTCAACACATTATAATTCTATCATTGATCAACATGCACTTGGTGCTGAATTCCTACGTAATGAATTCGGTGAATGTGGTCGACCAAGAGTCGGTTGGCAAATCGATCCATTTGGTCATTCACGTGAATTTGCTTCACTTATTGCTCAAGTGAGCTCTTCTAATTATAAACAAACATTTCAATCTATAAAACTAAGAATTTAGATGGGTTTTGATGGAATGTTATTTGGTCGAGATGATTACGAAGATAAAGCTCAACGTAGTAATACGAAAACATTGGAAATGCTTTGGAAAGCAAGTGCAAATTTAGGCACTGCTAGTTGGTTGTTTACTGGCATTCTACCAGATGGTTATGCGCCACCAAAATCGTTTTGTTTCGATTATGTTTGTTCGGATGAACCAATTATTGTTTGTTGATACTTATCGATTTATAGCCGACTAATCGATCTTTCTTTTCGTAGGATAATCCAAAGATACGAGACTACAATGTGCCTGAACGTGTTCAAGCATTTATTGATTATGTTACAAATGAAGTTTGTATTGTAAATCGAAGGATATGAAAATACGAGAATTGTGTTTTGAGTTTAGTCAGCTTTTTATGTTACAAATCATGTGACCGTGACAATGGGAAGTGATTTTCAATATGATAATGCAAATAATTGGTTTAAAAATTTAGATAAATTAATTAAATATGTTAATCTTGAAGTATTCGAATTGAACTTGTTGACATTTTTTTTTTTATTTCGATTGAATTCATTTAGCAAACGAACGGCAGCAAAGTTAATGTGTTCTATTCGACACCAGCTTGTTATATCTACGCTTTAAATCAAGCAAATCGTACTTGGACATCGAAATCGGATGATTTCTTTCCTTATGCACATCAAGAACATGCATTCTGGACCGGTTATTTCACATCTCGACCGGCACTTAAACGCTACGAACGTTTCTCAAATAATATTCTTCAAGTAGCACGTCAATTGAACGTATTTGCCAATGCTAGTCTACGTTTGAATCTATTTCCATTGAGTATGAATCTAATTTTGTTTCGTAAAATTGGTTTTGTTTTCGAAAAATAAGATATATAGATGATGCAATGGGTATTGTTCAACATCATGATGCGGTCAGTGGAACTGAAAGACAGGATGTTGCTGATGATTATGCTTTGCGATTATCCGATGGTATTGCTGCTGCACAAGTAACAATATTTCAAGAGATTCATTCTTTAAGATACGATTTGTATTATCACATTAGGATGTTATTACTCAATCTTATGCAAAACTTTTACCTAAACCCGGTCAATCGCCTTCAATAATTGCGCAATATATTTGTCAATTGGCGAATATTAGCGAATGTTTGCCAATTCAAGATCAAAATCAAGTAGCAAGCAAATCAATTGATTTCAATGATTGAATCATTTCTTTTCAATAGTTTACAGTCACATTATGGAATCCAACTATTCATCCAATGTCTCATCATTTCCGTGCACCTGTCACGAAATCTTATATAGTTCGTGATCCGCTCGGCAATACGATTCGAACTGAAGTCGTTCCAATATCGAATGTAACGAGAAATATTCCCGGTCGAAATAGTACAGCTACTCATCAACTGCTTTTTGAAATCAATTTACCACCACTTGGTTTTGCGACTTATTGGTTTGAAACGAAGGCGAAAAACGAACTCGATTATTTAGAGAATATGAAATCCGAAGTTAAAATAACAGAAAATGAAGCATGTACTTTACAAAATCAAGTAAAAAGAAATCATTTGTATGTTTGGAATTGTGATTCGTTTATTCAAATAGAATATTCGCGTTGAAATCGATGCTCAAGGAAATCTTCGACAAATTGTTAATTTAAATAAAAGTATCAGTGTATCTCTTGCTAAACAAGGTTTCTATTGGTATCAAAGTACGTTTATGTTCAATTTATTTTCGCTAATTTCGATTTAATCGTTAAAAAAAAAGGTTTCCCAGGAAATAATTCTGGACCACAAAATCAAGCTTCAGGTGCTTATGTATTTCGTCCATATTCTCAAGTTCCTCAGCCTGTCAGTCAAACACTTTCCTTGTAAAACTTATTTCGTTTCTTTCGAACAAAAAAACAACAACTTATCCTCTGTATTTAGAACGTGTATTCATGGAGAAACATTTCAAAGTGCAATCATTGTTTATAATAACTGGACAAGTCAAGAGATCAGTTTATATAATGATGGACTTTTTGTTGAAGTCGAATGGACTGTTGGACCAATTCCTATTGAAGATCGTAATGGAAAAGAAATCATTGTTCGATATGATACAGATATTCAAAGTCAAGCGAAATTCTATACCGATTCAAATGGACGTGAAGTTCTCGAACGAATAAGAGACTATCGACCAACATGGAATTATACGATTGTCGAACCAGTGAGTGGAAATTATTATCCAATCAATAGTCGAATTTGGATTAAAGATGCAAATCGACAGTTAACAATTCTTACTGGTAAGATCGAGCTACTTCGTTTGTTTTTCCTAGATGAATATTAATTCAATAGCCTGAGCACATGAAAACCAGGTACAGGCCAATTTACTAACTCATTAAAATAAATTGAAATCTAACAAGAAATCGGTTAATAGTTATTTTGCATATTTAAGTTCGAAGAGTTCAGTGAACCTTTAATATTGTATCTTATTAGATCGTTCTCAAGGCGGTGGCAGTATCAAAGATGGTTCAATTGAAATTATGGTTCATCGACGTTTGATCTACGATGATGCACGTGGCGTGAAAGAGCCTCTAAATGAAACAGCATTCGGACAAGGCCTTGTCGTTCGTGGTCGACATATACTTCTTCTTGAAACACCAGCGACAAGTGCATTCTATCATCGTATTGCTTCTCAACGATTCTACATGCATCCACTTGCAACATTCGCTTTACCCCAATCATCATATATGAATTATTCAGCAACATATCGTCAAACATGGTCTGCACTCAACGATACATTACCGTTGAATGTTCATTTGCTGACATTCGATCAAATCAATGCAACAGTTTATATTATTCGAGTTGAACATTTTTTTGAACTCAACGAAGATCAAACATATTCACAACCAGTTGATGTTAATCTTCAATCGATTTTTCAATCGATTGGAACAATTAGTAATACAGTTGAATTGACACTCAGTGCTAATTTACCATTAGCTGATATGAAACGTCTGACTTGGTTAACAAATGATTGTCAATCGTCTCATATTGATATGCCTCGTGAGTGATTCGAATGAAAGTTTTGTTTTTTTTTTCATTTTTTGTATTATTTTAGAAGAAAAAACTTTGAAAGATACAATAATTACCTTAAAACCCATGCAAATTCGAACATTCCAAGTGACAATTGCGTAAATAAAATTTCGTTTTTATCTTGATTTAGTTTTTTTTCTTCTTCTTTATTTCAATATCAAAAAAGAAAGATCATAAATAGATATATACATATTGATTTGTCTTGTTGAAACGGCAATGATTTTAATGATGATCTATAGTTTGAATAAAAATAATGAGACCAAGAGTCAAATAAATAAATAAAGCAATGACATAGGTCGCCAATGACCATGATAATGACCGACGTGAATGTATTAACGCTTGTTCATAGTATCCATGACGTTGACAATGCAGAGATTTAACAGCATAATAAACGGCAACAAAGCCTGAAGGTTTTTGTAAAAAAAATGAATCAGAACAAACAAAAAGAGAGTTTTATTAACCTGTACAAAAAAATAAAAACGACGAAATCGTTGCACAGATTAAATGTCTGATCGGATGAGCTTTTTTATAACTAATCAATTGTAATGGAATAGTCGGTGGTGCATCTGGAATTTGTAAATGAATTATTCAAAAATAGAAATTAAAATACGACTCATTTACCGAGTACAGTACTTCCACGTTCACAAGTTAGAGATGGGCCTGATGCCGACCACCGACACGGCGATAATTTCTGATGAGAATGAAGAGAACATGCTTGTGATGAAAACATAGTTTATTTTCACAATAAGATACAACAAAAAAAACGAATGAATTAGTATAATAAGAAGGATTTCATATCTAGAAATATACTTTTAAGTGACAAGCGTAAAAAAAGATATAAAATAACTATTTTTTTAGTCTAGCGAACATATTGATGGTTGATGAACCTTCTCGGTTGACGTACAAAACCATGTCAAAATTTTTTAATGAAAGAAAAAACAAAAAAAAATGTTCCTACAGATGCATGAGGAAGTTGTTCGTCTATACTTGAGGGTGAGTATACGTGTAAAACTCGTATTATTATGACGAAAAGAGAAAAAGAAACGGAACGAGAAAATACTTTGCTTAAGTATTTTCAAAACACGCGTATAACATCTTGTTCTTGAGGAAAAAATATTAGTTTCCGATTACTATTAATAAATAGATTTCTACTGCGCTTCTTTCTGTTCTTTTCTTTTCATATCAAAAGAAGAAAGAAAAAAGACAAACTATGTAAACAGATTCTATTTGACCGTAAATCACCTTTCGATCATAAAGAAATAACTATGTTTCTTGATTACATCCGCATGACGCACCACCTCGCAGTCAGACACTTATTAATTTTAGTAAGACATGATCCTCTTTCATTCGAGAGTATTATTGACATAAGCTAAATCGTCTCCTTCTTTTCCCCTACGATTTCAAGCTGTACTTAAGATAACGAAATAGATATGCTATTGTTGTTATTATTATTATTATTTGTCATACTGTGATCCATTTCATTAGAGATTAAAATCAATTCATTGGCTTTAAAATAAAAGACTGAGCTTTTCTCAGATAAAGATTTAATTTATCTTACTTGTAAAAGAACCCTGACAATGATTATAAATAAAAATGTTTTTCTTTATGTTAAAACGACTCTATGATCTCGATCTACCATCTGTTATTGTGTGTATTTAGAGAAAATCTCTTTTAGTCAAGAGTATTTCTTTTTTTTTCTTCTGTCGATGTCGTGTTATGTTTTTCTTACTCTTCTCTATTGCATTCATCCGCCTTTTTCTTTCCGCTTTGCTTGTATTAAAGATGAACGCAAGCGAGAAAAGTGAATAATAAAAAAAAGCGTATATATAGATATATATGTTTGACGCGCAATAAACATCTTCGTCATTTGTTTGTGCACAGTTGTTCTTTACATCGTAGCTTGTTGTCGATACTTGTGCACACATCAGGACTTTTGCTAACTATTATACTGATGTTGATTTATGAGTCGATCGAAGGATCTGAAAGAAAAACGATGACGACGACGACGCCGGCAATAACAACAACGAAGAGAAGAAAAAAAGAAAGAAAATCGAACTAAGTTTGCGTGTGTGAGCACTGAATAAGTCAAAAATCATATTGTATGCATAGCCTCCAAGATAGACAAAAGTCTTCTATACTATAGAGCTATATGAGAAGATCGAATGTTCATTGACATATCTACACATAAGGAACGAAAGGGGAGATAAGAAGTTTATTCCCCAATGATTTACTTAACCGAATAAGATCAGTCAAACGAGACAAGGTTACGAAAAAAGAAAAAGAAAAAACTACCGAAAAAGATTTACTGCGTCGATGACGTCGATTGAGTGAATAATGATACTCAACATATGGTTATCTATGAAAGAAACTTTAATTATCTTCATTGATTATCAATGAATATGAAAACAACGAACGATAATAATATGCTTCCTTTTTCATTGAGAAATAAAGTCACGCATAGATTCGTGTGTTCATTTTGCGTTTTCTCATTTGGCAATACGAGAGAAAGATTTCCGTTTGTAGAAAAGAATTTAAATATATATTGATATGCTTATTAGGTCACATCGAAAAATTTACTTATCCTCAAGGAATAATTTCAATGACATTGCTTTCAATTAAGTTCTCTTTTTTTATTATTATCCAGCCGTGTTAGTTTCAATTGTTCAGAATAGAAGTCAACTTAGTTTGTATTCGAATGAAATATTTTGCTTCCAGGCACTTCATATGTTCTTAGAATTGGAGTTGGAAAAATACTGGCATTATTAAGTTCCTTGAAGCGTATTTTATTGGTTTGACATAACAAACTATATTTGTTCAGTCTTTCGTAATGCATCGATTGCGTTAATCAAGGAAAGACAACAATATAAATTACCATATGGAAATCTTTTGTAAATGCTCAATATTCAAAATAATTCGTACTCAACGAACGGCTTATTCATAAGCAATCTGTAATTAAGATTTCATTTCGTTAGTAATTATTTCTGGTAAATTTTAAGGACAATGCAAATTATCTGATGTATATTTATATAGAAAGACATAAATAAAAAGCTCGTTTGCTAAAGTCAGATCAAGTGGCTTTCGATACATCCTAAAGAAAAGTCAAATTATTTATAATGATTTACACGTTGATAAAAATCAAACTTCTAGTATTCGTGTTGTAAGAGATGGATCGGTTGTACTTGAAATAGTAGACAGTGATGGAACTAAAAACAAGGCTTTTATTTGATTTAATTTTCATGATTAACTAACCATTTGTCTCAAGAATTTCTTTTTCGAAAGTCATTATTGTACAAATAACTAATGAAATGATACCAAATATCATCAATATCTATTCGAGAAAAAAAATTATATAATCAAATAAGATTCACAAAAAAAAGCGAACTTTAGTTTGAAGAATATCGATTCCATTTGGTTTAACATAGAAAGTGATAATGGCAGGCAGAATGTAGCAAATTAACTGTCCACCTGTTGCACCGGTTATAGCCAAAGCGAATTCAAGATTAGGTATACAAATAGCTATGAATGTGGGTACGAAAACAATCAGAGCAGTAAAAATAAGAAATAATCGCGATGGAATAACATGAGATTCACCAAAAAGTGATGGTTGTTGCTGAAAAAGCCAAGTTAATCAAACATTTTTCAATGATACAAAAACTATTTTACTCGATGAGTCCATAATGTAAATAGACTTCCACGCGTTGGATTAACCATAAATGGGATTCCGGTTGAACAATTAAATATAAAACCCCAGAGAAAAATTTGTTGAAAGAAATTATTTGGAAATATTTGCATAATATTTCCAGGAAGAAATTCATAAGCTGATGAAAAGACTAGATAACCAAAAAGACCAGCCTAAACGAATCGAATGCGTCGATATCTGCATTTGATTTTATGACATACAAGAAAATAAATGAATCCAACAAGTGTTACAGACAGATCAATGATATCATTGATTGCATGTGAAGTCGATTCAGATAATTCCGAGAAAACAACAAATAACATTCTGAAATTTGAATCAATATGCACGAAAATTTTCGAAAGAAAACGACAGATTATTCATACGTTTGACACGAAAATGAAAGTGATACAATTGGCAAACTGACGAATAAACCTGACCATCGCCAGTAAACAAGTTGACTGAAATCGATCGATGTACTCGTTGGATTTAACCAAAATTGTGCTATTGTCTAAACATCTTGGTCAAAGAACAAAAAAAACGAAATTTTTGCCAATCAAAATCTTACATAAACACAAAATAGTAAATAGAAAATAATCGATTGAATCGATATCGATGTTAAATGATCGAACCGTTTCGATAGACTCAATGGAAATGCAATGACACACGTTACAATAATCATGACAACAGCACGTAACAGCAACGAATTCTAAACTGAAAAACATAAATAAACACAATCTAACAAAGATTTCCTATGGAATTTTACCGCTACATGAAAGATTTGTGAGACAATCACTGAACCAAGATCTCCAATGATCATTTGATAGGAAATTATTGTACCAATAAGAAGACCAATTGAACTAAACCCATGCACAATTGAATCAAATCAAAAAAGAGAGCGAGAGAACAAAATCTACCTCAATTCAACAATTAATTTCATTTTTCTTCCTAATTAAATAGATCTTCATTGAAATCACTTGATCTCTTTTAATTTATGATTTTCTTACCCACGGCTCTCAATGCTAAATATTCATAACTCATCGAATGAGTAGCTTGTGCACTTGCAATAAGAATTTTACATGAATAGGCTGTGATTATTCCCGAAAGAAGAATCAATAAACTTGCTAAAATAATTCCGCACTAAGTAGATACACAATCGAGCTTTGAAATCGAATAATCTATTATTTTACTTGTTGAAAACAATAGCCCATCGAGAGAACCGATGCTCCAACAATCGAATTCGATAAAGCCATTGCACTTTTATGAGGAAAGTTTGGTTGAAAAAATTTATTAAAATTCAAAAACATGTTTTTTTTTTTCTTTTATTATTTTTTTTCTTCTTTGATCTGGAAAGAAAAAATAATGAGTAGATAAGAAAGATTATTAATGAAGTAACAATGAGCGAGCTATATTCTTCTTTTTACACATCAGATTCTCCTCGAAATAAATAAAAAAAAAAACATTAGAACGAGAGCAAAACGTTTGCTTTCTATCGGTAGATCTGTACAGAAAACCAACAAGATTAAAAATAGATTTGATCGAGTTTTTTTTTATGGCGATTGCGATTGAAGAACATCACGAAAAGCAATGGAATAGGGTTGCATTTGTTTTAAAAATACATTTAGCATATCGGTTAATGCTTTTGATTTAATATGTTCAGTTGCATCGGGTATTTGTGAGATTAATTCCTTCAAATGATTCGATGTTTCTGCTTCCATACAACGGCCAAGACATTCTTGTAATGCAATTAGATCTAAACATGCTTGCATACTACCTGCTTTACTAAATTGATTGATATTGCCAAATAATTTAGCTAAATCATTGACTAATGTCGAAAGAATTTTCGAAAGTACAATGAAAACTAATTGACTACTAATCGAAAAAACTTCACTATGAACACGAGCAAGATCGAGAATAATATGTTTAACATAGTCTCTCACAGATGTGACACGAATATGTGTTGCCCAATCGAATCGACCAGCATACATACGAGATTCTAAACGATGTTGAAACGGCCGAAGATATTCATTTTGTACAGTATCTAAGAGTTGTTCGTCGACTGTATTGTAAATCGTTTCGATTTCATCGTAAACACGATCCATTCCACGAAAACCATAGTTAAGAAAAAGTTTTTTCAAACGTGGAAGAATAAATCGACGTGTGTACGCAAAATTATTCAATATAATTATTAAACGAAGAGTTTTTGTTAGATGTTCATTCGATGTAGCGATTGTTGATGATGTTGTTGACGATGCTTCAAGTGAATTCGATGTTGATGATGAACAATCTTTGATAAGATTTTTAAAAACAGTTGCAAAACCGTCGAGCAAACGATAGACAGCAATCGCTGCTTGTGTAACCGCTTCTTTATCTTCGAAAAATTTCCGTTCACCTTTAGTAACATTGACTGAGAGAACATTTTCATAGATAATATTCGTTTTTGTTACAATTAAATCATGAAATAGATTCGGTAGTTTCGTATGTGAACCGAGATGTTCATCGACTTCTAATTCCCATGTTTCTTGAGTATTCAAACGTGTTACTTCGAGACAAGCATGAGCAATAAGAACTTGAAAACATTCTAAACGTAGATCGAACATTAATTGTTGGAGATCCTTTTTAAAATTTGTTTCAATATCAAGTGAAACAAGATGTAAAATGCATAGACGGCAATTTTGTACGCAATGCGGCAATGATTTGACACGTTGATAGACTTCATCCGTATTGGCATAGAGAGCATCGTCTTGTGACGACGTTGAATCAGATCTTGATGATGAATGCGTTAGTAGATTTAATCGAACAACTTGAATAAATGTTTGAATAATTTCTTTGGTCAACGCCAGGAATTCCGGTGCACGATGTGTATAAGTTCGTTCGAGTTCATCGGATTTGTCCGATAGTGGATAGAGTTTGCGTTTTAAATACAGTTGAATGAGATACCAAAGATCGGGAAAAGCTGTTGTGAGAACATCGCAAGCTTGATCGACCATAGCTGTTGCTTGATCTTGATTATGAAGATGAACACTACCGTTTTGTTGTGGTGGTGGTTGTTGTTGTTGTTGTTGTTGCTGTGATTGCTGATATTGTTGTCGAGGATCGACGGCACACGAACGAAGAACATCGATCAGCGCAGCTTTTTGATGAATGATACAATCCCAAGCGGGATCGGCACGTGGATCGAGCGAATGAAGATACCGAATGAACAATTTTTGATCGTCGATTGACGAAGGAAATTCAGTAAGACGTTGTCGAAATAATGTTCGAAGATTTTGTATTTGCTGTTCGACTTCGGATTGAATTTGACTGAATACTTTCGAATCAACAGTTTCAAATGCAGCACGTGCACGAACAAGATCATTAATAACTTTCTCATATTCTTCTCGTTTTATACTTCGTTCGATTGTCTGTGGTAAATGAAAAATAAATTTATATCGTTGAATAACATTCAATGCATTACGTATCATATCCGATTGATCTTTTCGTGCTAAATCTGTATCATACATTGAATGAGCGATGTTCGATATGCCTTCGATGAGTCGAATAACTGGCTGATAGACATTCTTCTTTCGATCGTCTGTCGATAGGCCACGAATAAATTTCATGATATCGACAGCTTCCATAAATGATGCGATATTATTCTTGACAAGTGTTGTCGATGCACCTCGATTATCCGATTGAGTACGTTGAAGATGCTCGAGATTTTGACGTAATTCATCGAATGTTGCGTTCGATTTATGAGCAAGTAGATAGTAGTATGGATTGAAATTCTGTTGAGTTATATCGGTACTGCCTAAGAAATAAATTGATTAACATTTTTTCTTGATCAGCGCCAATTGTTTGATTAAAAACGAAGTGAAGAACAATGACATGTCTTTACATTCTTATAGTCTGTTTATTAATTCAAGTCAATCCTTCGTTTCAAGTCTCATTACTAAAATCTTTAATTCAACGACGTCAAATTCTCGATGGTACTGCTAAAAGTGGCGGTGTTGCACCGAAACCACCTGGTAGTGATCAAATTTTCAGTCAAAATCAATTCTCAAATCCAACAACGATTCAACCAGGACAAACTCATCTAACTGGTTCGATAGCAGTGACAACAACAACGACGACAACAACAAGAAAGAGTTATGATGATGAATCCGATGAACGATCGATTAAAGATACAGTATCGTCCAATTCGAGTTCAACAGGTGGTCTCATTGCATCAATTCTCGCGCCAACCGGTATAGTAGGCATAGTCGGTGCTGTTGTTGGCGCACTTTTATACAAGAAAAATCATACGAACTCATCGACATCGAATGGAATTACAGGATTTTTCAGTCATTTGTTCAGTTCAAATACAAACGCTACGACAGAAAATAAATGTGACACGCATTATTTACCTGTTGGAAACATATCATAGAGTTCTTCGGCATGAGTTCCAATACTAAGCAGAAAGAGAGAAGTTCTCAAATTCAGATTGTAACTTTATTAGACACTTACGAACTATCTGTTGTTGATCCTGTCAATGCATCAGTAGTGCCAGGTAGGAGAGCAGGTGCTTTCGATGCATTTAAACCGAATAACGCAACGGCGTCTTCTTCAATCCATACGGCAACTTCTTGATAGGGACCTGCTTGTTCAACTCGTCCATAGAATCCAACTGAACATGTTCCAATTCCTCCACTTTTAGTAATAACAATCACATCGCCTTTGCCTTGACCGAATCCGGCATAAGCTATGATTTTATTTGGACTTTGCCACGAAGCTGTCGCTCGACAATCATCACCGCAGATTTTTAGACCAATAAAATCTTTCTCATCATTACCGAGGTTTTCTCCACGTATCGTGATTTTAATACCTGGACAACCTTCACGTGGTGATATACCAGTAACTAAAGCTGAGGGCATTCAATAGAAATGTTGTTATCTAAACAAGTTAACTATCAATGTTATTCATGGTAATTGAAAATGATTGTTAAGATAAGAAATGTTGATTTGTAATCATTGATATATTATCTTACGATCAAAATTAAAATTTGGTTAAATCCGAAATTTTGATATTGCCTAGGAAAATTCCGAATTGAACCAAATTCTAATTTTGACCGTAACATAATATGCGTAGGTATAGATTAACAAAATAGGATGAATGAATGAGTGATCATACTGTACATATCGATCAACCAATCAAATGAAAACAAATTTCAGCACTATATCAAATAGAAAATCTATTCGTTCTGTACAAACCAATGAATAGCAAAAGATCTATACTTACGTATACTTGCTCTTGTCACTATCTTCTTCTTTTCTTTTCCAAATGTTATCGATTCTTATCGGTTCATTTAATACGTATAAGCAATATCCATCATCGAATATCGATCTTTCTCCATGGCTTATTTCTAAATCTCAGATTCCTAATTTAATTGTCATAGGTCTACAAGAATTGCCATTGAATTTTTCACTATTCGAACAGAAATCTGAATATCAATGGAAGAAATTAATTGAAAAAACTCTACCAGATTATCAATTATTGTCTCATGTTCGTTTAAATGGTACAGAATATTTTGATATTTACTCTTTTTCTTATTGTTTCCGATAGGTTTACTACTTTTAATTTATATTCAACCATCGCATCTGTCTCATTGTTCATCTATCAGTTCAGCTAATGTGCCAACAGTCGGTTGATTTTTGTATTTGATTTCAATGGAATATCGATTCATACTTTAAAGGGTTTTCTCAATCTTTATGGAAATAAAGGTGCAGTTGGTATTCGATTTGATTACCAGAAAACATCGTTATGCTTTTTAAATTGTCATCTATCAGCTGGTGAAGATGAAAAATCTTTACAAAAACGTAACGAACAATATTCTCGTATTCATCAACATATGATTTTCAATTCATCGAAAACGATTTTCGATCATCACGGAATATTTCTCTTCGGCGATCTTAATTATCGTCAAACAGAAACCAATGAAGATCAATTAAAAACTCGAACAAACATTCTTCAAACCTACTCCGAAGCGCCGATATCCTTTCCAGCAACTTATAAATTCAAACAAAATTCGAATTCCTACGATTCTTCTCGTCGTCCATCATGGACGGACAGAATTTTATATCGAACTCATCAATGTCATTTAAAACCTCTTAATTATTGGTCGATTTCATCGATCCGTTTGAGTGATCATCGACCTATAGCCAAACTATTTTCTTTATTTTTCTAGATGGCTTTTATTAATCGTCTACGAACACATTTTAGTGGTGATACAAAACAGTTACAAAAACAAACGAATGCTCTCAAAATTGGCATTCTCGGCGCAGCTGATATTGCTAACATGGCGTTAATTAATCCGGCTAGTAAACTACCCAATGCTTATATATATGGTATTGCAGCAAGAGATCGACAACGAGCAGAAGCTTATGCAAGAAAACACCACATACCACAAGTAAATACGTCCGTTCGCTTTTTTTTTGCATTCAATTCAATAGGAAAAAAATGATTTCATTCTTAGGTTTATGATAGCTATGATCAGTTATTAGCTGATCCAGAGATTAAAGTTATCTATAATCCTTTACCAAATGGTCTTCATCATCAATGGACATTGAAAGCTTTACGTTCGGGTAAACACGTTCTATGTGAAAAACCATTGGCAAATAATGCGAATGAAGTTCGAGAAATGATTGAAGAAGCAAAAACACAAAATCGTTTACTTGTCGAAGCATTTCATTATCAATATCATCCGTTATGTATCGATACATTAAAAACTCTTCTTTCGAATAAAGATCAACATGGTGAAATGAAAAGTCTTTCAGCAACATTCACTGTTCCACGAATGTTTTTAAAAGCGAATGATATTCGATTCAATTATTCACTTGGCGGTGGTGCACAGATGGATTTAGGATGTTATTTAGTATCAATGATGCGTTTCATTGTAAATTCATCAAAAAATCGAACTGATAATGATAGTGAAGGTCCGTTCGAAGTGATCAAAGCTGAAGCTCTACAAGTCGAATCAAATAATCCACAGATTGATTTCGGTATGCGAAGTGAAATACTTTTCGATGGTGTACAATGTAATCTCTATTGTGAATTTACAAATGATTGGTCACGTTTTCGACATGAAATAGTAATCGAATGTGAACGAGTAACAATTACAATTGCGTATTTGATTATGCCAACTGCTTATCATTATATAACTGTACGGCAACGAGAAACAGGTCGAAGTCAAACAATAAAAAACTATGCAGATAATCATACGACATATTATTATCAATTAAAAGCTTTCTGTGAAGCTGTGAACAAATTTGAAGAAGGTTCGATTGAAGAAGCCTATCAAATTGCATATACAAGTCGCAATAGTAGCGTACGAAATATGGAAATTATCGATGAAATTTATCGTAAAGCTGGACTCGTTGTTCGTGGCACGGAAATCTAATTCTTTTGACAACAAAAAGTTTTGCTTTGTATTCATCTGTGATTCTTATTCTTTTCTATTCAACTTGAATTTTATTAATAAACTATGTCAAAAGCGACGTTTTATTTTACATTGGCCAGGTGTTTTTTTTTATATCTCTTATCGGGCTTATAGTTTCATAAGAATACTGTTTCATTTTTATTCGATTCATGGAAACAAATAAAATTGTTTTTCTTTGGTCTCATGTTCGTTCGATTTCTACTGCATTCGAACGAGCTTTTATTCAACGCGAAGACTACATTACACTTCATGAACCTTTCGGTGAACCTTGTTATTTCGGTCCAGAAAGAATTTATGCCTATCATGAAGCAACATTGGATCAACATTCCGAATATTTGAATACAACTTACTCGGAAATAATCGAAATGATACTTAAAACTGCATCAAATACCGAAAATAAGAAAGTCTTTGTCAAAGATATGGCACGTCATGTCGTTCGACCTGATTACAAGTTACATCCGCAAAATCCCACTGTACTTCCACTTGACTTTCTTAAGAAATGTACACATACGTTTATTCTTCGTACACCTGAAAAATCTGTACCATCACTATATCGTGTCTATAGGAAAACAAATGCAAATTTCATTCCCGAAGATATTGGATATCCAGAGTTACAAGCTTTATTTCAATTTCTCACTGAATTGACTGGATCTCGTCCAGCATTGATCGATGCAAGCGATCTACTAGCAGAACCAACAACGATTATGCGAATGTACTGTGAATCTGGTATTCATGATCGATTCGAGCCAGGTATGCTTGAATGGAAAGCTGAACGTGTGCAAGGATTTGATAAATGGGACGGTTGGCATGATGAAGCGCAGCAAAGTACTGGTTTTAATAAGATACAAAAAGCAAAAGATAGTACTGATGATCTTGCTCTACCAGATGATGTCAAGCAATTAATGGAGCAAAGCATGCCGATCTATAATGCACTTTATCAGTTAAGAATGCGTAGTTGAAGATGTTTGATATATGATTGTCGAATGAATGTTTCCGTTGGATAGATATCGAGAAAATCTTCGCGAAGTTTTTCGAATATCATTCGAGCGAAATGACCTAATTCTTGAAAATGATTTTTCCGAACTAATAAAACAAACAAACAAACTCATTCGAAGAAAAGAAGAAGAAATCAAACAATTGAATTACTTGAGATGATATCAACGAGACTTCGAGCAATATACCAACAATGATGAGTAGTGGATTCGAATCCAAAATAATGCTTCGAAGAAAGTTGAAAGATTTCGAGCAAACGCCAGATTGTTTTTCGATTAGATATCGATAAATTCGAATAATATTCCGGATATTTCAATGTTAAATACGGAAATTCTAATAAACGAACAAATGATACGTGTCCTTGTAAGATAAAGTATAAATTTTCATGTTCAATCTCTTCATTTCCATAGATAATCTCATCGGTTCGATATTGTTTATATGTCGTTGATTTTATCTACACTAATGAAATCTCGTATTCAGCCAGTTTATCTATCGAAAATTCTTACAAAATATTCGAATATATCATTTCGCCATTGAATACTAACAAAATTCGATTGACTACGAAGTTGTTCGAGTAACAATCGTTTCATCTTATCATCGAAATATGCTTCATATGCCTGTTATGAATTTGATTTTAAAGAAAAACAATCAAGATAGCGAAAAAAAGCTCGTTTTCATACACGAATATCTCGAGTGAAGAATCCGATTAGACTGCAACAATGATTTTCATTTGTCATCAAACTATTTAAACGATAATCGATATGATATTGCAGCGAATCATCACCGTAGATATCTCCGACGTTCAATTCTTGACCGAAGAGAAATTTACATTGACCTTTGAACATCGGAAAAGAAAACTTTCGAGAGAATAGTTTGTTTGTTTTTTGCGTATTTCACCAGAAACAACAATGTAAACAAGAAACGGAGGAGAATTCTGTTGAGTGAGAATTGTATTCGATGGATAATTAAGAAATAAAAGTGAACGAGCAATATACTGGCGAATATTCGTTGGTAATTGTCGAATAAATTCGCAGCGATTGAGAAGATGTTCGAGCGATTCGATATCGTTGATTGTTCGTTGACGTGGTGTTTTACTGATTGCATTGAATGTTGTTCGCGTCATTAAACCGCTGATCTGTCGGGAAAGATCAGTTGATTGATGATTTTCTTCGAACAATTGATTCGAAGAAAATTCTTTAAATAGAAAACAAATTCGACAGACAGAAAAAAATAGTTTAATCGTACGATCAAATCGTTTAATAATTGTGTGATAAAATCGAGTCAACGCTCGATTGATCATAGGATTGTCAATCATCGATCGTTTTAACTGTTCGATATAATGAGTAAATGAATACAATTTCTCATCTTTGCTTTTCTCACGTTGATCAAGAGCTTGTCGAACAAAATTCAGATTTTTATTAATAGTTGAATTAATCATCATATATTATCCCGCGTTTTATGCCTGCAAGCGACATCATAGTGAAAACTACTACTGCCATCAACAGAAAGAAAGAAAGAAAGAAAAAGAATTGTCAACCAACGCGAAGCGAACGAAGAACGAGTCGTTTTTCTTCTTCGTTATATATTTTTTTTTGCGTTCGTTTTTATCGAGGTTCTGCAATGATCATATGAAATACATTTGCCACTATTGCGTCTATTCATTTTTGTAATGCCTGCGTTTTTCTCGCTGTCTTTTAGATAGAATATTCGTATACAATGTCTTCATCAAATTCACTCTCAGCTACGGAATTAGCTGAACAATATGCTGAGGATACTCATGCACAATATGAAAAATTTTTAAACGCTGGATGGTAAATCGATTTTGTAGTGAAAAACAACTATTCAACGTTTGTTTTTCTCTTTTTTCTTTGATCTATTCTAGTGGTGGTAAACAACGTAGTAAAATTGAAGTCGAACGCAATTCTCAACGTCATGATGCCGGTGGTGATACACGACGAATTGTTACAGCTATGGCTAACAATGAAAAGAACCGTCTTCATGGACACAAATAAACAACTAACTGAGAAAAAAACAACAACAACAACAACAAAGGACTATCTGATTTAATCTTATCTGTTTCTTTCATTTATCTAAACGTCTTTGTATAAAATTTGTGCAACATTTTTTTCTTTTTTTTTTGATGTCATTACTTAAAAGTATCATAAAAAAACATACGTTAGTATATTTTATCACAAAAAAGAAATGTTCGTTCGCTTTTGTTTGATTTTTATTGTCTATATTGGACATATTCATACATACGAATATCCATTTTCAACATCAGGCAATACAGTTATCGATGCAACAGGTGCTACTGTTCGAATGAAATGCGCCAATTGGCCAGGATCAATGGAAACCTTGATGCCCGAAGGTTTGCAACATAATTCAATTGAAAATATAGTCCTATTAATTAAACAAATGAATTTGACTTGTGTTCGTTTAACTTATTCAATTGATGTAACACTTCAATCGAATCTAACTGCATATCAATCATTTTCTCGTCTTGGATTAACATCTGCTCTTCAAGGTTTTCAAATGAATAATCCAACATTGATTAATGCAAGTGTTTCGAGTGTATTCGAAGCTGTTTTAGATACCTTAGGAAGAGCAAATATTGCAGTTCTCTTTGACAATCATATTAGTAAAGCCATGTGGTGTTGTAGTAATACCGATGGAAATGGTTTTTGGGGAGATGAATATTTCAATGTCGATCAATGGCTTGCTGGTGTTCGATTTATGGCACAAAAGACACTGAGTCGACCGTTTGTTGTTGCTATGAGTTTAAGAAATGAATTGCGTGGTCCTCGACAAAATCGAGACGATTGGTATCGTTATGTTGTACAAGGTATTACTGAAGCGATATCATCGACGAATCCTAAATTACTTGTTGTTGTTTCGGGTTTGAATTATGATACAGATTTAACATTTATTCGAACGAAACCAATACAAACTCTTGTTCCTGAAACAATCAAAAATAAAATTGTCTACGAAGGTCATTGGTACTCATGGAGTGGCTATGGTCCACAAGATAATTGTGAAAAAACTAAAAGTGGCGTCAACAATGCTTGGGGTTTTATTTTAGAACCTAATCAACCGTATACAGCTCCTGTTTGGTTAACAGAATTCGGTACAAATGTGGATGATTTCAAAGGTGACGATAAATTTATTGATTGTGTTCAAAGTTTTCTTCAAACTTCACTGACAAAACAAGTTTCATGGTTCTATTGGGTTTTAGCTGGCAGTTACTATAGTCGACAAGGTCACGCTGAATCACATGAATCATTCGGTTTATTAACGGATAATTGGCACGATATTAAATCAAAACCGTTTATTGATACTCTTTCAAAAATGTGAACAAAAAAATAAAAGAAGAAAATCGAAAAAAGAAATCAATCATATTATTTCGCTTCTTTTGTTTTTTTTTGCTCCGATTGTGTCTATTACATTGTTGGCATAGACATTTGAACATTAACTGGTGTTGCATCTTCTTGTCTCCACGATGATGTTACAGTTTTCAATTGCGTATAAAAGTTCATACCATTTTTTCCGTAGAAATTTGTATCACCACGGAATGAACCACGTGAGCCAGTAAATGAAAACATTGGAAGTGGAACAGGAATTGGTACATTGACACCAACCTAGAAATCAGATTGATTTCGAATTGAAATTCATTTCTTTTCGAGTATTTACTTGTCCAACGTCGATTTCTTGAGTGAATTTTCTTGCTGTTGCTCCATTGGTTGTAAAAATAGCAGTACCATTACCATACGGATTATTATTAATGATCTGAATAGCTTGATCTAATGTATCAACCGACATTGAAACTAGAACGGGACCGAAGATTTCTTCTTGATAACATTTCATGTTTGGCTAGACAAAAAAATAAATAAATAAAGGTGTTTGTACTTTTTTTTTGCTTATAATTTTTTACTTTAACATCATGTAAAACTGTTGGTCCAACGAAATTGCCATTTTCATAACCAGGTACTTTAATATTACGGCCATCTAAAAGTAATTTCGCTCCTTCATTAACACCGGATTCAACTAATTCTAAGACACGTTGTTTAGCTCGTTTTGAAATCAATGGACCTAAGTCAGCTGTTGGTTCATGACCGGCACTGACACGTAATTTCTTCGCCTTTTCAACAAATTCAGGAATCCATTCACGTGCTTTGCCAACAAAGATCGCAGTCGATAAAGCCATACAACGTTGGCCAGCAGCACCAAAAGCAGCACCAATAAGCTAAACAATGAGATAAACAATTTAAAAAAGTCAACGGTTGATTTCATTACTTGATTCAAGGCTTGTTCTTTGTTTGCATCAGGCATGATGACACCATGGTTTTTCGCACCCTGGAAAAGAATTTAAATTTAATGAGTGTTTTTTTTTAAAGCTCTTACCATGTTGCATTGTACACGTTTGCCGTTCATTGAACCTCGTTCATAGATATAATTACCCTAAACAATGACTTTAAAATGTATATTTCAAAGAAAAAAAGAAAGTTTCATCATACAGCTTGATCAGAGCCAACGAAAGAGATAGCTCGAATATCGGGATGATCGCAAATGAATGTCACAGCTAAAAGAGTTCATTTTCAAATGAAAATCTCGCGATTTATTGTACCTTCATGTTGCCCATGAATAGCATTGACGACACCATCTGGTAAACCAGCTTCCTTAGCTAATTCAATAAGCATCATACACGCACCGGGATCTTGTTCGGACTAATCAAACAGAAATATTCACTTTCGAAAACTTGAAATTCGAGCTTTGCATACTGGTTTCATAATCATTGTATTTCCGCAGACAGTTGCAACGGGGAACATCTTTTAAAAAAATAACGATTCATTTGAAATCATTCGGACATTCAATTCTCACCCAAAGTGGGATCATAGCTGGAAAATTGAATGGTGCAATACTAAAATCATAAGAAATCTTTATCATAAAGGAATAAAAACAAACAATAAATTGCAATCGAACCCAGCAGTAACACCCAATGGTACGCGATAACTATGAATATCCATATCTTTGGCAACACTGTGCATTGTTTCACCGGTTTGTAAGAATGTAACTGAACAACATGATTCAACGACTTGAAGACCACGTAGAGTTGAACCTTCAGCATCGGCAACTGTTTTGCCTTGTTCCTTGGAAATATTTTCTGCGATTCGTCGCTAAAGAAAACAAAAACTTGTCTTCTAATATATATATATTAAATCAATGAAATTCTACCATATTTTTCTTGATTAAATCTTGATAACGAAACATGATTTGTTGTCGTTGAAGAATAGTTGTTTTCGACCATGTACGAAATGCTTCTTTGGAACTTTCGACAGCTTCTTCCATTTCAGCTTTGGTCGATTTTGGAACGAGGCCAATGACTTCGTTTGTTGCCTAGAAAAATCAACAATTCCCTCTCCTCCCCATCATCTATTTCGATTTTTACGAACAGGATTAGTGAGTTCAATCCAGTCGTTGGTTTTCGATTCGACTGCCTTGCCATTGATCCAATTTTTTACCGTTGGCTAGAGCAAAAAACAAAAGAATTCGGGTACAAAGTTCGAGGTCACTTACAGGCTTTGATGATGAACTAGCGCATCGAATCCAATGACTAGTCTAAAATATGTAGGAAAAAATACTAGATGATTATTTGTTAGTATTTTTAAACTTACAGTGATGTTTTTCATAGCTGAACTACATCGAGTGCTAAGACTAAGCATCTTTACTAATGATATTCGAAATTACGTTTTAGATCTAATAATTAAATAAGAGAAAAACAAATGTTTTTTTTGTCTTTCGAACATTCGCCCTTGAAAAATAAAACGATTTAATAAAGGTCTCGAAGATAAGAAATGGTGGAGAAGTATAAACAAATGCATAGATATATAAAGTAGAAAGTTAACGAGGGCATATACATATATCAATGACACACCCTTATGCTTTCGTTTTAGATAATAAATAGCCCATCCACCAATAAATATATTTTTATTCTTTACAAAATCTTTCAGCGCTACTATCGCTTATTTGCGAATACACAACGTGAAGCCACACATTCAAGACGCTCTGTCGAACTTAATTGTTGAATTACGAGACTTAACATTGCCAGAAGAATTAATTTGATTGATGATTTAGAATATCTTTGGTCGTTTGCACGAGTTATTTCTGAATTAGATTCAACGCCCTTTTTTAACGTCTCCTGTGACATCGGTTAACATTGTGTGAACAGGTTTAGTGGATTATAGATTTGAATGCTACTATCGATAAGTAGTGACTCTTTTCTCGACTTTTATCACAAGTTCCATTTTTTTCTTTTTTCTTCACAAAATGAAAATAAATAAAAATGATCTCAAATCTTTTCGACCTATTGCAATATTTATTTTCTAAATATTAAAAAACATCATGAATGAAATCTAGGAAAATATATCTTGATTTGTTTCGTATCAAAATTATCTGCTTCCGTGGATGTATAACCAAAGGATGAACCGATTTTTGAAGTTTTTTTAATTAATTTCTCATTGATATAATGCACAACATTGCTATCTTCATGTGGCCAATATGTCCATTTCGAATATATAAAACGATAGCGCATACGACCATTTCACACAGTTTACAATTGTATTTCATCGGTGGAATTACTTTTGTTGTTGATTAATTCCTCACACTCACGAGCAACTATAAGAATAATTGAAGTTGTTTAAATAAATCGTCGACATATTCATGTTCATGAGGTTCTTCAATATTAAAATAGATTTTTCAGTTATTGATGGATGATTTCTATATTAAATAGTATTCGATTTCAGTTCTTCGATCGCCGATCAATACAATCGCCGTTACGATACAAAACGATAGCGTATATGTTCGAAAGCTGTCGGCGTTGTTCGAAGTAACTAAATGTCTGACACCATGTAAAACGGTGGGCCCAATGAACATTTGCGAATATGCACCGATAAGCCACACATTAAAGACGCTTTTTCGAGCTTAAGATTATAGGAAAAAAAGTCTCCTCATCAAATTCTACGGATTTGACATATTCTCTGTGACAATTATAATCGGTCTTTTATATAGATTGAAAATAAATTTAGAGCTGTCATCTGCTAAGAATATTTTCAAAGTCGACACGTGAATTATATATCCATCATATTCCAATAAAACGTCTTTAGTTTTAATACATCATAAGTAGTGAGAATAAATTGCATTGAGATTGCAGACAAGTCTTTACTTTGATAAATTGAACATTTCTATTTTCATCATTTGCTCTGGATTCATCAAGTGTAAGACGCACATTAGGACCAAAGGAACACAAACCCCCCCTTTAGCTTTTCTATTAATTTAAGACCATCATTTTTTTTGCACATTACTATTACTATCATAAAGTAAAGTCATTGGTTGATATCTAGCTTCAAGCATAGCTCTGTTATTATCTAATAAATTATTATTCAATGTCATATTATCCATAGAAAAATTTTGTTTATTCACTAGTTATTTTCCTTTTCCGTCTCAACTAGAATGATGCTGTAATTTTCTTTGGAAAGAAAACTGAATAATTCAACAATCATTAACTTTCTTATTTCAACCACTTCAACAACAATCACGAGTGCAATTATTTCTTTTTCATCTCAACCATAAATTACTAGTTTATACAAATCATTGAGAACTTCATCGCAACTATGTCTTATCTGATTAGCAATCAAAATAAGACGAGTCTTTTTTTAAATTTAAATTAATTAAATCGTAAATGTGTCCGTGCGTCTTCAAAGATATTCCGTGTATCATTTTTAGATATTTATTATTTAACTAATGTCTCATTATAATCTTTTCTCTTCAATTAGAAAGAAAAATTTCGACAAAATAATGGAGTCATTTTATTTTATCTTAAAGCAAACAGTAAAAAGAAAGTTTGGTTTTCTAATTAAATATATGAGCAACTTCAAAATGAGATTTAATTGCTTGCATTAGAAATCTTTTCTTTTCTTTTTCTATGAAGACAAGAGAGAAAAAAATTAATTCATTAAAATTTGATCATTTTACACGTACACATAAAAAGTTAGCATTTCTTTTTGTTTTACGTATATGTCATCAAGGTCTTTTTTCTTCCTCTTCTTCTTCTTCTTTCAAGTAAATGAGATTATTCTCGTGTAAGTAAATCTATTTAGTTTCTTTTCTCAAGATTTTCTCATTGTTCCTCGCTGGCGCACCTGTTTCTCACAGTCGAAATAAACAAAATCAGCTATCATGCACGACATCTGTTTCTCTTCCGATAGAATTTTTTTCAAATTAAAGGTAGTCACATACAATATTAATGGTAGCCGATTAGTGATTGGCGGAAAGGTCCGTTTTCTTCTTCTTTTTTTTGTTGGTTGAGAAAATCATATCATCCGTAGAGAAAGAATTATTTGACACAACGTCAAAGTTCGCTCGCTCTGTTCTAGATGTCGAAATGTTATTCAGCTCGATGTCAACAAGATCGACGAAACATTCGAAGAGAATTTAATAAATGGACTAAAAATATTCTCCTACAGATTGGCCTCGAAACAATCTCGAAAAATCATTTCGAATTCGATGCAAATATATTTAGTCAAATCGATGGTTTGTCCTATTAACATTTCTTTTTTAACTACTATTCAAAATGTCATGTGTTCAGGATACGATGATGCTGCATCAGATTTTGATCCCAATGAAAATTGTCAGTTTTGTTTATCTCGTCAAGAATCATCATCGTCATCGGCTAAACAACCGGTGTCAAATGACGATGAAAATTCTCCGTTAGATTTGAGTTTAAAATCAACGTCGAATTATCCGTACGAAAAGAATTTAAAAACAAAAGAAAAATACGTATTTGACTCGTTTAGTTCATCAACAGTATTTGATCTTAAGTCAGATATTCTTCCAATGTACAATTCGAATGATTATTTTCTTCTTAATTCAATGAATTTCGATTATTTCTCTCATCTAAATCAATATTCACCTTTGCCAATGAATTCCTATTCATCGAATTCGTTGTTAGAAGAAAACTATTTCAATCAATTTATCAAACAAATGGCTTATTTACGAATGATTCAAGAAATTGAAATGCAACGAACGAATTCGAAACAAAACGACACAACGAATAATCATTTTCATCCATCGACATCGATTCTAACTGAATCCATACAAATAAATAGCATTATTCAAGAAATCATGTCGAAAACATTGAATGATATATTCAAAGAACAAAATCAGATTTCGAAACAAGATGAAAGCGTTTTAATTCACGATGATTCGAATACGAAAAATCAATCACAAATAAAAGTAAAATCTCGATGAAGATTTAGTTTTGTTTTTTTAAATGTTTTTTTTCAGTCGAAACGACGATCGAAAGAGGTCAGTTCGAATTTCGATGGTAAACAAATTCGTCCTAAACGAGGTCAATATCGTCGATATGAAACCGAACAATTATCGAAAGCTGTCGCCGCTGTTCTAAGCAACGAAATGTCTGTACATAGAGCTGGATCGTTTTTCGGTGTTCCTCATTCGACTGTATGAAGTTTCTTTTTGCTTTTTTCAATTCAATTTGTTCTGTTTTTGTTTTTGTTCAGTTGGAATATAAAGTCAAAGAACGTAATTCGAAACTGAAAAATGAAAAGAAACACGGTAATTATTTTAGGATTTCGTTTGATTTGATTTGTTTTGTTTAATTAGAAGATATTGATCAATCTCAATCGAAGAATAGTAATTTGAATTCATCTCCAATCGAACCGCAATCCGATGACGACGACATTCAACTCTACACGCCGATTGAAACATAGAAATCTCATTGTTTTGTGTTCTTACATAGCTAAATTATTTTCAAAATAATCTCATTCGACTTCGTCTCTTTGTTTTTTTTTCTTTCCGTTCTCTCTGTTGTGTTTATATTTGAATGTTTTCCTAGTCATCTAAACTACATTTCTTTTTTAAAAAATATATTGTACATTTTATGAGTCCGATTACTGTGTTAGACGATCGTGCCATCCAGATTTTTTGTAAAATAAATAAAACACACACACTTTCGTATTTGTGCCTTGTACACACGTATTTGACTTTTTCTTCTGGCGCTTTTTCAGATCAAAAAACAACAATTTTTTTTTCTTGATTATGGCCGAAAATCGTTTTTCTGTTGATTATGCTAAAGTCAGTACATCATCTTGTAAGAAATGTAAGACGAAAATTGGCAAAGGTCAAATTCGAATAGCGAAAATCTCGCCGAGTCCATTTTCGGAAGGTGATACAATGAAATTGTATCATCATGTTGATTGTTTATTCGAAACATTTGTAAATGCTCGTGCAACGACGAAAATTCTCGAAAGTACGACTGATCTCGATGGATGGGAAGATGTCAATCCAACTGATCGAGAGAAAATTCTCGAACATATCAAACATATTCAAGAAATTCGTGTGAAGAAATCACCGACGAAAAAAAGCAAACCGAAAAAAACAACAAACACAAACGAAGATGAGCAGGTCAAAGCGGATTTCGATGATCCACCAGCAACAGAGAATATTCACGTTCCAGTGAATGATGATCCTAAACATCCGGATAATTCCTTTCGACAATTTCGTGGACTATGCACGAAAATTGCCGAAACAAATGGACATCTTGCTAAAACAGCTATTGTTCAGGAGTTTGTAACTTATGGAAGTGATGGTGAAAGTTATAAAGGTGAGAACCGATTGATACCGGAATGTACCTGAATAAAAGGAAGACAGGAACATCATGATTTAAAAAAAAAACTAATCTTTAAGAAGCAAGAAAAGAAGATCGTCTCAAATTCATTTTCAATTAATATTAATATACAGCTTCTTCATTGTTATTTGATCTCAATTTTTTCTTTTTTTACATTCTTTAGGGAATCTAAATCTTCTCTTTCATTTACTCTTGCCTAGTAAAGGCTACAAATCAATTATTTATAATCTCAAATCTCGACAATTATGTAAACTATTCGCAACAATTTTTCAAGCGAATATGACCGATATGATTCAAAAATGTGAAGAATACGGTGGTAGGGGCTACTTTATTCATTTGGAGGACGTTTCGTATCATCATTCTTTTGAAATAGATGTTGCTGAAACAATCAGTGATTTCTATGCAGAATCAACGCATATCAAACCTCCAGCGAAGACAATGCTATCGAATTATGATGTTGATAAGTTTCTTCTTGAGTTAAGTCGATTAACTCGTGAACAAGATCAGATACCATTGCTACGTCAGATAACACAAAAATCGACTGTCAACGATCTACGAATGTTTATTCGTTTGATACAAAAAGATCTTGTAAATAAAGATTACTGTTGTTTTTCGATTGAATGCATTTTCTCATCTAGAAAATCAACGCCGGACCGAAACATATCATTGAAAGTCTCGGTGCAAATGCTTATGAAAGTTTTCAAGCAACAAACGATTTAAAATCGTTTCTCAAACGATATCTTGAACATCAAAATTCGGTTGAAAAACATGTCAAACTAGCCGTTCAAGTCGAACTCATGACACCAGGTAATTCGAAATGCAAACATTCAATTTGAATGACTCGTTTTCAGTTCATCCAATGTTGGCTGAACCATGTAAATCAGTTGACTTTGCATTTAAACGTTGTCCAAAAGGTTTCTTTGCGGAAATAAAATACGATGGCGAACGTTTGCAATTACATAAAGATAAAAATAATCAATTTAAATTCTTTTCAAGAAGTTTAAAACCAGTTACTGAACATAAAATCGAACAATTAAGTCGATTTGTTCAACAGGCTTTTCCCAAGGGTGAATCGTTGATACTCGATGGAGAAATACTTCTAGTTGATCGAAAGTAATTTCAAAATGCTTTTCTGATTATTTATTTATTAATCAAATAACGATTTAGAACGAAGAAACCTCTTCCTTTCGGGTCACTTGGTGTACATAAGAAAAAAGAATTTAGCGAAGCTAATGAAGCATTTTTTATATTCGATTGTTTGTATTACAATGGTCAAAGTTTATTACGTGAGAAGAAAATCGATTTGTTTTATTTAATAAAACAAAAAAGCGAAACTATTTAGAAAAAACATTAACTGAACGTCGTGATATTCTCGTTCAACATATGACACCAATTGAAAATCGTATTCTTCTATCTGAATTGAAAACAATCAAGAAGAAAAGTGATCTCAAACATTTGATTAATTTCGCCATCTCTGAGGGCTTAGAAGGCTTGGTATTAAAGGTAAAAATAAAAACTCATTATCGAGTTCATTCATTCGGAAATATTGAAACTATACTCTTCTATCTATTCTAGAATCCGGAGGGAATCTATGAGCCAAGTAAACGTCATTGGTTAAAAGTAAAGAAAGATTACTTAATGGAAGGCACAATGGCGGATACAGCTGATCTTGTTGTACTTGGTGCTTATTATGGAACGGGCAAAAAAGGAGGCTTGATGAGTGTATTCCTGTTGGGATGCTATGATCTACAGACAGACCGTTGGTGTACAGTGTAATGAATTTTGACGGAATTGAATTTCATCTTGTTTTTTGTTTCTCGATGAATTTAAATAGAGCAAAATGCGGAAATGGTCTTGATGATGCAACTTTAGAAAAACTTCAAAATGATTTCAAACCGAATATGAATCGAATCTCGAAAAATCCTAATCAAATTCCAAAATGGCTAAATATAACTCGAGAGCTTGCACCGGATTTTGTAGTTAACGATCCGAAAAAGTCTCCCGTGTGGGAAATAACTGTAAGAGTTTGAACTCTTTGATCATTCTTGAAAAAAAAAAGAAGATTTCCTGTTTTTAGGGTGCTGAATTTTCGAAATCTAAACAACATACTGCTAACGGAATTTCCATTCGATTTCCTCGTATAACTAAAGTCCGAGATGATAAAACATGGAAAGAAGCAACAAATCTTCAATATCTCACTGAACTATTCGAAAAATCGAAACCATCGAAAAAAGATCTCATCAACGATGATAATGATGACGATGACGATGAAGACGAAGAAAATATCGTAATGAAATGACGAAGAAAAAAAACAGCAAACCGTTTCATTTTTTATATTCTCATTGTTTTAGTTTCATTTTGGTGATTCAAATAATAATACTAATAATAATTCAAGTCAATCGAAACGTAAATTACTCGAAATCGATTCCGATGACGACATTGAAATTTCTCCTGCTCCCAAACTTGCACGCAAACCAATGACAAATAGTCTGCTTAAATTACATTTTCCGAATATATTTCAAAATCAATATGTCTATCTATCATCGACGTTACAAACAGATGAAAGCAATAAATTAAAACGTCATATAGAAGCCTATGGCGGAGAAGTTCTTTCGTTGAAAGATACAACGAATGAGAAATATTTAGCTCGAATAACACATTGTGTTGGTGAAAAAGACAAGATTTTCGATGAAATTAAGAAAGCAAAACAAAAAACGGAAACAAATGCAACTCATATATCATTGCCAACGGTCTACGTTTGGAAATGTATTGCTTCAAAAACAAAACTTTAATTTCATTTGTCATTTACCATTCATGTGTATGTGTGTGTGTGTGCTGTTTTCCTCTCTTTCTGTTATAATAAATAAGTGAGATAATTAGGAAATTACGACTTTACATTTTTTCCGAAAGATCAAAAAGATCTTCATTGAAAATAATGAATAGATCCGTATGTTACCTTCCGTTGATACGCCTTCTAATCGATTGTATTTGAGATCGAATAATTTTCATCTTGTTCACTGCTTTGTAATGAGGTTTGCGTGATTGAATACAGTGAGAATATTTTTATTTTCTCTATAAATACACTATAAATATAGAGATTTTATTTTTGATCTTGTCTGCCTAATTCGAGTCTAGTAAATAAACACAAACAAAAAAAAATCGCCTTAGGCTTTTACTCTTAAAATTCGTATTCAACTTGTTTAGTATTTCTTTGTCGACGGATTACACGACTGATCGAGATTAGATAGATCTATTCAAATGATCTTCTTTCCCTATGGAATCTTTAAATAATTCGATAAATAAAGTTCAAGATACGAACACATTTCATATCAAGCAATCGCGGTTTTCTTTTCTTTTTATCAGCTTTAAATCATACACAGATCTTCTTTTCAGAAAAAAAAGAAGAAGAAGAAGAAAAACGTGCAACCAGCATCTCTTTAAATCTCATCATATTAGTATAATCATTCTTTTTTTTTGCAAAAGAGTGGACCAAGTTCTTTTCTTTCAAGTTAAATAGACATATATATATATTCATGTAGATATGCCTTTTCTATTAATAATAATTACATTAAAGTAAGTCATTCATTTAATTCAATGGCGTTCAGAAGAGCATTCT
>Ga0209960_1001321_pt1 | contig 34472 bp, 27 predicted proteins | sample ThiBiot_500_plan_2_FD_183947 | JGI IMG/M metagenome (GOLD analysis project Ga0209960, IMG submission 183947) | Wastewater bioreactor microbial communities from Cape Town, South Africa - Thiocy_expt_500_plan (SPAdes) | ecosystem: Engineered > Bioreactor > Thiocyanate-remediating >... | reverse complement strand
ATCTCCCCCATTCTTCATCGTGATATTTCTGGTATAACTCGTCGGTTCCGCACCACGCACATCTGATTTTTTCCATTGCTTTTAATTTTGATGTCAATTTAGTAAACATTATAAATTCAAAACAAAAGATTAACGTTCATTAAGACTTTGCGGCATTCTAATTGAATAATTGATTAACATCAAATCAAATTTTTCAATATTAACCCAAAAACAAAATATTATGAGTACGCACGACGAAAAATACAATAATGCAGAAAGAGCTGTTAACAAAACTGAAAATTCTTTAGAAAATGCAGCCGACACAGCTAAAAACAAAGTGAATGAATATGCAGACAGAGCGAGGAATTATATTGATGAACAAAAAAGAAAGAACGAAGAGCCGACGAGAGAAGGTTTCTTCGATAATCTAAAATCAAATCTTTCCGATGCGTGGGAAGATACCAAGGATTTTGCTGATAAAGCATGGGAAACCACCAAAGATACAGCTTCTGATGCATGGGAAAAAACCAAAGATGCTGCAGAAGATGTGAAAGCAGAAGTAAGAAAAGCAACCAATTAGTTTTTAAGTTAGTAATAGTTTTTCACAACGAAAGGAGAAGATTTTTATAAGTCTTCTCCTTTTTATTTTATATTTGTCAATTATTATTACGTAATGAGAAAACGTCTTTTATTTGGTTTGTTTTTACTTGGATTTTTAGCAAATTCTCAAACATTCAATCAGGCTTACGCCGATGTCAGTAATCAGGTTTCCCAAACCAATATCAATACTTATCTGCAGGAATTTGAAGGCTTGGGTGTAAAAACCACGGGGTCTACCGCCAATAATAATGCTTATACCTGGCTTAGGAACAAATATATTTCTTTTGGTTACACCGATGCTGAAATCACAAAAGACACTTTCACTTACAACGGACAATCAACATCCAATATCATCGTTACAAAACAAGGAACCAAATATCCCAACACTTATGTTATTGTCTGCGGCCATTATGATACAATTACCGGAACCGGAACCAATGACAACGGAAGTGGTGTTTCTGTAATCCTGGAAGTTGCCAGACTTCTAAAAAATGTTTCAACGGATTATTCTATCAAATTCATCAATTTTTCCGGTGAAGAGCAAGGTTTACTAGGTTCCGCTCACTATGTTTCAAGTGTTGTGAATGCAACCAGTCCGAAAATGAGCATCCGGTTGGTTCTTAACATCGATGAAGTTGGTGGAGTGAAAGGAAAAACCAATGACACCATCACCTGCGAGAGAGACGAATCTAACAGTCCTAGTTCCAACAATTCGGCTTCCAATACTTATACACAACAATTGATGAATTGCGTGACTTTGTATTCGCCGCTGAAAACCAATCTGAGTTACGCTTATGCTTCAGATTATATGCCTTTCCAGGCCAACGGAGAAATCATCACCGGCTTATTTGAGTATAATGAAACGCCTTACGCCCATACTGTTAATGACAAATACATCAATCTGGATCCTGTTTATATCTACAACATAGCAAAAGCTACAACAGGAGCAGTTCAGCATTTTGCGGTTGCAGGTCAGACTTTGGATGTATGCACGCCCAGAGAAATCGCAATGAGCTTCAGATTCTACCCGAATCCGGCAAAAGATTATCTGCAATTGGAATTTCTAAACAGCAAAACCCAACGTTTCAGCTTTACCATTACAGATTTTGAAGGCAAAATCCTCAGCAAAACAGACAATCAGACCAGAATTGACATTTCTACAATTCCGAAAGGGATTTATTTAGGAACATTTAAAGTAGAAGATCAGCAGATTACCAAGAAATTGATTGTAGACTAATTATCATTCAGCAATTATAAATATAGGGGCAATCCCCTCGCCCAGGCATTTGCCACAGCTCGGGTCGCGCTATCCACTATTATCTTTTGTCTTCTTTTGCAAAACAAGACAAAAGGATAACCGTTACTATCGCTATTGCGGAGGCTTGAACCATTAGCGAAAAAATTCGGCAGAGAATTTGCTATGAAGTTTTCGAAATTTGAAAAATAATCAACCGTAATTAATTCGTTTTACGAAATCTAAAATCACTATATTTGCGCCTATGCAGAAAATCTTAATAGTAGAAGACGAAAAAGCAATATCCGGAGTTCTACACAGTATTTTATCAGACGAGCTTCCTGACTACCAATTCGAAATTGCCGAAGACGGTTTGGAAGGATTCAAATTCATAGAAAAAGATGATTTTTCTCTGGTGATTTCTGATATCAAAATGCCAAAAATTTCCGGAACCGAACTTCTGAAACAAAGCCTCCAGCTAAAACCGGAGACAACATTTGTGATGATTTCCGGTCACGCAGATATTGATACTGCCGTTAGCTGTCTGAAAGAAGGAGCTTACGATTTCATCTCCAAACCTATTGACATCAACAGGCTGATAACAAGTGTAAAAAACGCATTAGACAAAGGCAATCTGCAAAAAGCAAATTCTAACCTGAAGCAGGAAAATTCTCAGCTCAAGAAAAAAGTCAACAAAAAATATCAGATGATTGGGGAATCCACTGCGCTTAAAAGAATCCAGGAAATCATCGATAAAGTGGCGCCTTCTGACGCAAGAGTGATGATCACCGGACCAAATGGTGCCGGTAAAGAATTGGTAGCGCACGCGATTCATTCGCAAAGCGAGCGTTCCAGAGGGCCAATGGTTGAGGTGAATTGCGCCGCGATTCCGTCCGAACTGATTGAAAGCGAACTATTTGGACACGTAAAAGGTTCCTTCACGGGTGCCATCAAGGATAAATCCGGAAAATTTGAGCAAGCAAACGGCGGAACTATATTCCTTGATGAGATTGGAGATATGAGTTTAGTGGCTCAGGCTAAGGTATTAAGAGCTTTACAGGAAAACAAAGTTTCCCCTGTTGGAAGTGATAAGGAAATCAAAGTGGATGTACGGGTCATTGCAGCAACCAACAAAAATCTGGCTAAGGAAATTGAGCAGGGAAAATTCAGGGAAGATTTGTATCACAGGCTTTCTGTAATTGAAATCAACGTTCCGTCTTTGAACGACAGGAAAGAAGACATTCCTTTGTTAGTAGAATATTTCACGCAATTGATTGCGAACGAAAACGGAACTTCGGCAAAGAAATTTGATGAAAAATCTATCAAGGCTTTACAGCAATTTGACTGGACAGGAAACATCAGAGAACTTAGAAATGTAGTGGAAAGATTAATCATCTTAGGTGCAGATCCTGTAACTGCTGACGACGTAGCTAATTTTGTAAAGAAATGAGATTAAATAAATAAAAATATTTAACCGTCTCGTTCTTTTCAACGAGACGGTTTTTTTTGAATAAAAATGAAAGGTTTGCGATTATGACTTTTCTTTTAATAAAATTATATGAAATAAAATGAACTTTTTAAACAAACAATACACACAGGAAGGACTGAAGTTAGCACTTCCTGTAATGCTGACACAAGTTGGGCAAGTTTCTGTAAACCTGTTCGATAACATTATTGTTGGTAAACTTTTGGGCGCTCAGGCTTTGGCTTCTGTGTCTTTAGGGAATGCATTATTTTTTTCCATTTTCGTATTGGCGTTAGGTTTTTCCTTCGCCATTCCGCCTTTGGTTTCGGAAGCTAATTCTCAAAAGAAACACGATGTGATCAATTCCGTTTTCAGACACGGATTTGTAATTAATCTGGGAATCGGAACATTACTGATGATTATTTTGTTATGTGGACTTCCATTGATTTATCATATGGATCAGCCTAAAGAAATTATCCCAAACACTATTAGTTTCCTTAGCATAATGGCATTTACAATGATTCCGTTTATGATGTTCCAGACTTTGAGAGAAGTTTCGGAAGGTTTGTCGTTTACAATTGGAGTTACCAAAGCCACCATTATTGCAAACATAATTAATATCGTCCTGAACTATGTCTTCATAAAAGGGCTTTTCGGATTACCGGCAATGGGCGTTCAGGGGTCTGCATTAGCAACCTTGATTGCCAGAATATTTATGGTGGTTTTCTTGTATTTCGTTTTGGTAAAAGAGCCAAAAACAAGACGTTACATTAAAGAATTCTCTCTGAAAATCAGTCTTTTCACAAAGGAGATGTTCAACAAAATGTTCAAGCTTGGTTTGCCAACTGCTTTACAAATGTTTTTTGAAGTGACTGCTTTTGCTGCTGCTGCTTTCATTTGTGGAATGATAAGCTCTACGGATATTGCTTCGCATCAGATTGCGTTGTCGATGGCTTCGTTTACATTCAATCTTTGTATTGGGTTCAGTGTGGCTTCTACGGTTATGATTGGTAATAAAATGGGTATTAAAGACTTTGACGGATTGAGAAAAATCGGGATTAATAATTTCAAATTAACCTTGATCTATATGGGATTTTGTGGATTAATGTTTATTCTTTTCAGAAATGTCTTGCCTCATTTTTTCACAAAAGAAAGCGATGTTCTGGTCATCAACTTAGCTTCTAAATTAATGATTATTGCCGCTCTATTCCAATTATCTGACGGAATCCAAGTAACAGCTTTAGGATGTTTGAGAGGAATCCAGGATGTGAAAATCCCGAGTGTGATTACGTTCTTAGCTTATTGGGTTTTCACAATTCCGGTTGGTTATTTTCTTTGTGTGACTTTGAAAATGGGTGCTTTCGGGATGTGGATTGCCCTTGGTGTTGGTCTTACAATTTCAGCAGTTTTACTGGTAATTAGATTTTTGAGATTGAGCAAGAGGAAAGCTTTGGCTACAGCTAATTAATAATGAAAGAATTAACAATTAATTTAGCTGACTATTAAGCATTTTTGTTATTCCGTAGGAATCTCAGCAGTCAAATTCCTACGGAATGACAAACTTTATGTAATAATTTTATGACCTAAACCTATTTTAAATTTTTAAATTTGCAACACAAAATTTCGAAATGAATATTAAACAAAATATACAGTCAAAAATAACCAAGATCATCGCTCAGCTCTACGGTATAGAAGGCGTAACGCTAGAAGTCCAGAAAAATAAAACTGAGTTTGAAGGAGATTTCACAATCGTCATTTTTCCTTTGGTAAAACAGGCGAAAAAAAGCCCGGATGTTATCGGAAACGAATTGGGCGAAGAAGTGAAAAATCAAATTGATTTTGTTGAGAACTTCAATGTGGTAAAAGGTTTTCTTAACCTCAAAATCAAAGACCAATTATTCGCTGAGCAATTATCCGAAATCAGCAACGATTTTGACAACGTAACGCCTAAAAATCAAACGGTAATGGTGGAATATTCTTCACCAAACACCAACAAACCTCTCCATTTGGGACACATCAGAAATAATCTTCTCGGTTTTTCTGTCGCCGAAATCCTGAAAGCGGACGGTTATAAAGTGATTAAAACTCAAATCATCAACGACCGAGGAATCCACATCTGCAAATCGATGTTGGCTTGGGAAAAATTTGGAAACGGAGCAACGCCGGAATCTACTGGTTTGAAAGGCGATAAATTGGTCGGAAACTATTATGTGGAATTCGATAAATTGTATAAATCCGAAATCAAGGCAATGGTCGCTGACGGCATCGACGAAGAAACAGCTAAAAAACAAGCGCCATCTATCATCGAAGCTCAGGAAATGCTTTTGAAATGGGAACAAAACGACCCAGAAGTTCGCAAACTTTGGGAAATGATGAACGAATGGGTTTATGCAGGATTTAATCAAACTTACTCCAGATTGGGTGTTAATTTTGACCAGGTTCAGTACGAGAGCAATACCTACATTCTTGGAAAAGATTTGATTCAGAAAGGTTTGGCAGACGGAATTCTTTACAAAAAAGGTGACGGTTCTGTTTGGTGCGATTTGACTGACGAAGGTCTTGACCAAAAATTGTTGTTACGTTCCGATGGAACTTCGGTTTATATGACTCAGGATTTGGGAACAGCTGTGGAGCGTTTCAAAGATAATGATATTCAAAAACTGATTTATACAGTTGGAAATGAGCAGGATTATCACTTCCAGGTTCTTTTCAAAATTCTGAAAAAATTGGGTTACGAATGGGCTGACCAGCTTTTCCACTTATCTTACGGAATGGTAGAATTACCAGAAGGAAAAATGAAATCCCGTGAAGGAACAGTGGTTGACGCTGATGATTTGATTCAGGAAATGTACCAGACTGCGAAGGAAAAATCTCAGGAACTAGGCAAGTTGGAAAGTTTGAGTGATGAAGAAAAAGAGAAGTCTTATGAAACTGTTGGATTGGGTGCTTTGAAATATTTCATCCTGAAAGTGGATCCGAAGAAAAAAATGCTTTTCAATCCTGCAGAAAGTATTGACTTCAATGGAAATACAGGACCTTTCATTCAATACACTTATGCGAGAATCCAGTCACTTTTGGCTAAGGCCGATTATTCTGCAAAAGAAGATTTGGGGAAATATCTTCCGAATGAAAACGAGAAGGATTTGATTATGCTTTTGTCCGAATCCAAAGATGTTGTGAGCAAAGCCGCAGATTCTCTAAGTCCAGCTTTAGTCGCTAATTACGTTTATGAATTGGTAAAAACTTACAACTCTTTCTATCAAAATAATCCTATCCTGAATCAGGATGATGAGCAAGCGAAACAGTTCCGTCTTCAGTTGTCTGAATTGACCGGAAAAACGATTAAGAAATCATTATCCATGTTAGGAATTAATGTCGTAAACAGAATGTAAATTGTGCTTAGAAATAAATAAAAACTCTGCTTTTTCGGTGGAGTTTTTTTTTGTTTTTTGTAATTAATCAAATAAAAAAGCAACCAATTAAATTAATTGATTGCTCGATTTCGAAGTAGACCCACAGGGATTCGAACCCCAGATGACTGAACCAAAATCAGTAGTGTTACCGCTACACCATGGGTCTGTTCTTTTAAGTGGTGCAAATTTATAGCTTTTTTTTGAACTTCCAAACTTTTTCTGAAAAAAAATCAATAATTTTATAAAATAAATTTTCGCTCAACCTAATGTTAATCGACCTTTCCAAAGCATCACGCATTAACCCAGACTCATCTAATGAATTTGAAACCAAAGTTTTAGACTTTATAAAAGAATGGTTTTCGGAGTCCAAAACGGTAAAAGTTCAGAGCTCCGGTTCTACAGGCAAGCCTAAAGTGTTTGATATTGAAAAATCAAAAATGTTGAATTCTGCTGAGATGACTTGTGATTTTTTAGGTTTAAAGGAAGGAGATCTGGCACTACTCTGTCTTCCGATTGAATATATCTCAGGCAAAATGATGGTTGTAAGAAGCATTTCACAACAATTAAAACTAAAAATTGCTCAACCTTCTCTCAAACCTTTAGAAAACCTTAAAGAAGAAATTGATTTTTGTGCGATGACACCTTTGCAGGTTGAAAATTCTTTGGACAAAATTCACTGGATCAAAAATCTGATTATCGGTGGCGCCACGGTTTCAGAAATTTTAAAAACTAAAATCTATCAAACTCTTCAACGCTCCAATTCCCAAACACAAATCTTCGAGACCTATGGCATGAGTGAGACGCTTTCTCATATAGCTTTGAAAAAAATTTTTCCCAGTCAGGAAGATTGGTTTACGGTTTTTGACGGTGTTGATATTTCTTTAGACGAAAGAGGTTGCTTAAAAATATTTGCACCCCAACTGAATGCGGAAGTTTTGCAGACCAATGATTTGGTTGAGCTGAAAACCAAAAAACAATTCAGATTTTTGGGACGATTGGATAACGTAATTAATTCCGGGGGAGCAAAGATCTTTCCGGAGGAATTGGAAAGATTAGTCAAAAAAGAGATTCCAAATGAAGCTGTTTTTCTTGGAATTGAGGATGAAAAATTAGGACAGAAATTAGTTTTGGTAGTTGAAGATAAAAGATACAAGATGCAAGGCTTAACAAATGATGATTTAAATCCCGAGTTACAAAATTTTAAGTCTCAAATCTCAAATCTTAAATTCGAAAAGTCATTTCATAAGCCAAAAGAGATTATTTTTGTTGAACAAATCCCAAGAACGCCGAACGGAAAGGTGAACCGTTCCGAACTCCGACAACTGGTGAAAGAAATGACACACGGTTTGCAATAGCGATAGTAACGGTTATCCTTTTGCTTGCCTTGCAAGGCAAGCAAAAGATAATAGTGGATAGCGCGGTGACACAGATTAGCATTGGATTTGCAGTGGGAAATCTGTGGCAATTGCCCAAAATATATTAATAAACCCCTGTTAAATTTTTCTTGAAAAATTTGCCACCCCTCCAAAGGAAGGGAATTTTGAAAAACTAAATGAAAGATTTTTCTACCGAGATCAGTTATAAAACTTCCCGCTCTTCCGGAGCTGGCGGACAAAACGTGAATAAAGTAGAAACAGCTGTGACAGGGATTTGGAATGTAATGGAAAGTCAGTTTTTTTCTTTTGATGAGAAAATGCGGATCTCGGAAAAGCTGAAAAACAGAATCAATTCCGAAGGTTTGCTGCAAATGACCTCGTCGGAAAGCCGAACTCAGTTACAGAACAAAAAAATTGTGACAGAGAAAATGTTGGAACTTGTAGAAAAATCACTCTTTGTTCCAAAAAAACGTGTTGCTACAAAGCCTTCAAAAGGTCAAGTCCAGAAACGTATCGACAACAAAAAGAAGTTGTCCGAGAAAAAAGAAAATCGAAAATTCAGATTTTAAAGTCTGACAATTTTTCTATTTCCTGATTGATTTTCTCACTGTACTCCAATTGCTTCTCACGAATTCTCCCGTGATTGGTTACCGTTTCATAATCCTGCTGAAAATCTTTATAAGCCTCATAAACATTAGTATAATGCTTTTGAAGTGTCTTTGCATCGAGTATTTTGTCGCTGATTGATTTCCTGAATCTTCTCGCAAACAGTTCGGCAATGTCGAAGTGACTTTGTTCGTGCATCAAAACCAAATCCGTTTTGTGGTCACTGTGCGCCCACGATTTTGAAGGCACAAAAAAAGATTCGATCTTAACTTCTTTGGAACTGAATTTTTTGGTTGGGCTATTCAACAAATAAGAGATTCCACAAAAGGTTGTAGCAGCAGCTTTGGAAGTGTTCGGCTGGTTTTTTGACTGAAAATCTTCCCAGACCAGCTTTCGGTTTTCACTCCAAAAAATCTTGTCCTGAGCTTTCGTCAGTCCAATGATAAACATAAAAATAGCTGCTAAAAATATTCGTAACATATCGGTTAGATGTTTTTTTTCAATTAATGTTAATTTATTTCCACAAAAAATGTATTTTTACCTCCCTCATTTTAAAAAATGGAAAAAGAGATAAAAATCAACTTTGAAGTGATCCCGAGTTACGAAAAACTCAATGATATAGAAAAAATACTTTTTGACAAAGCTAAAACCATCCGCGAGCAGGCTTATGCACCTTATTCCAATTTCCTGGTCGGCTGTGCGGTTCTGCTGGAAAATGGCGAAATCATCACAGGGAGCAATCAGGAAAATGCCGCGTATCCATCCGGACTTTGTGCGGAAAGAACCACAATTTTTTGGACTTCGGCCAATTATCCTGACGTGAAAATCAAAAAACTTTTTGTAATTGGTGCACCAAAAGATGCGTTAACTTCTACTCCAATTCCGCCTTGTGGTGCTTGCAGGCAATCAATTCTGGAATATGAGTCCAAACAAAAAGAGGAAATCGAAATCTACTTTGCATCGCTTGACGGGGAAATACTGAAAACAAAATCCATTCGGGATCTGTTGCCGTTTTCTTTTGATGCAAGTTTTTTATAATTTTTCAGGAGCAAACCGTTAGTTCTTCGGCAGAAGGTTCCAGCCTGCTGTCCACTGTATCTTTTTTGTCCGTTAAAAACAGACAAAAAAGGATGCCGTTCCCATCAGGGCTATGTTGAAGGTTAGTCTTTCTTTTCAACGTTTTCAAATTTCAAAGATTCTACTCTCTTCGTTGATCCTTCTCACCACATTTTCTGTCCGCTCTTTGTGCGTATCCGTAATGAAAATCTGCCCAAAACTCTCTTTGTTAACTAATTCGATTAGTTGAGAAACTCTGGTATCATCCAGTTTATCAAAGATATCGTCCAGAAGAAGGATTGGAGACTTTCCTGTCAATTCTTTGATTCGGTTGATCTGAGCTAATTTTAGTGAAATCAAGAAAGATTTCTGCTGGCCTTGCGAACCGATTTTTTTGATAGAATTCCCATTCATCTCGAACAGCAAGTCATCTTTATGTGTTCCTTTGGAAGTGTAGGTCAAAGCTCTGTCTTTGTCAATTGAACCAGATAAAAGGCTGTGAAATTCTTCAGTCAAAAGATGCGATTCATAGATAACATTCACGATTTCTTTTCCACCGGAAATGATTTCGTAAAAATGCTGAACAATGGGATTCAGTTTTTCAACAAACTCTTTTCTTTTCTCAAAAATCCTTGTTCCGAAATTGGAAATCGGCTCGTCATAGATCTCCAAAGAATCCTTGTCGAAGACTCTGTTCTTCGCAAAATATTTCAGTAAGGCGTTTCTCTGCTGGATAGTTTTCTGATATTGGATCAAATCAAAAAGATAAGAAGAATCGGTTTGCGAAATCATCGCATCCAAAAACTTCCTTCTGCTTTCCCCGGAATCGGAAATCAGATTGGAATCGTAAGGTGAAATCATCACACTCGGTAAATAGCCAATATGGTCGGCTAATCTATCGTAATTTTTATCATTTTTCTTGATGATTTTTTTAGATTCTTTTGGCTGAAGAATTTTAATAATATCCTCTTTCTCTTCATTCTGAATTTCGGATTCAATAACAAAAAAATCTTCATCAGATTTCACATTATTAATATCAGAATTTCCAAGAAAGCTTTTCCCTACAGAAAGATAATGAAGCGCATCCAGAACATTAGTCTTCCCTACGCCATTATTCCCGACAAAACAATTGATTTGAGGAGAAAATTCGAAAGCTCTTTCCGAGTGGCTCTTAAAATTGATGAGTAAAAGTTTGTTGATAATCATAATCCCAAAAGTTTTTTCAGTTTACTCGGATTTTGCCGATTATCCCACAAAGAAATAATGTAGAGTAAATCTTTTCTAATCTATAGACCAATCCGTAATTTTCAAAATGCAGAATTCGATATGGTTCGAAATTGGTTTCAATACCACTTAAAGGATTAGACTTTAATAAATCAATTTTTTGATAAATAGTAAGGTTTAGTTTTATAGAATAACGATTACTTTTATTTCTATTATTCCAGTAATCGAAAATGGCGTTTCTCTGTTTTATTGCAAGCGTTGTCCAAATGACCTTTACTTCATCCATTCTTCATCCAATTTTCTTAACTCCTCGTCGGAAATAGTTCGCCCATATTTAATATCCTCTTCCGCAACTAGAATCATTTCTTTCTGACTTTTGGACAAAATATATTTTGCATCTTCTTCAGGCTGAACAGACAAAAAAAGATTTTCAACAGCTTGTAAGAAATTGACATTCGTAGTAGAAAAGATTCTTTCTACCAGTTTGCTTCTTAGTACTTCAATATTTTCCATCCCTCAAAAATTTATGTAAAGATAAAACTTCTTAACAAGAAAATCAATTTCCGAAGTTCACAAAATGCGGAATATCAGCCGCAAAAGTATTCATCGGCATCATATTGTTTCTATAGCTGTTGAAATCAAAAACAGAACTATTGTCAAATGGCACCTTCGGATAATACATAAAAGAAACCTGAATCCTGTTGAAAACCAGATAAGGATTGTTGATCAGAACCCCGATTCCAACTTTTGTATTGATACTGGTTTTCAATAATTTCTCGTCCGGCATTCCCAGCCAACCAACAGCCGTTGTCAAATATGGACTGAAATGAAAATTTTTCCAGGTTTTGCTGATGAAAAACTGCAACTGGTATCTCAAAACAAGCTTTTTTGTCCCGATATAATCATAATTATAAACAGGAAATTCATCATTAGCAGAAAGGTTGATCCGGTCTTTGTAGGAATAATTATTTTGTGGATTACCCAAAGCCAGAGTCGGCGAAAAGAAATGACGGACCTTGGCAAATTTCCAGTCCATAAGGTTGGTAAAATATGTTCCATCGACGCGAAATGCATCACGGTTAATTCTTTCTTCATTAAAAAACCGTCCGAACTGTGCTTTGATATTAAAATATCCTATTTTCGTGAAGTCACCATAAGCCGCAGAAAGTCCCGCATAGGGAACAACTTCTTTACTTCTGGAGAGTAAACCGGCTGTAACATTAAATGCATTTCCGTAAGGAATATCTTCAGGCAAATCGTACTGGAAAACCTGTTTCTCCACCGAGAATTTTCTCTGGATAAATCCCGCCGAAGCCAAAAAACTATTATACGAACGGAAATACTGAAACTGATCAATGCCCGGACTGTCTTTATACTGATAATTCTGGAATCGACCTATTAAAGCAATATTACTGGAGATTCTTTCAGCAGGATTAGACGAAACGGGTATCTGGTAACCACCCCACAAATCCTGACTGTAAACTTTGATCTGAACTTCCGGAAACGCTGTCAGATCATCCATTGGTAAGGTTACATTTCGCATAAAATATTCGAAAGTGAAACCTCCTGCCCATTTTGTCAAAGGCGAGAAAAAATCACGTCTTGCACTCAGGTTGATGCGCTCATTTTTCAAAAAATCTTTTTCTCCCAAAATTTGTGCAGTAATATAACTTCCAAAAAGATTATTCGCCGTATAACTTCCATAGAAATAATCCTGTTTTTCTTTGGAATCATTCCTGTAAAGAAAGTCCGCTTCATGGCCAAGACCAAGGAAATTCTCTTCTGTTACGCCTAATCCTATTTTGCTACCGGAATAGCTTAATCTTGGTTTCAAACTCCAGGAATCCAAAACTTTCACAACAACATCAATTGAGTCGTTAGAACTGTTTTCAACTGCAATTTTTACACGGTTGACAAAAGGCATTTCTCTCAGCAAACGTTCGGATTCATAAAGTTTTTGTGCATTATAAGCTTCACCTTTTCTGAAAAGTAAATAATTATTAACAGTCGAGATTCTGGTGTTGGAATGGAGATGATTCGTGAACCAGTCGTACCATTTCGCTTTCTCTTTTTTTTCTTTGGTGTTGTATCCAAACGGGTCGATTGTTTCAATTTTTATATCCCGGATAAATTTTCCATCATAAGATTCCTGAGATTGCTTTTCCGTTCTTGTAGCAACTGACGCAGAATCAGCTTCCCGACGAAATATAAAGCGGTGAATGAATCTTGTAAATTTTCTTTTATCTGAAAATTCTTCAATCTTATAATAAATAGAATCTTTTTTCTCCTGCGCCTCAGCAACGGAAAAGAAACTTAAAAAGACAATAATCAGGAGAATAGATTTGTTATTGAACATTCGGAGATTTTAACAAAACTGCAATATCAATTTGTAAGCCAAAAGACATATCAAAGGAAGTCCACTACAGCTTTCCACCCAAAAACTAAAATAAGCTTCCCGATTATTATTTTCTGAAAAATAAATTAATAAAAATGTGATAATTGTAGTCAGAAAAAAATACACTGCAAAAGCAAAATCCAGGTAGAAAACACTTAACAAGCCTGAGATAAAAACTAATAAATATGCCAGGAATTTAGTTTTCTGGACGCCAATGAGAATCGGGAAAGTCACCACATCATCGCTATTCATATCCCGGATATCAAAAGGCAAAACCAAAGCTGAAATAAATAACCAGGTAATCATAAAAATCTCCCAATCAAATTCCGGAAGAATGAGCCAGGAATTGATTAAAGCCCAGGTTAATCCAACATAAAAAACCTTTAGCAAAGGAATTTTGCGTATAAATTTTTCCAAAAAAAAAGAATTGTAAAGCAATCCGAGAATAACAATAATTGCCCATTTCAAAAGTCGTATTTCGTTATGATTCCTGAGAATCAGAATCACACTGATAACCCCACAAATACAATTGAAAATCAGAATCTTAAAAAAAATTTTCTTATCGTACTGATATTTGGTGTAAAGGTAACCGCTGAAATAAGTAATAAAAATTAAAAGTAAAGTCGGCCAACGGAATATGTTTTGCTCCAGCATAAAATAGGCAGCCAAACAGGTTCCCATCAAAGAAACATATATCTGACTGTCAATAACATATTTTTTTGTTAAATTTAAAATCGACATTTTACTTTAACAAATGTCGGAAAAAACCATCTTACACAAGAGAAAAAATAAACTTATGAAAATCTTAAAGTCCTTATCAATTTTCTTATTGATATTTATCACTATGAATTTTTCTGCACAAAACTACTACGATCAGCAATGGAAAAAAATCGAAGACAATTATAAAAAAGGAACTTACAAATCCAATCTTCCCATCATTCTGGACATTCAGAATCAGGCTTTGAAGGATAATAACGCGATACAAATTATCAAATCTCTAAAAGCTGAATTCAGTATTACAAAACAAACTTATGACGATGTAAAAAATGATGAAAAATCTGTTTTTTTTGCCAAACTGAAAAGCATTGAACCCAAACTGAAAGGTGAAGAAAGGCAATTATTTCGTCTGTTGACTTTGGAATTTATCAGAGATTATTACCAAAGCAACTCCTGGAAAATCAATCAGAAAACCAATATAGACAACGTAGATTTGTCGCAAATCGAAACCTGGAGCAAGCTGGATTTTAAAAATTATTTGTCAAAGAATTATTCGGATCTGGAAAAAGACAATGCTGCTTTGAGAAAAATCCAGATGAAAAAATACAGCGAAATATTCGATACGGCGGAAAATTTTGAATATTTCCCGACACTTGCCGACTGGTACAATTATAATTATATCGATTTTCTTACCAATCAGAACATTTTCACACCGAACGAACTGAAGATCAATTCAACAAAAATCAATGATATTTATGACTCGGAAATTGCTTCGCTGTCAGGAAATGCTCAGTTGTATTTTAAACATCAGAAAATCAATTATAACTGTGAAGCGAATCATTGCAAAGACCAATTCGCTCAACTTGAAAAACTGGTTAAAGACGAATCTGCAAAAGGCGATTACAAAGTTCAGATTATTAATGATATGATTGAAATCCTTCAGCAAAAGCAGGATTACAAAGCAGCTCTAATTTGGATTGGTGATGCAAAGAAACTTTATCCAAAATCGAAATTCCTTAATAATGTCATAAATAAGGAAAACGACATCAAAAATCCGCAGCTGATTCTTTTTTATGAGAACGAAACACAGAGCAATAAACCAATTCATATTGTTGCGGAAGGAAAAAATCTCACAATGTTTTCTTTGAAGATCTATGAACTACAAGACAATTATCAGAGTTTCCTCAATTATGTTACTAATTCCTATCAAAAGCCGTTTTCAAGCGTTAAAAAATCTTTGATAAGAACAGAGCAATTCAGTTTGCCACAATCTCCTGATTATAAAACACACAGGACATCTTTAGAAGTAAAACCGCTTCCACCAGGGATTTATTTTGCGGAATATGTTGTAGGAAATTCTGTCCAAAGTAATTTTTACTTTATCGTTTCTGACACCAAAATCATTTATTCCAAAAAGAATGACAGCGGTTCCAATCCGGATATTATGAAATTGGTCAATAATGAGAATGGAAAAGCTTTTATGAATGAAAATCTTGAAATTACAGAATTTACCGAAGGTAATTCGGCAAAAAACTATACTGCAAAAACTGATAAATTGGGTAATTTTCAGTTTCCAAAATCGCTTGACAACAACTATTACAGATACTACCTTGTTAAAAACGGAAATAATGTTGTAATGATTGATGTTTACGGAAATAACCGATATAATAGAAAACAATCTGAAAATCAGGAAACAGCACAAATTTTCCTCGACAGAAAAATCTACAGACCTGGACAAATTGTTTATTTTAAAGTCATTGCTACAGGAATCAACGGAGAAACCCAGAAAGTGAAAACATTGGAAAAGGTTCCGTTGAATATTATAATTCACGATGCCAATGGTGAAGAATTACAAACTTTGAAACTGACGACCAACGAATTTGGTTCTGTCAACGGCAGCTTTACACTTCCAAAAAATAAATTGAATGGGAACTTTAACATTCAAGTAGAGGAAAACGATAATAACTCGGATTATAACATTTCCGGTTACGCGGATTTCCAGGTTGAGGAATACAAGCGCCCAAAGTTTGAAGTGACTTTTGAGCCAATAAAAGAAGAGTACAAATACGGCCAAACTATTGAATTGAAAGGAAAAGCAACGATGTTTTCCGGCGTTCCTTTGAGCAATTCAACAGTGAATTATGAAATTAAAAAACAGAATATCCGTTGGAGATATTTTTGGTGGTACCCTCGTGAAAATGACAATGAAAATTCGATTCTTGGAGATGTAAAAACCAACGAAAAAGGAGAATTTACTATCAAAATTGAGTTGAAAAAAGATGAAACGTTGGAAGGAATCCAAATTGATAATTATGCAATCAATGCATCTGTGACAGACATCAATGGTGAAACGCAATCTGCCAATACCAATGTGAAAGTCGCTTCGGTTTCTCATTATATCACTGCCAACGAAATTGGAAATACATTTTCTGACGAAGATGTGAAGTTGAATGTTGACACCAAGAATTATAACGACCAAATTCTTAAGAAATCATATAATGTAAAACTGGAAAAACTGGAAGAACCGAAACAGATTTTCAGAAATAATTTTGCTTCTGTAATTCAGGATTTGCCACAATTATCAAAGAAAGAATTTGTACAGAAATTTCCTCACGACAGATTTGATAAAAATGATGATGTGAAGAATTGGAAAGTTTCTTCTGTCATTCTTAATGGAGTGAAGAATCCTGTCATCCAGAACCAAGCGAAGCGCAGTGAAGAATCTAAAGATTTCTCGTCCCTCGGAATGACAAGCGAACCGCTTAACTTAGGAAAATTAAATGCCGGCACTTATAAACTTCAGCTTTACAATATTGAAGAAAAAGACACGATAAAAACAGAGCAATTTTTCAAAGTTTGGGATAAAAAGTCGTTGGGTGAAAATCAAAATCCATTCTTGGAAGTGATTAAACCAACTCAGGATTTCAAACGGGGAGAAAAAGCAAAAGTGTTTGTTTATTCTGCGATTCCGGATGCTTTGGTCAATATTTTCATTCAAAATGGAAAAGGTGAAACCGTGACTGAAACCAAATCTTTCAAAAATGGAATTCTGGAATATGAAACAGTAATTCCAACAGGTGAAAGTATCTCGAGAGTGAATTTGCAGTTCCAACTGGTCGCTTTCAATGATGTGAAAACCGAATCGGTTGATTTGAAAATTGCAGACAGCAAAGATGATTTGAAAATTGAAACGGTGACTTTCCGGGACAAATTACAGCCTGGACAAAAAGAAAAATGGACAATCAAAATTTCTGGTGCTGATAAGGAAAAAATCAACGCGGAAGTTTTGGCAAATATGTATGATAAATCACTTGATCAGTTCGCAGTGAATTCCTGGAATTGGCAGAAATTTCATTCGGCTTTTTATGAAAGTTCTTATGCTATAGGAAATTATCTGCAACAGCAATATTATCGGAATTATTTTACTTACCAGAGCAATTATTACATTCAGTCACCTGATTTTAATTGGTTTGATGGCAGAATATATTATGGTTCAAACCTGGATACAGATGGCGACGGCATTCCGAATTCATTAGATGCTTGTCCAACCGTTCCCGGAACATCTCAATATCAAGGTTGTCCAAAACCAGCTATGGCTTATGCAAGCGAGGTTGAAATGTCAGCACCAGTTGCAAAACTCCAAGGAAAAGCAGCAGGGATAAATTTACAAGATTCTACAAATAAAAACCTTGAAGAGGTTGTAATAGTTGGTTATTCTGAAAAGAAGAAAACAGCGGAAAATATAGAAAAAATCCCAGTTCGTCAAAACCTCAACGAAACTGCATTTTTCTATCCAAATCTTCTTACAGACAAAGATGGAAATGTATCGTTTGAATTCACTTCTCCGGAAGCTTTGACACAATGGAAACTGATGTTTTTAGCTCATACTAAAGACGCGAGAGCAGCAATTCTGGAAAAATCTGTGGTTACTCAAAAAGACTTTTCGATTACGCCAAATTATCCAAGATTCTTGCGAGAGGGTGACGAACTGAATCTTCAGACAAAAATTTCAAGTTTAATCAATCAAAAACTAACTGGCTTTGCACAATTGCAGATTTTGGATGCTTTTACCAACGAGGATGTTACAGATAAATTCGGAATCAGTCAATTGACAGCAGTTTCCGGATACAATAAGGAACAAAGTTTCTCATTAGCTGAAAATGGAAATACATCTGCAACCTGGAAATTGAAAGTTCCAAACAATGTTTCTTCGATTATTATTAAAATTGTTGCTAAAGCCGGAAACTTCTCTGACGGCGAACAAAAAGCCATTGCAGTTCTTCCGAACAGAATGTTGGTAACCGATGCACTTCCAATTTTTGTGAAAGAAGGTCAGACAAAAACATTCACTTTAGACAATCTGAAAAATTCCAATTCTAAAACTCTGACCAATGTTTCCAACACTCTGGAACTGACGACGAATCCGATCTGGGAAATTATGTTTGCATTACCGAGTTTGAAAGATGATATCAATAATTCGGCAGATGTTGTTTTCAACAAATGGTTTGCAGATGTCCTGGCTTCGGAGATTTTCAAAGCGAATCCAAAGTTGAAAACTGTTTTTGATGAATATCAATCCAAAGGTCTTTTGACCTCGAATCTTGAAAAAAATCAGGAGTTGAAACAGTTGTTACTGGACGAAACGCCTTGGGTTTTAGAATCGAAAAATGAAACGGAACAAATGCAAAAACTGGCAAGATTATTCGATGCGAATACGATGCGAAATTCTATTTATGAAGATTGGTCAGAATTGGTAAAACTTCAAAACCCTGATGGTGGATTTAGCTGGTACCAAGGTTATCCGAGCTCTTATTACACTTCGCTTTATATTTTGAAAAATTTGGGTAGAATTAATGAATGGCTGAAAGGAAATCTCTCTGATTACCAAAGTTCCGAGCAAAAAGAAATGGTCAAAAAACTGGTTTCTTACGTGGATAATGAAGTCAATAAATATTGGGATTCTTCGACTCCACTCAGAATGACAAAGGAGAATATTTGGAATAATTTTGTTCTCGATTATCTTGACACAAGGCATTATTGGGAAAAAGAATATGCTTTGAAGGCAAAAGGTGCCACTTTGAAAACTTCGGTTATTTCAAAAGCGAAAACAGCAAAAATTACCGATTTTACTTTCTTTGGATTGCATCGTTCGGCTTTATTATTCAACAATTATGGATTGAAAGACGTTTCGAAAAAACTGATGACTTATCTGAAAGAAACGTCAACAGAAACGGAAACGCAAGGCGTTTATTGGAAACAGAATCTGAACGACTGGGGTTGGTATTCTTCAAAAACCGTGAATCACGCAGGTGCTTTGGAAGCCTTCCAAAAACTGACTCCACAAGATGAAAATTTCATTGAAGAAATGAAAATATGGCTAATCACTCAAAAAGAAGTGAATTCTTGGGGCAATTCGAGAGGAACTGCAGAAGTTATTTTCACGATTTTAAATTCCGGGAAATCTTGGACAACTACAGAATCTGACAAAGCACAAATCACTTGGGGCGGAAAACCACTGAATCCGCAAGAACAAGCGACTGGCTATGTAAAACAAACTGTAACTTCTGATAATTTGGATAAAAATCTATCAACAGTTACAATCAAAAAAGAAAGTCCTGGAATTGTTCAAGGAGGTCTGTTCTGGCAATATTATGAAGACCTTGATAAAATAAAATCTTCGGAAAGTTATATCTCGATTTCTAAGGAATTGTACAAAAAAGTGAAGACTGAAAATGGCGAACAATTAATTAAAATCAATGAAAATTCGCCTTTAAAAGTTGGAGATAAAGTGACTGTACGAATGATTCTTAATACAGACAGAAATATGGAGTTCATTCATCTGAAAGATATGCGAGCTGCCGGATTCGAACCTTTGGATGTTATTTCCGGTTATCAGTGGAAGAATAATCTGGGATACTATCAATCCACAAAAGACGCTTCCACCAATTTCTACATCGAATATATGCCAAAAGGAAAATATGTTTTCGAATATGATTATGTTGCCAATGCTAGTGGAAAATTCAGTAATGGAATTACAACTTTGCAGAATTATTATGCGCCGCAAATGAGTGCACATACACAGGGAACAAAAGTCAAAATAAACGAATAACAATTATTCCCGAATGTTAAAAAAGCAATCAGATAGCATTATTTGATTGCTTTTTTTTATTTTTACCCAGCTATTAATATTAAAGAGTTTAAAATTATTTAATATTCTTCAAGAAAAAAGAAATTCAATTATAGTAATACAATTTAATTATGATCAAACATTTATTAACGGCAACCGGTATCATGGCTTCCATGCTATTGAGTGCACAAAAAAACTTCTGGACTCCTGTACAAAATTTAAGCGTTGCAGGAAAATCAGGACTAAAAGACAGAAAAACCCTTCCTACTGAATACAAAATTTTCAGTTTGAATGTTGATGGAATAAAATCAGAGTTAGACAAAGCCCCAAACCGTGGAACTCAGAATGAGAGTCTTGTTTTAAAATTCCCTAACGCTTCAGGAAAACTTGTTGATTATGTGATACAGGAAGCGGCAGTTATGGAAAAAGAATTATCTGACAAATATCCCGGCATCAAATCTTATTTGGGATATCAGAAAGATAATAACAACAACACGATCAGGTTCAGCATCTCTCCTTTTGATGGGATGAATGTGATGTATTTTGATAATTGGGAAGTAAGCTATATGGATTCTTATTCTAACGATCTATCCAATTATATTGTTTACAAAAGGGCAAGCTTACCTGCTGATCCGGAACGCTTCAACTGTGATTTTGAAAAAGTAAATATCCAAACACCGCCTACTGCTGAACCTATTAAGCTAAAAGCAGCGATTGTAAAAGATGGGCTTCTGAGAAAATACCGTTTGGCACTTTCCTCAACAGTAGAATATTCTAATTATCATATCAACAGAGCCGGCCTTTCCGGAGGAACAACAGATCAGAAAAAAGCAGCTGTACTTGCAGCGATGAATACAACGATGACAAGAGTAAACGGAGTTTATGAAAAAACAGTTTCTCTTACAATGGTTATGATTGCTAATAATGATCTTTTACTTTCTATAGGAACTGATGCTTATGGCCCGGGATTTACAAACAATGACGGATCAGCTTTATTAAGCGAAAACCAAGCTTTTACGGATCAGACTGTTGGTACAGCAGCATATGATATCGGTCACATCTTCAGTACTGGTGGTGGCGGTATCGCGTCATTACAGTCACCTTGTAACTCTTCCAGAAAAGCAATGGGAGTTACAGGATCTAGTGCTCCAAGAGCCGATGCGTATGACATTGATTATGTAGCTCACGAAATGGGACATCAGTTTGGAGGAAACCATACCTTCCGAGCAAATACATCAGACGCAGGATCTTGTTATGGTAATTCTAATACAGCAACTTCTGTGGAACCGGGAAGCGGATCAACAATTATGGCTTATGCCGGCATCTGTGGCTCAACATATAATTTACAGGCACATAGTGACCCGTACTTTCATTCGGTAAGTGTGAATGAAATGTATAATTTTATTACTAGAACAACAGATTGTTCTGCAAAAACGGCTAATAATAATGGAGTACCAACAGCTGATGCAGGACCGGATTACACTATTCCTTACGGAACTGCATTTGTATTAACGGGTGCAGGCACAGATCCTGATGGTGATGCTTTAACTTACCTTTGGGAACAAACAGATTATGCTTCTCTTTCAGCGACTAATCCTCAACCTCCTGTAGCCACTGCAACCGGTGGAACAGTTTTCAGATCTTACAACCCGACAACATCTAATCAAAGATATTTCCCGGCAATGGCTTCTGTTGCGGCAAATACATTAACTCCAAAGTGGGAAGTTATACCAAACGTAGCAAGAACACTTAATTTTTCATTATTGGTTAATGATAACAAAGCAACAGGAAATCAATCCGCAAGAGATCTAATGAAGGTGACAGTTGCTAATACCGGGCCTTTTAAAGTTACATCTCAAACCGTAGCTGCTAATTATACCGGTGGTTCTCAGATAACCGTAACATGGGATGTAGCCGGGACTAATGCTGCTCCAATCAATACCCAAGATGTTCAGATTTTATTATCATCTGATAATGGACTTACATTTAATACGGTATTAGCTGATGCTCCTAATACAGGTAGCGCAGTTGTTACTCTTCCAAATGAAAGCAATGGGAATGCAAGAATCATGGTAAAAGCGGTCAATAACATCTATTTTGCGGTCAATTCTGCCAGATTTAATATTAATAAAAACCTTGCTATCAATGAATCTGCTTTTAACAAAGGATTCGCAATCTATCCAAACCCAGCAAAAGGGGAAGTTAACATTTCTTTGAATAGCATAACAAAAGGTGCTACTTATCAGATCGTTGATCTTTCGGGAAGATTAATTTCCAACGGATCTTTAGAAAATGAGAAAACAAAGGTTAATATTTCTAATTTGAAACCAGGAACTTATAAGATTGTAATTTCCAATAACGGAGAAACTACAAGTAAAAATCTTATTGTTAAGTAATTTATCTAACAAAAATAATATCAACAATAAGCCCCAACAAATAAGTTGGGGCTTATATTTTTTAGAATCCGTATTGAAAGCCTATTTGCAATCCATTATTTCTTAATTGCTTGTCATCATTATTCCAGCTTGTAGAGCCGGATTTTTTAATGTCGGTAAAGCCAAACAGATATCTCGCACCAACTGACATATTATTAAATCTAAATCCCAAACCTAAGCCTGCGCTCAAATCGAGCTGATTATAAGCATCTTTATCCTTCTCAATAATTGTCTTATTGCTGCTCTCATATTTGTTTTTATTTCCAACCAGATAAGAAAACTGCGGACCAGCTTCAAAATATAATCTTGGGATTGGCTCAAACTGAAACATAACAGGCATCACAAGATAATTCAGGTTCAGAGTATGAATTGTATTTGCATTTTCATATTTCACACCCATATTATTATAAATCAGTTCCGGCTGAATACTCAAAATACTATTTACAGAAGCATGCATGTAAACACCTGCAAAATATCCGATCTTGGCATTCGTATCATTCCAGCCATTATCTTTGCTGATAGTCGATACATTCAAACCTCCTTTTACACCAAACGATTGTGAGTATGCTAACGACATCATTGTTAGTCCAAACAATCCAAAAATTTTCTTCATATATAATCGTTTATGAGTGACAAAAATAAAAATTATACAATAAAAAAAGACCGAATTAATCGGTCTTTTAAAATATTTAATATTTAACTTCTTAGAATTTATATGACAACCCAACCTGGAAAGTATTGTTTCTGTTCTTGTTGTTGTCATTATTTGTTGATGTCGTTCCATCTGAGCCATCACTTTTCTTGTTGATATCTGTGAAACCCGCAACATATCTTGCATTGATTCCGAAATTTGGAGTAAAATTAAATCCTAAACCAAGCCCCGCTCCCATATTGAAACTACTGATATTATCTTTGATATCTGTAGATCCGGAACTTGAGCTAGTACTGGTTGATCCTCCAGTAGTTATTGTAGTTGTAGTATCACCCTTTGATTTAGCACCAACTAAAAAACCAAACTCCGGACCAGCTTCTAAATAGAAATTTGGTGTTGCATTAAATTGAAACATAACCGGAACTGTGATATAATCCAAGTTAACACTATTAGATCCTTTTACGGTTGTAGTTGTAGAACCAATTGTAGAGCTTCTGCTACTAGTAACTTTTGCTCCATATTGGCTATACAAAACCTCTGGTTGAATACTGAATTGCTCTGACAATGGTGCATTCATAAAAACACCCCCATAGAAACCTGCTTTAGCTTTAGAGTCTTCGTACCCGTCATCTGAGATTGATGAAACGTTAAGACCTGCTTTTAAACCGAACGACGGACTAGTTTGTGCAAATGCAAATGTTCCTGCTACTAAACCTAATCCTAAAAATAACTTTTTCATAATTTCAAATTTTAAATTTTGTTTTACGAGTTGGGTAATTCCAAAATCTTTGCCAAAATTTAAAAATTTGATATTTATAAAGACTTATCAATTAACAAAAATCAAAATAAGATATTTATTATCAGCGAATTAAAAACATTATTCATTAAATAACAACATCTAATTTTTTTTTAGATCTTTATAGAAATTTAAAGTCAAAATTATTTGTTCAGCACTTAGTTTTTGATCATAAAGGCAGGATCCGATCCCGTTAATCAATGAAAAATTGATATTTCCATCCAGATTTTTCTTATCATTAAACATCAGATCCATGATAGCGCCGTTTTTGAATTCGGAGATATCTATATAAGGAAATAATCTTTGGATCTTACTGATGATCACAGATGAAACCTCTACATCTATCAATCCGCAGAGAAATGCCAGATGCGTTTCACAGATCATTCCCAGAGCAACCGCTTCTCCGTGAGGAATCAGATTCCCTTTTTTAAGGAACAGGCTTTCTACGGCATGACCAATCGTGTGTCCAAAGTTGAGCGTTTTTCTCACATTTTCTTCCTTGAAATCTTTGGAAACCACTTCATTTTTAATTGCCATACTTCTATTGATAAAAGGTGTAATAGATTCCGGAGTTATTTTATGCAATGAACTCAAATCATTCCAATGAGCTGCATCAGCAATCAGACCGTGTTTCAGCATTTCTGCAAAGCCACTTCTCAGTTCTTCGAACTTTAATGTTTCAAGAAATCCCGGATAAAAGAAAATAGCCTCCGGCAAAGCAAAAGTTCCAATGATATTTTTAAGATACTGATGATCAATTCCCGTTTTCCCGCCAATCGAAGCATCACACATCGACAATAATGTGGTCGGAATATTAATAAATTTAAAACCTCTTTTATAGGTTGATGCCACAAAACCACCTAAGTCGGTAATAACGCCGCCGCCAAGATTAATCAAAAGAGATTTTCTGTCAGCTTCCATTTCCGAAAAAATCTCCCAAAGCTGCGTTGCTGTTTCGATATTCTTATGTTCTTCGCCTGCTTCTATTTCTATAACTTCAAAAGGAGCATCAGTTTCCAGATTCGGGAGCAAAACCGGTAAGCAGTGATTATGTGTGTTCTCATCAACCAGAATGAAAATTTTGCTTGGTTTGATTTGATCTATATATTCGTTAAGGCTTGTAAAATCCTTATCCAGTTCCTTGATCATAACTAATGTTTTAACAAAAGTAAGAACAAAATAGGAATAATCGGTTTTAATTAGACAATGTTTGTATCACTTAACTCTATCAAATTGATGTGCCAGCTATTCAATTAAATAAAAAAGAGAAGCTCAATCAATGGCTTCTCTTAATTTTTTATAATCTTGATATATAATCCCGCAATTCCTGGGCAGAACTTTGAAATTGAAACGAAGGATAGATCACAAAATAATTGTTTGGATCTGCACATCGGGAATAAGCATATTTTGCAACATCTAATCTGTCTTTATCATAGTTTAAGGTTTCTATAAGTATTTTAATCTGTTCAGAAGTCACCATTGTGTTTCTTAATTGTTGCTTGATAACAGATACCTTATCACTGTCGAAGTTTGTTTTCCTGACAACCTGTAAAAAAGAATTAAACATCGTACTGTTCATGACATTTCCATAATTTCCCTGGTTATTATTGTTTCCGTAAGAACCATTCTGCGTACCATAAAAAGGATCCCATTGTCCCGGATTGCCATTATTATATGGTGAATTCCACATATCGTTCCAGATATCACCATAATTGCCATAAGCCTGGTTTTGAAGCTGGTAAGTTCCTAAAAGATATAATCCACGATTACTGAAGAAGTCCAAAACCAATCTGGAATTATTCCGAACATTAATTCTTGTTCTGTAAAGCAAATACCCGTTTGCATAAACAGAAATGGTAACTAGACCGGGAATGATGTCAAAGAACCTGTATTTTCCTGATGAATTGGCAGACATCTGATCACCAACTTCTACTGTGTAAAAACCTCGTTCAGGAATTCTTAAAAATATCTCTGCATAACCGTAACCATAATTCTGATTCCAGTTATAACCCGAATTGTTACTCCCTCTGTTGTTGCTGTTTTGATTATTCCTGTATCCCGAATTGTCGAGCGTCCCTTCTTTTTTGCTGCTGTTTCCGTTTCTTTGGGACATTTCGCTTTTGGAAGCGTCATTTTTCAGTAGTTCACCAGCTTTTCCTGCCTCTTGCCCGAAAGAAATAATACTGAAAACTAATAAACAAGTAGTAAAAATATTTTTCATAAATAATAGTTTAATAATATTCTAATCAAATCTACTATTATGCCAAAATAAAAATCAATTAAAATAATATTTAAAAAAAAAAATACATTTAATAATTTAAATAGATTTATATTTTTAATTTCATTTAATATAGCAATTTTAGATTTAGAAAAGATGAAAAAGTTAAATTAGCCTTGTTTTTTTACATTGATAAAGGTCAAAAAAAAGAGAAGCTTGCGCTTCTCTTTTTATATAATCTCCATAATCTATTACATATGAATAGAACGCTTGTCCGTTGCATCCAAAGCAGCTTCTTTTACGGCTTCTGCATAAGTCGGGTGTGCGTGAGACATTCTTGAGATATCTTCTGCACTTGCACGGAATTCCATGGCTGTAACACCTTCTGCAACCAAATCTGCAGCTCTTGCCCCGATCATATGAAATCCTAAAACTTCGTCAGTCTTTGCATCAGCTAAGATTTTTACAAATCCGTCCGTGTCACCACTTGCACGGCTTCTTCCCAAAGCTCTCATTGGGAAATTCCCTACTTTGTAATCTATACCTTCTGCTTTCAGTTGTTCTTCTGTTTTACCAACACCTGCAACTTCCGGCCAAGTGTAGACAACGCCCGGAATCAGGTTATAATTGATATGTGGCTTTTGTCCTGCCAAAGTCTCGGCAACAAAAGTTCCTTCCTCTTCTGCCTTGTGAGCCAGCATTGCACCTGCAACAACGTCTCCGATTGCATAGATATTGGAAACGTTAGTCTGAAGGTGGTCATTGGTTTTCACTCGTCCTCTCTCGTCCAGTTCCACACCGGCTTTTTCCAATCCAAGGCCGTCTGTATAAGGTCTGCGTCCTACTGAAACAAGAACATAATCTCCGTCAAAAGTTACCTCTTCTCCCTTTTTATTTTTTGCAGTTACTTTCACAGAATCTCCATTTCTCTCCACTGCAGAAACGGCTGTAGAAAGCTCGAATTTCATTCCTTGTTTTCTAAGTACTTTTTGCAATTCTTTTGACAGACTTCCGTCCATTCCCGGGATAATCTTATCCATAAATTCCACAACAGTCACCTGAGAACCTAATCTCAAATAAACAGAACCTAATTCAAGTCCGATAACACCGCCACCTATAACCACTAAATGCTTAGGAATTTCTTTCAAATTCAAAGCTTCTGTGGAAGTGATGACTCTTTCTTTATCTAAAGTGATGAATGGCAAACTGGATGGTTTTGAACCGGTTGCGATAATAGTGTATTTTGAATCGATGATTTCTGAAGAACCGTCGTTTTTCGTCACTTTGATTTGTGTTGCAGACTCAAAGCTTCCAACACCTTCAAAAACAGTGATCTTGTTTTTGTCCATCAGGAAGTTGATTCCTTTTGTCGTTTGTTCTACAACACCGTTTTTACGCTCAATCATTTTTGCCAGATCCACTTTCGGCTCGTTGATAATAATTCCGTAATCCGCAAATTCGTGTTTTGCCTTTTCAAAATGTTCAGAACTATCCAACAACGCTTTTGAAGGGATACAGCCTACGTTAAGGCATGTTCCGCCCAAAGTAGGATATTTTTCAATAATTGCTGTTTTGAAACCCAATTGCGCAGCTCTGATTGCTGCAACATATCCGCCAGGACCGGAACCGATAACGGTTACATCAAATTGATTCATATTTTTTGTGATTATTATTCGAAAAAAATTTCCTCAAATTTACGAATTTTAGAGCAATTTTAGAATATAATTTTAACACAAGGAATACGAAGTTGTTGTCAAAAAGAGCACCATTTAATCGATTTCATTTTTGTGTTCTTTATGAAAGCTTTGAGACTTTGTGGTTAAAAAACTATTTTTGCATCAGATTTTTCAAAATTGATTTACAATGTCGCTCGAGCAAAATTATCAGAACATCCTTTCTCAGCTTCCGCAAAATGTAAAGCTGGTTGCAGTTTCCAAAACCAATCCTGCTTTTAAGATCAAAGAACTTTATGATTTGGGACAAAAAGCTTTTGGAGAGAACAAAGTTCAGGAATTACTGGAAAAACAACCCGTTCTTCCCAACGATATTGAGTGGCATCTGATTGGTCATCTACAAACCAACAAAGTGAAGTATATCGCCAGTTTTATCTCAATGATAGAAAGTATCGACAGCGAAAAACTATTGAAAGAAGTTGATAAAGAGGCTGCAAAAAACAATAGAAAAATCAATATTTTACTCCAGGTCAAAATCGCAAAGGAAGACACAAAATTTGGCTTAACAACAAACGAAGCCAAAGACATTTTCAGCCAATATCTAGCAGGAAATTTTCCTAATGTTGAAATCAAAGGGTTAATGGGAATGGCAAGTTTTGTGGATGATGAGACTCAGATCCGTGAAGAATTTTCTATTCTGAAAAACCTTTTTGACGAATTGTCTCAATTGAAACCATTAAAAACCCTATCAATGGGAATGAGCGGTGATTTTCCGATTGCAATAGAATCGGGGTCTAATTCGGTAAGAGTTGGTTCAGCAATTTTTGGGGAAAGGAATTATGTTTAAACACAAATTTCACCAAGCATTAACACGATGTTCACTAGGAACTTGTGCGCTTTGTGAATCGTTGTGTCTTTATGGTTTTTATAAACCTTCATAAACTTTCATCAAATCCTTTGCAATCACATCATCATTGAATTTCTGTGCAAACTGCAACCCTTTTTCCACACGGCGTTTTCTTTCAAATTCATTGTCCCAGAGGAACAGGATTTTAGCTTTGATATCATCTATATTGTCAGGATTGACATAGACAGAATCCGGACCGCCGGCTTCTGGCAGACAGCTTGTATTACTTGTAATTACAACGGTTTCTGAAAACAAAGCTTCTATGACAGGAATCCCAAAACCTTCAAAAAAACTTGGATAAATAAAAATATCCGCCAACCTGTAAACCGAAGCTAATTCTTCCATAGAAACATCTTGAAGAAAATAAACTTCTACTCCGTTTTTTCTGATTTCAGACTCTATTTTTTTTACATATTTTTTTTTCTTTCTGCTTCCCACAACTACTAATGGAATACCAGAATCCTTAAGGGCTTTTACAACATTCAAAAGGTTTTTTCTTTCTTCGATAGTTCCGACATTCAGGAGAAACCTATCAGGAAGATCGAATTTTTCTTTAACCTGTTCTAAAAATTCGTCAGTTGGCTTTTCTTTGAAACCGGCGTGACAGCCTTGGTAAACGACATCAATTTTATTTTCTTTGATTTTCAGAAAATGGATAATATCTTCTTTAGTCTGCTGAGAGATTGCAATAATTCTATCCGCTGTATTAGCTGCTTTTCTGAATTTCCAAAAATGGATTTTTCTATCAAACCAAGTGTAATATTGGGGAAATCTTACAAAAATCAAATCATGGATCGTCACCACTTTTTTGATTGGCTTTTTGTTCCATTTCAAAGGCAATTCACCGGATAACCCGTGAAAAATATCCGCACCTATATTTTGTGCATCTTTTCCCATTTTGAATTGTCTGGACATTGTCCCATCGGAAGTTTTCACAAAAGAAACATTGGGCAAGTCCAAGATATCTCTACCTCGTTCCGACTTGTTCTTGTTAAGAAGAATATATTGATTTTGTGGATAAAACTCAGCAAGAATCCTAACCAGGTCACGAGAATAGTTTCCTAAACCAGATGTGTTATGAAAAAAACGTTTGGCATCGTAAGCAATCTTCATCAATTCTTATTTTTTTGAGTCCAATTTTCTAAAAAATCCCTGGTTGTAGAAAACTGATAATTATTTTTTTTTGCCCATTTGATAAAATCATCAAACCGCTTTATCATTACTTCATTCGTATTTTTGAAAGTAAAAGCCGGTAGTTTATATTTTGGATCCGATATATCCGCAAATTCCCAGGGATGAAAATAGATGTTCAAAAATCCTGTGGAACTTAATGATAATCGAGACAACAATTTATAAATCCAAAGTGGAAAGTTATGAAAACTTAACCAAAATAGAGGAATCCTGAATATTGTAGAAACCGAAGCAGGAAATTGTAAGACCTTTTTTTGCCAGAATGGTTTTCTGCTGACGCTGAAGTTGTTATATCTCCCAGGCAGATAAGTCGGGTTAATGGAAGAATTATAAAAATAGCCTGCATTAGAAACAGCATCTTCCGACACGGGACTCATTCTCGGCATCCTTAGCCCTACTACTTTTGTATCGAATAATTGTTCTAATTCCTTTCTGGACTCTGACAGATGCTTTTCCTCAAAATCAGAATGAAACCAAGTGTGAGAAGCCAACTCGTGGCCTTCGGAAAGTAATTGCTGAATCAAATCTTTATTATTTTCCGCAAAAACAACTGTGGAAAAAAAAGTAGCTTTGATATGATTCTCATTCAAAATCCTGAGAATATTTTGCAATCCTTTCCTGGAAACAGCCAATTGCTCTTCCAAAGCAATCTCGCCATTATATTCCAAAGGCATATCAAACTCTTCGATATCGAAACTTAATAGAATCATTTATAAATTTTTTGAACGAATGATGTAATTAGGCCTTTCTTTTACCTGCTTGAAAATTTTACCCAGATAAATTCCGAAAATCCCCAGGATAATCAATTGTAATCCGCCAAAAAAAACAATCGTCATAATGAGTGATGCCCAGCCGGATATTTCTGTTCCGGAAACAAAAGATTCGATGACATAAATTCCATAGCCGACAACAGAAAGCACAGAAAACATAAATCCCAGATAAGCAGCAAGATAAAGTGGTTTTACACTGAAGGCTGTAATTCCTGTAAATGCAAACTTCATCATTTTCTTGATATTATAACTGCTTTCGCCAGCGTTCCTCTCACCAGCTAAAAAGTTGACCGATGCCTGCCTGAAGCCCATCCAGCTTGTTAAACCTCTTAAAAACAAATCGTCTTCGTTAAATTTTTTGAAGACCTCTACCACACTTGCATCCATCAATCGGAAGTCAGAACCTCCACCTTTTTTCAAATCGACATCAGAAATCCTGGACAGAAATCTGTAAAAAATCTCCGATGTTTTTTTCTTGAAATAGGAAATCTCCTTAGGATATTTTCTGCTGGTCAAAACCACATCAAAACCTTCCTCCCATTTCCGGATCATCTCGGGAATAAGTTCCGGTGGATGTTGCAAGTCGGCATCCATAGAAATCACGGCATTCCCGTCTGCAAAATCCATCCCAGCTTTAACAGCCGGCTGATGTCCAAAATTTCGTGAGAACTCTATAAACTTAATTTCGCTGTGATTTGTAGCAAGTTCCTCTAAAATCAGTTGTGTTCTATCCCTGCTGCCGTCATTGACAAAAATGATTTCGAAATAATAATCTTCAAGCTGCGAAAAAACAGTCTTTATTCTCTGATAAATAAGAGAAATATTGCCTTCTTCGTTATGAGCGGGAATTACAACCGAAATTTTTTTCATTGGAGCATGTCTTTAATCTAATTTATAATCCTTTTCAAAATCCCGGGTTAACAATTCGTATATAACCCTGAACCAAACCAAAATGCATGGAATTGCTTTTGTAGAATATTTAACAAAAACATTTTCTTTTATAGATTTTGGAAATAAATCTGAAAATGCGAAACAAGTAAAAATTATTACAAAAATCAATAATCCTATATCCAATTTTGAAAATCTCTTTTGCATCAGAAACCAAAGCATAACACCAGCAATTGCAATGATATAGGTCGGACTTTCTGAACCTGAGCTGAAAAGGACAACAAACAATAATGTTGACGCTAAAATCATCAGTTGAAATGGCAAATGTTTGTACTGTTTGATCCTGAGATAAGGCAGCATAAAAATGATAGCTCCCGGAATTAGAAAAACCAGATTTGAAATGCTTGCATTCTGTAAAATCCTTCTCACAACGCCCATTAACGAATAATCCTGACGTGTTCCTAGGGCTTGATTTTCAAGATTTTTTCCTGACAAAGAAGTATACCAATCGAGGTATGATTGAATTCCAAATTTTGGACTGGAAATCAGCATTGGTAAAACAAAGAACAGGATTGCGAGGATTATAAAACTCAGAATAAACCGAAGCTTGTTTTTAATAAAAAAGAATGCGGAAAGTCCTACAATGCCATAAACTTTCACAAAAGTTCCGATGAGAATTGAAAAGGCAGATTGGGTTTCTTTTCTTTCGTAAATATAAATTGCAGATAACATCAGCAATCCTGTCAAGATAATATTGAACTGGAAATAGGTTGCAGCCGTAATGAATTCCTGCAGGCAAAGCCACGCAAAAAAAGATTTCTTTTTATCCGAAAACGGAAGTTTATAAACTGCATAAAGAAAAACTGATGTGATTGCCACATTCCAGAGAACACAGCCTAGCCAATCCGGCATCATTGCAAAAGGTGCAATCAGAAGGCTGAAAAAAACACCATAGTGATTGCTGTCAAAAAATAGATCCGGATATTGCAGGAATATGTTTTTCTCTTGCAAAGTGTTATAAAACACACCTTTGAAAATCAGGTAATTATTATAACCGCCAGTTCCTCTCTTGTATTTGCTGTAAGCAGTAATGCCTGCTACAATAATATAGATTACGAAAATGATTCTGTAATCTGAGATAAATTTTAAGAATTTTTGTTTCACAAAATTGGCTATTAGCATTAGATAACTGCCTATCAGATTTGACAGGCAGCTTTTATTTTTCTAAATCCTAAACCGCAACATTATTTTCCCTCAGCGCATCATTCAAGGATGTTTTCTTATCTGTAGATTCTTTTCTTTTACCGATGATCAAAGCACAAGGCACCTGATATTCTCCGGAAGGAAATTGTTTGGTATAACTTCCCGGAATCACAACAGAACGCTCTGGCACATAACCTTTCATTTCAACAGGTTTGTCACCAGTTACATCAATAATTTTGGTAGACATTGTTAAACATACATTTGCGCCCAAAACTGCTTCTTTGCCAACACGAACGCCTTCTACCACGATACAACGCGAACCGATGAATGCATCATCTTCAATAATAACCGGAGCCGCTTGCAATGGTTCCAAAACGCCTCCAATTCCTACACCTCCACTCAGGTGAACATTTTTACCAATCTGAGCGCAGCTTCCTACAGTTGCCCACGTATCAACCATTGTCCCGGAATCCACATAAGCTCCAATATTAACATAAGAAGGCATCATAATCACCCCGCTTGCAACAAAACTTCCGTGTCTTGCAATCGCATGCGGAACTACTCTTACGCCTTTTTCAGCATAGTTTTTCTTCAAAGGAATTTTATCATGGAATTCGAAAGGACCAACTTCTATGGTTTCCATTGTCTGGATCGGGAAATACATTACCACACCTTTCTTTACCCATTCGTTAATTTGCCACCCGTTTTCCGTTGGCTCAGCTGTTCTCAGCTCTCCTGAATCCAGCTTTGCAACTACTTCTCTTACAGCATTCTGATATTCTTCTTCTTTCAATAGTTCGCGGTTATCCCAAGCTTTTTCGATTTTTTCCTGTAAAGACATTTTTATTTTTTTAATTAAATTTTATTCTAATGATGAGATTAATAACAACGAATTGCACGCAGCCCGACCTGAGTGGAGCTCTTTTTCTTTTTTTACAAAAAAAAGAAAAAAGCGGGAACGGAGGGCGGATAAAGCTACCATAAAATTTATCACCCAGCACTCCAACAAAAAAGTCCAATAAAAAATTATTGAACCTCATCATTACATATCTCCCGACAAAAATAATAAATTATAGAACACTTCTTGCAAAAAGAAAAGCTTTATTCCAATAAGCTTCGTTAAGGGACGAAATTATAACGCCTTTGGTAGTAGAAGAATGGATGAATGTCACCTCGCCAGTATTCATCACGTCATGAACAATACCGACATGGGTAACTGCTGAACCGCCTGCTGTTGCAAAAAATAACAGATCTCCGGGTTTGACTTTTGAGATATCTATGGAAACGCCTGCTTTTCCCTGATCCTGAGAACGTCTGGGCATTTTCATATCGTTCTCGTCAAAAACTTTGCAAACCAAACCGGAACAATCAAAACCGGCTTTTGTATTACCGGCATACTTGTAAGGTGTTCCCAAATAGTTTTCCGCAACACTGATAACAGAGGCTCTTTTGCCGGAAACTGAGCCAGAATAAGTGGAATTTAGTTTTTTAAGATTGCTGGTCTTGGTTGTGGTTGTTGGCCTTTTGTAGGTGTATTTTTTTACAGG